>Ga0210040_10002668_pt1 | contig 24888 bp, 6 predicted proteins | sample CryGeyCG12114_NA_FD_185462 | JGI IMG/M metagenome (GOLD analysis project Ga0210040, IMG submission 185462) | Groundwater microbial communities from aquifer - Crystal Geyser CG19_WC_8/21/14_NA (SPAdes) (version 2) | ecosystem: Environmental > Aquatic > Deep subsurface > Groundwater | place: USA... | reverse complement strand
TAAATTTAAGCTCGCTATCGCTTAAAAAGCGCTAGTACGTAATTAAACCCTAATTAAATATTTATTATAAGGCGTCGTTCTCTACGTAACTAGTAAGAGTACGAGTAGAACCTTTAGTTATACTTAATTAAGCTAGGCTAGATATTATATAAATAAGTCGCTATAAGGTTTATTATATATAAATAGAGTTTTAGTATAACTTAAGTTAACTATAAAACTATAAAACTAGATAAAGAAGAGTTATATTTATATACTTATATTTATAGCTTTAATTCTATTATTTAAGATATATAAGGTACCTAAGGTTTAACCTTAGTAGCCTTAGATTTTAATTAAGTTTATTATATAATAGCGGCTTTTACTAATATATATTAAGCTCTCTTATAAGAACTTTTTAATTTCTAAAGCGTAGTCGTTTTATAGTTATAATTCGTAATACTTTTTTCTCTTTAGCTTACTTACGCTTATATAAGTATATAACTAGTAAGTTTTTTTATATTTTATTATTTTCCTTCTTCTTCTTATAGCTAGTAATAGTAGAGTTATACTCTTAAGCTAAAGTTAAACGATATTATATACTTAGTATAAAATATTATTTTCTTTAGTACTTAAGCTATAGACTTATATTAAAAGTATATTAAGTTAAAGATAATATATATAGTTTAAAAAGGCTATAAGAAGTATAACTCTTATATAAAGAAAAGAATAATATATAATAAGAATTTCTTATAAGCGTCGTTTAATCGTCTAAAAAGAAAGAAATAAAAGATATATAAATAGAGCCGCTATAAGTAAAAGCTTATAATAGTATTTATAAAATAGCTCTTATTATAAGAGAAGCGCGTAATTAATTTAAAGTTATAGCTTAATAACTTAAATTATTAAGAAAATACCTTATTAAATTATAAGGCTTATACGCTTAATATAATAGATAAAATAAATAATACTAAACTAAAGTAGCTTAAATATAACTTTTAAAACCCTTTATTTCTTTAGAATAATCTAGCGAACTTAAATATACTCTTAGATCTTTTTAGCTTAGAGCTTAAAAGAGATATAAAGAGTTCTTTATTTAATTAGAATACCGTTTTTAAGAAGCTATATATAAATTAGTTTAGTATACTACTAGAGTCTTAGAGTTTATAATTATAATAGCTATCGCTAGTTAAAATATAATTTAAGATATAAAAGTATCTTTTAGTATTATTTTAATATTTCGCCTTTTATTAAAGGCTTAGGCGGCGATCTTTCTTTATTTAGTTTTATTTTTATAAATAGGTAATCTCCGTTATTATATATCTAATATTTATTTATAATAATATTATAAGGTACTAATTTAGGTTTTTATAATTTCTTATTATTATAGTTAACTTAATACTTAGTTTTATATTTTTTAAATTTCGTAAGTTTTACGGCGTTAACTTATTTTAAATAAAGTAGTTAGAGTTCTTAAAGTATTTTTAAGTTTAAGTATTCTTTTAGCTTTTAGGTATTATTAGAGTTATTATAGTTTATTTATTTAATAAAGTATACTTTCTACTTATAAGTCTATATTTCGATTTTTTAATCTAGTAGTATTAACTTTTAGAGTTTAGCGTTCTTTAGCGCTTTCTCTAGGAGTATTATATAAAAGACTAGGTATATTCGTATATCTTTAGGTAATATTAGTTTATATATAACTAATTCTAACTTCTTTTTAATTTTAAATAATCTAAGTTTCTTAAAGTTTAATTTATTACTTAGTCTTCTAGTTTTAATATTATATTATGAAAGATAAGTTATACTTCTCTTTTTAAAGTTTAGTCTCTTAGATCTTCTTTTATTTATAAATTTAGCTATTTGTTTTACGAGAAACTCTAGTTCTACTAATAACTATATATATAGTTCTTTAAGTTTATTAACTTCTATCGTCGCCTACTATATATTTAATTAAAGATTAAGTAGTTCTTATTAAATATTTAGGTAGAATTTATAGTTCGTGTAAAATAGTAGGATTTTAATAATAACTTAAAAATTATTATAAGTAATTTATATTAGTAGTAATAGTTTTATTTAATTATTCTACTTATAGTTAATATAAGCTTTTAAATATTATTTTAAAGTCTAGTTCGTTCTCTTTATTTATTTATTAGTCTAGGAGTAAAATATAGTTAATATTTTATTTTTATTTTCTAGCTAATCTATTAGTAACTACTAAAATTTAATTTAAAAAGCTTATTTTTATTTAATATAAATTCTAATAGTATTTTATATATTATAAATACGTTTTATATAAATATATATACTAGCTCTTTTATCTTTATTATTAATAATATTAAAATAAAGTAAGCGTATTTTATAAGTCGATTTATAATTATATAAATTATATTAAACTTCTATTTAGTAGTAGAGTCTTAGGATATTAGTAATAATTTAATAAAGTTTATTATAACTTCTTTTTATACTCTTATAAATAATTATAATATTTATAGCTTTTTATATAATTTATATCTAAAGGCTTTTATTCTTACGTATATATTATAGTTACTAATATAAGTTTTAATATTTTTATATATTCCTAGCTATTTCTAGTTTCTTTATCTTATTTCTAGAGTTTCTTTTACTTTAAAGTATTCTACTATTCGATTATTATAATATAATTAAATTACTTTATTCTTTATCGCTTAATCTAGTTATATATAATCTTTCTCTTAAGTAATATTAGCTTAAGGTTATATATATACTAATATATTCTCTTTCTTCTTAAGTAGTTAATACTCGATTATTTCTTTTTTGCCTTTAGTATAATTAGATCTTCTACTAAAAGCGTTTACTCTAGTATTTTCTTTTTCTTTAATATAGTAAACCTTAAATTTATATAGCGCTATTATCTTAGCTTATCTTATTTATCTTTTATTTAACTTCTTAAAAGAATTCTAGTAAGTTAAATTTAAGTAATTTAAGTATACGTTAATAGTATTTATATATAGCTTTTATAATAGTAAGTAATTCTATATTATAAATTTTATAGTTAGCTTCTACTAGTAATATTTTTCTAGAATAGTTTATAACGAGTTATATCTTTTCTTTATTATTTAATTAGCTAATAACCGTAGTAATTATATATTTTAAAGCGTTTATTTTAATAATAATTCTCTTTTTTAAATTAAAGTAGACTAGTATAAGAGGTTATATAAAAAGCTTCTTAAGTCGTTTAAATATAGCTAGTACTTTAGCTTCTATTATAAATTATAGTTCTTTTTTTATTAGTACTATTAAAGATAAAATAATATATAAGTATCTCTTTATAAATTATTAATAGTAGTTAACTAGTTTTAAGAAACTCTATAATTACTTAAGATTAATAGATTTAAGCTAGTTTAGTGTAGATTATACTTTTACTAAATTTAGTTAAATATTAGAGTCGCCTATAATAGATTTAAAAAATAGAACTTTATATTTAAAGAATTTATACTTCTTAAGTTTAAGTTTTAACTCTTTTTCTTATAGTTATTTTATAACTTATTTAATATATTTAATATATTCTTTCTTAGTTTTAAAAATACTAATATATCGTTTAAGTAAGCTATTATAAAAGTATTAAGTTTCTTATATAATACTTTATTAATAAGTACTTAATATAATATAAGTATATTAATAAGGCTAAATAGTATTACTTAGTACTTATAAAGCTTATAGCGAGTACTAAAAGCGATCTTTTATTCTTTATCTTTCTTTATATAAATAAGATTATATACTCTATAAAGGTTTAAAACCGTAAATATTTTAGCTTCTTAAAGTTAATCTTATAATTTTAATATTAATAGTAAGAGGTAGTTATTTTTAATAATAATCTTATTAAGTTTTTAATAATCGATATATAGTTAAAGAGATTCGTTCTCTTTTTAGTATAAAGAGAATTAAGTACCTAGCTAGTAACTTTAAAGGCTATATAAATTCTTTCTTTATATTTTCGTTAAGATACTTTTATAATTTTATCTTTTACGCTTTTAATAGCGAATAGATATATTCTTTAAAAGAGCTCTTTTCTTTTATTAATAGTATCTTATAGTTCTATAATTAGTATTTTAGTAATACTACTTTAGTCTTATTATTTTTATATAAGTCTATGTAATCCTAGTACTCGTATAAAAGTTTCGATTTATATATTATATTTTTTAATTCTTATTTCTAGTTTATCGTTTTAGCCGCTTTATTAACTTATTTAGTTATTATATTTAGTTAATATAGGGATTAAACTTAAACTACTTTTATATATTATTTAAATTCGAATTATAATCGATTAATTAGTTATCTTTTTAAAAAGTCGATTAGGAATTTTATTTAGTTTAGCTAGTTTAGTTCTAATATATATTCTTTATTAAGGTTTTCTATAACGTTAATATCTATTAGGTACTATTTCTTTTAATATTATACTTATAGTATTTAAATCTTTTTAGATATTATATTATAATTCTAGTTTATCTCTTTTTATAATAATAGTTTATACTTTTATATTTTTTATTCTTAAAAGTAGCGAGTTATAAAGCTTTTAGATATTATACTTATATTAGTACCTATATTTACTATTACTTAAACGATCTTTCTATTAATATATACGTTAACCTTTATTAATTTAAGATTATAGTTTTTAATTACTTAATTATAAACTTTTTCTAGCTTTATTACTAGTTATTTCTTTTAGCGACGGCCTTACTATTTTTTAATATACTTTTTAACTCTAAGTCTAATATTACTTCGTTAATTACGTTTAATCTCTTAGTATATTATTTTACCTTAAGCGTATTCTAGCGTAGTAAACGTTTAAAGTAGAATAATAGTAAGGTTTATTTATTTCTTACCATATATTTTTAGTATATATAATAACCGATAGCGATATTTACTATTTTATAGTTCTTAAAATAATAAATACTCTATATATTCTTAATATATTCTTCTTTTTCTAGGCTATTAGAGTTAAGATATTTATATTAGTACTAAGCTACTTACTTATATATTAGATTCTTATACTAGTCTTAGAATTATTAATTAATTTAAAGAACTATTTTATCTTTACTTTATCTTATAATCGTAGTAGTAATCTTTTTCTTTTTCTTTAGATTTATTAAAGAGTCTTTATTCGTTACGGTTTTTTTCTTAATTTATAGCTTTTCTTTTTATTTAAATTTCTTAGTTAGTTCTTTTATATAGTCTTTATATACTTTTAAGATCTTATATAAGTCGTTATTTATATTCTTCTTAGTTAAGGTTAAATATTTTAACTTAAAGTATTTTATAGTTAGTCTTAGTATCTTTTTAGTATATAGTAGTAGTTATAGCTCTATAAGTAAATAATAAGCTACTTACTTTTTATTAAAGGTCTACTATATAGTAGTATCTTCTTATATATCTATTATAATATAATTATATACTCCTTTATAAAGTATCTTAGAGTTATAAACTCTTAGTTATAATTCTTTATATTAGTATTACTCTAAGGTTTTTTTATTAACTATTATATAAGTTATATAAATCTATTAGTCCGTTTATATAATAATCTACTTATTATTTTATTAAATTATTAAGGTATATAAAGGTTTTTATCTCTTTAATTAATTTACTTATTATTAATCTCTTTTACTAACTTTTCTACGTACTTTATATATTCGTTAATTATCTTACTTACCTCGTTCTCGCTAAACGAGTATTTCTCTAGCTTTTACTTTACCTTTTATTTCTTAATTTTATAGTTAATACTAGGTTTATATTTTTACTTAAGTAGTTCTTTATATTCTTCTAAATTTCCTATTATAATATCTACTACTATTTATATTAGTTCTTATTATTATAGCTTAGTAGAATTATAAACGATTTATTTAATTTTAGTATTATATTGTTCTTCTTTAAACTTATTCTTAACCTACTTTTAGTATCGTATTTTTAAAATTAAGTATTCTTCGTTTATATTATACTTAACGATCACTAAATTCGTACTTTTAAAAATAATTATTTAGTATATATTAGCTTATTATAAAGCTAGTTTTATATCTTCTAATTTCTTATACTTAAGAAATAATAATATTAATATAAGCTATTATAGCTCTTTTAAATAATAGATTAAGCTAATAAGAGTTATATTATAAGTAGCGACTTCGTTTATTATATATACTTATTTCTAGTACTATATCTTATAAATAGTTTCTTTTTAATTATACTAAATAATTTCTAGATTTCTTTTTATAAAAGTTAGTACTTAATATATATTAGCTTAATATATTATTATTTTAGACTTCTTAAGTTTCTTTAAGTATTATCTCGATTTATCTTTTTTAAATTAATATACGTAGTAGTTATTATTATAATAAGCTATTTATAATATATACTCGTACTTTAAGTATTAATTACTACTTATATTAAGTTTCTCGTTTTACTCGTTAAGTAAGGTGTTTTTTTTAGTAGTAAAGGCTTTACTCTTATTAGGTTATTTCTTAGCTATATTTACTTATTTTCTAGTACTTTAATACTCTTTAGTATAGTATCTCTTTTTATTATACTAAAAGTATTCGCTATTCTTAATACGTTAAGGTTAGTTTTTAATAGTAATTAACTTCTAATCGTTATTTTAATATAATAATACTTATATCTTTTCTTCTCTTCTTTATACTAAGCGGTTATTTCGTTTTTACTAGTTTAGATAATTTCTAATCGCTATATTCGCCTTTTAATCTATTATATTCGAGTATCGCTTATTCTTAAGCGGATTCTTTCGATTTAGATTTCTAAAACGTTATCTTATATATTCTCGCGCTTAGGTTTTATTTATTTATCGTTACTAGACTCGTTTATTAAGGTTCTTAGTAAACTTAATAAGCTCTTATAGGTTCTTAAGGTTCTTTTTTTTCTTAATAATCGCGTTTTTAATAAAGTTCTTAAGGCCGAAATAGTAATCGCTTTAAAGGATTTTATTATTACGTTTTAGTTTATTACTAAACCGCTAAAACTTTACGATATAGTTAATAACTAAATCGATTTATTTAAGTAAATATAATTTCTTTAGAACCTTTTAAGTCTTATTTTTATACTCGTAAAGGTTTTAGAGTTCGATTACGAATTTATTAATATCTTTAGCGAATATCTCGTTAGTTTAAAATTTACGTTTCTTTTTACTCTTCTTAAAATAGTCTTTTAAGTATACTTTAAACTATTTAATAAGTTTATCTTTTAGAAGAGCGCTAGCTTATATAATCTAGTCCTTATACTTAGTAATACCTTTATACTTAATATATACCTAGACTTATAGTAAGAAGTTCTTAAACTTAAATCGATCTTTTTTAAAGAGTTCTAAGTTCTTAATCTTAAGTTAAGCGCTATTATTAGTAGTACTTAGTAGAGTAAGATTAGTAACTAAGATATTATTAGATTTACTACTTATCTTAATAGTAAGTATCTTACTTCTAATATTAAGCGTTTAAAACTTACTAATAAGGCTTACTATTACTAAAGATAAGGATCTTAGCGGTAGTATAGCTTTTAATATACCTATACTTATATATAATCGAGCTTAGTAAGTATAATAATTAAAATTTTATAAGGCGTTATTCTTTATATAATTAGTAAAGGTATAAATAGAACCTTTAGTTCTACTTAAGTAAGCTATACTAGATACTATATAGATAAGTTATAATAAGGTTTATTATATATAGATAGAGTTCTAGTATAACTTAGGTTAACTATAGAATTATAAAACTATATAAAGAGAAGTTATATTTATATACTTATATTTATAGCTTCGATCCTATCGTTTAAGGTATATAAGGTACCTAAGGTCTAACCTTAGTAACCTTAGTAACCTTAGATCTTAATCGAGTTCGTTACGTAATAGCGCCTTCTACTAATATATATTAAGCTCTCTTATAAGACCTTTTTAATTCCTAAAGCGTAGCCGTTTTATAGCTATAGTCCGTAACAATATTATCCTCTACGTAGCGGCGGTAATTAAAATTACGATAATTACCGCTACTATATAGATTATTAATCTGCAGTATAGCCGAGAACAGCTGTTATATATATTCACATACGACGTTAGTAGCATGTGCGTATTCACAGGTCGGCATTCGAGGACCATCCTTGTCCACAGCTCTTACAGGGCTAAACCTTAAAGCAAAAGTTACGTTCAGTGCCGTAGAAACGTCGAAGTTGGAGCAGAAGTATATGCACTGGTTCATGCACTATGCGGCGATCGTCAGCTCCCTTGGCGTTTGGAGCCTGGTGCTTCCCCCTGCTATTGAGGAATGTACCTGGTTCCGCTGATGCAGTTTACAGCGACGTACCAAAGGCGGTTTTCGCTGCGAAGCCCGACGTGGCCAGACTTCTGAAGCATCGCCACGAAATTCAAGCGATAAGCGGCCGATGTAACGGATATCGTTGTTAACCGGATTGGATGCTCTGAACGCTTTCCCAACGAAAGAAGACAAGCAGGCATTATCCTCAGTCTTCAGATTACTCGGGATGTTGCCTAATCCGTGCAGCGTATCGAACCGTGTGGGCCAAAGACCAGGCTCATGTTTTAGATGTAAGTGCACGGTAGTCCCGCTTGGCGCTGTACTAGTCTCGCGTAGCACAGCTTCAACCGCTTTAACCTTAACTTAGCAAGCCCTGTGATCCTTCTCAGCCCCCACTTGGCAGATCTGCGCGTACTTGAAAGGGTTTAGATCTTGCGAGCCCTGACGCACGTGCGTAGAACAGAGGCGCAGCTGGCCGATGTACCGTACCTTTGACTTTCACCCCTTCTTACCGTATAGCATCCCTCTCGCGTACAAAAATGGACATTTTGCCGACTCCACCGAAGTAGGCCCGTACTACTGTGCACTTACCCAAATAACCTGTACACCATAAGATTATAAGGTATTGCTACTTAAGAGAGGTTTTCTAGTGTATATTAAGCATTGTTACTATATAGTACTTATAAGTCTTACTAGTATAAAGTCTCGCTATAAAGTTAGTTTCTTCTTAGAGAGGCTAACGCCTAGAATACCCCTAGGTTTAGCAGCCCTTTTAGTAGCTATCGTAGTAGTTGTAAGTTGGGTTATTGAATTGTCGCTGTCATTAGCGTCGGAAACTAAATATCCATTTTTGTACGCGAGAGGGATCCCTTCTCCATATAATTATTTTTAATGGAGCGCATTTTCCCTTAGTCTAGCATTCATGCTTATACTTTCTTAGTCGCCTGTCAGAAGTCTTTATCCACTCACGAGCTTCACTCAGAGTGTCGGCAGCCTATTGTATAGTAAAGCTTGGTCTTCTGGTTCGAGCATTGCAACAACGGAGCGTGACTGCTGATTAACACAGGAACTCGTTTACAACGTATCGGTTGATGCTTTGTCCACATTTCCCATGGCATGGAGGCTCAATTCTGAAGTCAGACCACCCAGTCGGAAGTAGATCAGGGCAAATGCTGCTTGTGAGATCGAGCTCAAGCTCCGATGAAGTCACAAAGTACGATAATTGCAACTACTCCACGTACCGGAAACTCTCTCTTGGCCTCTTGGAGAACCCGCTAACAACTTTTTGTGCGTCGTGGTAACGATCTACGTGGTAGCGAGCCCGTGTCGCCATCTTCGCTTACGGGTCGTCACGAAAGTGGCCGCCCAAGATTCCTGGGTAATACGAGAGACGGTTGTTGAGGTGGATCGATTATAAGTGACGCTACTGTGAAGCATCCTTTGCTGATCAGAGTGTAGCGTAGGAAGTGTCATTGTGTTGTACCTGGATACCCATCGCATTCAAGGCAAGATTCGCGAACGTCAAATCATGAAATGATGCTTTTACAGCTGTACGGCATGATTGACATTGGGTTGTGGATCCCTTTCATCCTTGCCACTGCGTACTGTTGACAGTGGAATATCCTCTTCGAGGCTTGTCATCAGCCGGGCGATTGTACAACAGGCTGATAACCGTACAGCCACCTCAGATATATCATCCACACGAAAGTTGGTGCGTATCTGTATACGAGAGCGCGAACCAAACGACCTAGTCCGTATGGCAAATTTGCCGTATGAACTTTTGCATACATGGCAGAAAATGAGACCAGGTGCTGCGCCCGTAACTCTCGGCTAGTGCGGTATTCTGTCAAAACATTATCGAGTCGTCTTTGCTAGGTGTCCCAGCATTTCATTCTTCTCAAAAGAAAAGAACTTTTGGAGCATTGCCTAACTCGATAGCGTCTTCGATGGCTACTAAATCTTGAGCTACTATTTGTATATATCCTTTACGTACTCTACTAGCTCTATTAGCTCTATAGTAGTTCTAACAGAGCAGCTACTAAGCCTAATTATTAATACCCTACGTATACTCCGTTATCTCGCCTAAAAAATAATTAGGGCTAGCTCGTTTCGTCTTAAAAGGGTAGAAGGTAAAAAGCCGAGGTTGCTCGGCTTAGACGCTTGTAGTCTTCGAATAGTTCTTGATTAGTTAGACATTGAATCTGATCTACGTAACGTCTAATCCCTGATCTGCACGGCTGAAGGCGGGATGACCTAAATCAAAGCTTAAATGTCCATTGAGACCTAGTGTTCCACATAAAGCAGAGGAAAAGCATTCAACTTGCATAAGATTGTGGATCGCTTACTGCAACAGGCAGTCGTAGTATGGATGTGCGAACAGACGCCAAGGCATAAGCAGGATGATCAAAAGGACTTGATATCTTGCTGATGATCTCCTATCCACACCAGCGCCGGTCGGAACGGCGTGAAATTCCGCGAGACTGCTAGGTCAGCAATCGTTCATGGCGGGTAAAGGATGCGACGAACTTGATGCACGAAGGTTGCTTGTAATGCACCTGCGTTCTGCAAGGACAACGGTTCTCCAGCTCTCAAGTGTCAGACAATGTAGTCAGTTGGAATGGATCATCGAGAATTGGGGATCGAGATAAGTATACCTTAGCCTAACCTTGCTTCTCCAGCAGGAGACAATTGAGCGAAGTCATGGCAACAAAAACAATTTCGTGAATACTTATTTCTATGATCCCAATCGTACAGGAATCTCATCATGAGTGCCCGGTCAGCAGATACGACAGTCGATTTGCAAAGCACTGAGGCCATTTCTGGAAGGCATGAGAGGCGCAAAGCCCAGAACCGCACCGCCCAGCGGAAGTTCAGAAGTAAGCCCGAAAATACTGGTATGGTCGTAACCTCTAACGCAGAAGTCCAGACAAGAAAGTCAAGGACCAGTCAGAGCAAATGTCCCAGGACAACGAACCTACCAACGGCTGCCATCACGCTTGCTCGTATAGAGGTCTAGACAACGATCATAGCCGTTTTGTAGGTAGCCTAACTTACGAACCGAATGAGGACCTTAGCAGTGGCTCAATGAGCATAGAGGCCTTCCCTGACCTGCACATGCCAGACAACATACCTTCCTACACCGGCTTGGACAGCACGGGTTTTCTGAATCTCGAGGCCCAGTATCAATCTATGGGGACATCGTTTGGCCCCAGGAACTCATCTACAACCTCAGGCTCACGTTCAAGCTCAGTTGTCTTTCCCCGCGGCTCTGTGAATCACCCCAACGTCTCAAATTCGATCGAGCTCAGACAGCTAGGGTTCGCAACAGACACGAAGGATTTACCTAGCACCACAGGTAGCAGTCCTACTGATGTACGCGTATCAGCTCGTAATCATGTACCCAACTATGCAGGTGTATCTGCACTGGAGGTAATGCAGGCATGCATGGGTTCCACCAATGGCAATAGCAACACTAAAGCCAGCTACGGCAGCAACAACAGTGTGATTCAACGTAACGATTGGAGCGTGAACAGATTTCTACCATCCGTCTGTGGGCCAAAGAAGGCCGACGACTGGGCACCTCCCCTTCATATTGCGGCAGAAAAAGGCCACGAAGCAATTATCAGGGTACTGTTGGATACTAACGACATAGACATTAACGAAAGAGACAGCAAAGGGGCAGCCGCGCTGCATCTGGCGGTTCGGCATGAGAACAACACTATTGTGAAACTTCTGATTGAGTCTGGGGCAGATATCAATGCTACGGATCCGTCGGACTGGACGCCTGTGCACGAGGCAGCAGAGGTGGGGAACGCTGTGGCTATGAAGATGTTGCTGACGCATGGCGCAACCATGTCTTCTAAGGCTAAGAGGAGATGATTTTTTTCATGTCGAGCAGCATGGTTTGGATTTGTTGAGGAGACGCCCACTGTATTCTGGGGTTACGGGAACGCGCCAACCGCTACGAGAATCCCTAGTACGTGACAGCAAGCTACGTGCTCGGCCCATAGACAGCAATAGATTGGGTTCCATCATTGCTAGATGGAAAACAGGTAGACATGAGCACGATAGACGATATGCTTGTGCTGTTCAGCAAGCTATGATCTTGCTTCTGCGGCCGCTCGCCTGTATCAGCGAACCTTACGAAATGTCATGAAGCTTGCTTTACGCATCGGCACGAGCAACACGAATTAAGATATGTTACGGGCGGGGGCTACCAAACCTTCCCTGTTTATTATTTTTCTGGATATTTAAGATTGCAATTTTCGTGCGTATATTAAGAGTCAAGTATAGAGTATAATATAACAGGTAAAACGGATTGATAGTTTAGCCGGGGCTAAACCTTTATAGTTTTACTGCAAAGAGCGATATCAAAGCCACTTCGTACCGGTACCTAGATCCACGTTGTCGACTGGTTAAGCCGGCCTAATGAGAAGATCATTGACGGCATGTGTTACTGGAAGCTACCCGAGGCTTAAAGGTGAAAGTGCTCCACAGGCTGACACTTCAGATGCACGGTAGATCGATTGCTGCCGGGGTAAGTAAGCAAAGCACTGCGCAATGTCCTGCGTATACGTGTTATAATATGTGGGGTCTCTTGCAGCCTGCAGCCTGTTGTAGATCATAATCGACAAACTTGTCTTGTCTACCACGTAGTGGGCTTGGTGTCTTGAAGTGTGGAGCTGAAACTATGTTCTGGCCATCCTCGAAGAGAGGACTTGCATAGGTACATATCTAGTTCACATGTATGCGACGATGAATGACTTGTGGCGACGAGCACGTGCATTGATTGTTGTTCATCATGGGGTCAGCTAAAGTGTGTGATAGAGACTGCCGGATGATCTCGGCAGATTTACGGAAAGTGGCACTGGTATACACATGATAGCATGTGATAATGTGACAAGTCTGCCCACTTCCCAGGTTGCACTTCCTCTTGCTACAGTGAACCAACCGTACGTCGAGGAATGCTGGCTAGCAATCCCGCAATACCAAGAAGGCAAGAAATCCCCTCGATTTTTTCTCTGCATACTTGTGCTGATCGACAATCGTCAACGCCATCGAGATGCTCAGCAGATGAGTGTAGCGAGCAAAGCTGGAACCAATCATTCATCTCTGCGCTTCTTGTCTACCTTTTAGCAGCGTTGTTTCGCGTAGTGACACTGAGCTCCTTCGTCGAGTTAGTCCATCTTGCTTGCTGTCGGTTTCAATGAGCCAAAACAAATTATGATAAGCCTAGACAGAAGGAGGGGGAATCGAGGTGAATCGATACCTTCAAGGCTCATCCGACTAGGCTACCAGAGTTACCACGCAACAATTTATTATTCTGCAGCGCTTTCCTGCGCAGCACGGTGGATGATAGCAAGTATATAGAAGCAAATACAGTTTTGTCTTCGTCATTGTTGGTAGAGGGTCTTTTGCACCCTTCCAGCTGTCGGTCAAAGTGAATTCAGCAACAGTTGCTTGAAGAAGCTATGTGATGCTGTGGGTAGCATTAGGACTATGTATGTATGAGGTGCCTGGAGTTATGTTGCACCACTAGCCACCTCCCTCAGAAGAATCCCGCGTGGCTTCGGAATTTCCGACTTGGCGTCTACCGCCCTGCCACGGTGAAGATGCACCTTCCCATCCTACCACTCCTTCGATTTTCCCATTCAAGCTACCTAGTGGTTGCGACCAGCCTGGCAATGACCTTCTCTGCAAGCGCAAACAGTGAGCTAGCGTTGGTGACTTCAAGAGTACTGAGCTCAGCACCCATCTCAACACGCAGCCAATTCCTGAATTCAACAGCAGACAGCGAATCGAGCCCATAGCTAGAAAGTGACTTCGCAGGCTCCAACGGCTCGGAAAGTCGCAGCATCTTTGTAAAACGCGTGTTGATCACATCGACACATGGCGCCAGCAAAGTGGTTGCGTCAGCCCCGGACCTCAGTAAGACGAAGAACGCCTGGATGTCCTTCTGCGCGTCATTTGCAGCAGATGCTCTACCACCAGACGCATCGTCTGCCACGAACAACGGACCAAAACGGGCATCACGCGAGATATCGGCGTCTGCGGGCATTGGATACGCAATACCCGTGATCAATTGCGCACCACTGTTCCTGCTGCTTATCCGCTGCGCAGGATCTTGGTGCCAGATACTGTACTCCAGGATCTTGTGCAACACTCTCTCGTTAATGCCGGTCCATTGATCTTTGTCGAAGTGAGAGTCCATGCCGCCTTGCTCGGCCACGTAACCAACATCTTCGATCACGCCTAAGTTGACTGATGTGCAGGGGAGACCTGCACTGCGACGATAGGTTGAGAAGGCATCGAGGAACACGTTGGCAGCAGCGTAGTTCGCTTGACCTTTTTGGCCTACGACGCCTGATAATGAAGACAGCAGCGTCATGAAGTCCAGATCTGCCTTTACAGCCATTGCAGCCTTATGCAGGTTCCACGTCCCCTGGACTTTATTGGACGTGGTGGTGTGGTAGTCTTCGACAGTCATCAACTCATATGGTCTGTCGCGAAGCACCATTGCTCCCTGAATGACACCTCGGATCGAAAATCGGGCATCTTGAAAGACCTGGAGAACGTCATCATAATGGGAAACATCCGCTTTACCATCGTAGACCTGAGCGCCGAGGTTATTGCAGTTTCGAATGATTCCTTGAGAGCGCTCGTCGCTGCAGCCACTTCGAGACACGGCGATGATGTGCTTCGCGCCATTCGCCGCCAGATGAACGGCAAGACTGCCACAGAGGCCGCGAAGGCCGCCCACGATAACGTAGCTGGCGTCGCCTCGCAGGACGAGCTTCCTCACAGCTGGTCGAATGGGCACTATTAATTGAGCGTCTGGACCATTGGTGATGACAATTTTGCCAATGTGCCGACCAGTACGCATGAATGCAAAAGCGGACGGTATCTCCTCGAATGGGAACACCTTGATGGGTCGGATAGGCTGAATATGTCCAGTATCTAGCAGTTCGAAGAGCTGACGCATCAGGTTGGCGATCAGCTCGTCCGTGATAGATTTATGCGAGAAATCCAAGGCTCGGAACGAGCAATTTCGATCGAATGGCTCCATGGACAGGCGATTGCGATCAAGGACGTCCTTCTTCCCAATCTCAACCATGATACCACCGTCAGCGCATATTCGCCAGGATTCATCCAGTAGATCCCCAGTGAGCGAGTTCAGTATCATGTCCACACCCTTGTTGTTCGTTGCGGCCATGATTTCGGACGCAAACTGAGTTGTTCGGCTTGAGAACATACGCTCGTATGGGATCCCATAGTCCTTGTGTAAGAAGTGCTTCTTCTCTTCTGTGCCGACTGTAACGAAAATATCTGCTCCTTTGTATTTTGCCAATTGGATACTTGAAATGCCTATACCGCCAGCAGCGGAGTGAATAAGGACCGTTTGGCCTTTGCGAAGGTTGCCGAGGTTGAATAGGCAGTAGAGGGATGTAAGATAGACGCCCATGATCGTCGCTGCCTCTTCGAACGACATCGTGTCTGGGATCTTATGGGCGCGTTCTTCAGTCAACTGGACTCTATTACCGAAGCAACCCTTCTCGAAGACAACAACTCGATCACCAATGTTGAAGTTCGCGACACCTTGGCCAATTCGGCGAACAACACCAGATCCCTCAACACCAAGTAGGTACTCGTCTTCCGGCACGATACCCATCGTGACGGCAACATCCTTGAAGTTCAAGCCTGCAGCATAGATTTCGACCTCAATGCAATCAACTCCGATCGGTAGCTCGAACTTGGAAAGCTCGCAGTATTGAAGAGAGTCTAAAGTTCCCAATCGTTCGGCTTGGAGTCTTACCGCGGTTGGGCTATCGTGCAATGAGCGAAGTTGAAGCTCAGCTCCATCTAGTTCCTCACTCTTCAGCCGATTGACGGCTTCATCCGGCATAATCCGACTGACATGGATCGTGCCACTTCGCTCAACATACTCGCTTTCAATTCTTGTCTTAGGCGCTGGCTCTCTCAAACGCTCCAAAATCTGTCCAATCGTATCAATGGTGGAAGTGCTGTTCACGCTCTCAACATCTAAAGTGGTCAAGCTCAAGCTGATATCCTCCGCGCGGATCGTCCTAAATAATCCGTGGACCATGGCTAGGTTAGGGCTTGAGACCTCCAGCTGAGACTGAGATGTGACCCACAACACCTTCGAGCCGAGTTTCATAAGCTGTTTGATGGCAGTCCATTGCTCGGCAGTGACATCTTTCAATAAAGGTGCTGACAGCTCATCTAGAATGAGCACAGTGCTCTTTGGCTGCAAATGTTCGAGGGCTAGAGAGTGCTCGCTGATCTGCCAACCAAGCTCTCTGAGACCAAGCGTAATACTGGACAGAAAATGGTTGCTATGCGCCAGGCGGACAAGGCTCAAGGTTTTGTCTGTAGTTTCTTCTTCGGTTTCATCGTTCTGCGCGAGATACGCTGTTTGGACGGAGGAGCAAGGAATTCGGAGCGGTGACTGAAACCCTTGAGAGAAAACTACCGATGAAATACCAGCATCGTCTAGTGGGCTGTGTCCGTTCACAACAGGTGTCCCCTCCTCATTCGGCAAACCTTGTTCAATGAGCAGAAGGTATCCCTTGGGCATTAAGAATTTCTTTGCAGTCTGCACCACAGTTGATAGAATATCCAGGGGGAAAGTGTAGCGCTTGACAATGAGCAAATCAAAGGTCGTCTTTGTGTGTTCGAGGTCGGGATTGGTCAAGTCCATGAAATCAAAGCTTGTGGCACGTCGAGCAGAGTACTCTTCTTGCAAATTGATGACAGCATTGGCATCACTAGACACAGCGGAGTAACTGTTGTAACTCGCTCGTACGCCGCTTTCGCCAGCACTCAGCCATAAACTTGAGGTATCCTTGTTGCTCATGTTGGCTTCCATGATGTTGAGGGTCGGCTTTTTGTGGGCAATGAGGTCAATGATCTGATGCGTCTTGGTCCTCTCAGAGTCGACTAGGATTCTCGGTAAAGTTACTTGAGACAAGAAGGTGACATCTGGCTTCCAGGTCAGTCTGTTATAGTTGTGCGCTGCATGAGCATCAGCATTAGTGTCCAGTTTGTTGTATCTGAGACCGGCCAATTTGATGAGCAACGCACCGCTCTCTGGATCGAAGACTGAGCAGCCAGACATATAGCTTTTGTTCTGGTCCAGACGACCCTTCCCAGTGTAAGTCGAGGTTGTGACCGTACGACCGACGGCAGGCCGTGTAAGCATAGGATTAATAACCAAGTCGTCAATGACAGCTGGGACCAGAACACCGCGTATGGAGCTTCGAATGCCAGCTACAGCTGAAGGAGTGACGGTCTGGAAACACCCATCAAGGGGAGCTGGGTGCATCGCGTAGAGTGACTGGGGGTTCCACTTCGATGGCGGCTCAGTCAAATCCACGTCCGACCGGCTTCTTCGCTCGCCAGTGACTGACTCAGTTTGAATGTGTTTGACAAAGCATGGGCCGAAGCCGTAGCCTTGAGCGGCCAATGCCTTATACCAAAGGGATGCTTTGGTCGGGTACCTCAATGGTTCAAGATCTGCTGATGCTGCTTGCTCTACAGGCAGACCTTCGATTCGGATCAGCCCATGGCAATGGTCGCTAGTGGCATCATTGCGGTAAGAAGTGACCTTGAAATCGTGCCATGAGTTTTTAGGGCCTGGTTGTGGAGACAAGCTCAGGGTCATTTTAGCAGGCTGTTGTTCATCGAGGACCAGAGCTTTCTCGAAATTCAGATTGCGAAGGTGGTAGCGGAATTGGTCAACTCTTGTGAGCCCCTTGACGGGCTGAGTCATCATTCGGCTCTGGAAAATGGCTTCGATTGCCATAGCACAGAAAGCAGCAGCGGGAAATACGATATCTGGACCCATCTTATGATCAATGAGCCATGGTAGATCTTTGACATCCAGAATTTTTCTGTACGTCGGTGCATGCCAGGGCGCGTTCAAGACCTTACTGCCCAGTAGATCATGATGAACGAAAGGCCGATACCTCCATTCCCGCGATGCGTCACTTTCGTACCAATATTTCTTTTGACGGTTCCAGGCGTAATTGGGTAGATCAACGATGGTTCGGGGAAGCGGAGCAGGCCCATCTTGCTTGTTGACTGCTGCAAGGTCAACCCTACCACCTGACAGGAACAGTCGGCCAGCGCAGTCGAACAGCAGAGATGCAGAGTCAGGACCACGTTTCGCTGCTGCGAAGTATTGAACATTTTGTCCCTGACCTGGAAGAGCTTTCTTTATCTGACCAATCGGTCCAGCCAAAGCACCGCTTGGACCGACCTCGATCAGGAAGTCCGCTGCCTTGGACGTGAGCATCGAAGTACAAGCTTCGTCGAATCGCACTGGTGACACCATGTTAGTCCTCCAGTACGCTGCATCGGCAGGCCCAATCATCTTCCCGCCATGGACCGAAGAGAACATCGTCGTTCTCTCCGACCCTCTGAGACCCGCGCCACAGTTCTGCCGGAGAAGTTTCTCGTAGTGCTCACCGATCCTGGACATGTATTTTGAGTGGTATGCGAGATTTACCTGGAGAAGTCGAGCAAAGTGGCTGTCAGCTTGCAAACGAGCTCTAACTTTTTCCAGTTCTTCGACTTTGCCGGAAAGTGTGACACTATTCGGGCTGTTGAAGCAAGCAACCTGGACAGCGTACGAAGACTCGCCGATGTAGTCCCTTACCTTATCCGAGCCGAGACCAACTGCCATCATACCCACTGCACATTCCGATTCGTGCTCGAGTTCTTTTGCCGCTTGACCTCGATAGAAGGCTATCTTGATGGCATCCTCGTAGGTGAGAAAGCCGGAGGCACATGCCGCGGCTATTTCCCCAGAAGAGTGTCCAACCACCGAGGCTGGCTGAATACACCAAACCGTGAGTACCTCAAGCATAACCAATTGCAGAGCAGTCACCAATGGCTGTGAGAACTCAGGCTGGCGTAGATGCTCTGCACTCCGAGCTTCAGTCAACTCGCTTAAGAGCGACCACGAAGGTGGGATCGGTAATTGTTGGAGGGCCGTGTCGAGTCTCGCAAGGACAGACTTGACCCAGGGGAATGTTTCGATCATGCCCTTTCCCATCATGGGCCACTGTGCTCCCTGACCAGTGAAAACCAAGCCAATCCTTGGAGTATCGAGTGCCTTCTTGCCAAGCACAAGTTGACTTTCGTTCAATGAGGTGGTTTTCGTGACAAGAAACCCTCGGCTGAAAAGTCGACTGCGTCTCTCTGAAAGCGTGTATGCTAAATCGGCGAGATCCACGCTGATCTCTGGGTTTTTAAGATGGCGCTGAAGCTCTGTGAAGGTTGATTTGAGTGAGTGCTCGTCGTTGGCCGAGAACACCAGGAGTTGTGGTCTTATCAACGCCACTTCGTCATCGTCGGCAAAAAGGTCATTGGTGTTTACCAAAGAGGAGACATAATTCGATTCCTGAGACTCCAGAAAGGTTTCAGCATCTTGTAAGACTACATGAGCATTTGAGCCGCCATATCCAAAGGAGTTGACACAAGCAATCCGATTGCGAGTCCATTCAGGCCAAGGAATTGCCTTCTGGGTAGCTTTGACCTTCAATTTTCGGAAATCGATCTTTGGATTAGGGTCGACGAACGTAGGATTGCCGGGTATCGTGCCTTTCTCGACAGCCATAATTGCCTTCAACAGTCCGGAAATACCAGCAGCGTTCTCCGAATGTCCAATGTTGCTCTTGATCGATCCAATGATCAAAGGTTCGTCAATGCTTCGAGCAGGTGAGAAGACAGATGCAGCAGCATGAACTTCCTCTGGGTCACCTGCTAGAGTGCCTGTGCCATGACACTCCAGGTAGCCAATATCGTTGAGGTCGGAAATCCCGGCAGCCGAGATGGCAGCCCGCATCGCCACAGTCTGCGCATCGCCATTGGGGCTCGCGATACCTGAGGTCCAGCCGTCGCTGTTTGTCGCGCTGCCACGAATAACAGCTCTGATCGGGTCACCATCTCGAATTGCATCGTCAAGACGCTTGAGCACGACAGCGTTGATGCCCTCAGCTTTGCAGTAGCCATCAGCTTTTGCGTCGAATGTGTGACATTTACCACTGAAACTGGAAGCAGCTCTCATGGCCCCCATGTCTTGATTTTGCTCGGGACACAAGTACAGGTTTGCAGCAGCAATGATGGCGCCACTAATTTGGCCAGTCTGCAGATATCTACATGCAACGTCAACCGATACCAGACTTCCAGAACAAGCGGTGTCGATCGTCATGCTAGCGCCTTTGATGTTCAAAAAGTGACTAATTCTGTTGCTAAGAATGGCACGACCAACTCCAATAGTCATACCGTCAGCACGATCTTCAGGATCCCGCATTTGAATATCCTGATAGTCTGTAAAGACCGTTAGCCATCTAGAAGTGCTGGTAATAATAGAGAAACAGCTTACCAACGGCATATGAACCAACAAAGCAACCGAAATCCTTCCCACTCAATCCGTCCAGGGATAGTCCACTGTTCTCAATGGCCTCGTAAACAACCTCCAAGAGCTGCCTTTGTTGAGGATCAATCGAAATAGCATCAGCGTAAGTGATGTTGAAGAAGCCAGCATCAAAATCAGCAGCGTCCACGTTCTCCACAAACATGGCTCCCGGAGTTCGAGTAGTATGAGGCTTGCGCGACGTGTCGAAATGGCCTTTGAGACTCCATCGAGAGGCTGGTGGCTCGTTCCCAGCAACTCCACCTCTCATCAACAGCTTCCAGAGCTTGCTGGGGTTGTCGCTCTCGCCAGGCAGTCTATTGGAGAAGCCGACCACGGCGACCGGCTCTTGCCGATAAGGCGCTCTGTTGCTTGTGCCACCCTCGAGCACCTCAGGAATGCTTGGGGGCGCATACCGCGCATCGTGGTTTATACCCATAGCGTTGATTGCAATGAGTGTTTACTGCTTGAGAAAGGAATGAAACACTACGAAACTCCGTGGTGTCCCATCTCTTAAGGCAGACTGCGCTGTGCTAATAGCCCAGTATGGGAAGAAAGCAAAATTCTCTACTCACCAGTATCAGCTGACACCGTACTTTGGAACTCGTAAGCTCTGTCTCGGACGAATACGCCTACCAGCGGCTTACGGAAGCGCATAAGGCTGATCACCAGACATACTCGTTGAGCATGCCTTGGGTTCTTGGTGCGATGGGTGCTTCACATGTTCGCCAAGCATGATTCTACGCGGGGCCTTGCTTGATAGTACTTGTTTGTTGCAATAGTTGTAACAATGCTTCGAGTAAGCTGTTGTGTACCAGCAAGAGCTCTGGTGGATGACAGGACTTGGCGGAGGGTCCTGCGCTAATGCACGGTCAGCATTTGCCTGCCTCATGATTCAGAACGGAAAATGCTTACGGGCAGACATAAGCCTTCGGCTTACAAGCACAAGGTCATAGTTCAACGTGCAACCGTCATGCCATCTTTCCTGAGCACCATCCTTGCACGCTTGGTATACGCATCAATGTACTCGATTTCGTAGGTAGTAGTGGATGAAGCCAATGGAATCCATGTTAAAGAGGTAGTTAAGTAGCCTTCAAGATTCAGCGAAGATGTGTTGTCATTCATCAAAATATACCTTTGGCCGAATTAGATTTCGGCACTTGCTTTGACCATGATTGCGCCGGCCCATACGGACATTGAATTCAAGACGATCGATGGCCTGACCTTGAGAGGATGCATATACCCCGCTTCAGGGACTAGAGGCTCTGCAGTCATTTTGACGCCTGGTGTCAGTGGAACAGCTCCGTGTATGTCAGTCGAATCTATTGACAAAGGAACAGTTCGCATGTGTCAAGGAAATGTTCGTGCCAGAGGTGGCTGAAGCGTTTCAGAGGGCAGGCATTACGGCACTCACATTTGACCCTCGCTGTACCGGACTTAGCGACGGCTTGCCTCGACAAGAGCTTGATCCTCATCAGCAGGTGTCAGACTACAGCGATGCCCTGACGTTTCTTGCATCCCAGCAAATGGTCGATCCAGCCGGGATAGTGTTTTGGGGGTTCTCGTATGCCGCAACTGTGGCACTTTGTGCTGCTGCTCTGGACAAACGAGCATCGGGGGTGATTGCGGTTGCGCCACTTACCGACTACACCTTCAGTGGGAAGAAGGCCAAAGTGCTTGTGAAGGCCTTCAAGGATCGAGAATCACAGGTCAATGGCAACGACCCTTTCGAGATCCCAATACTTACTGAGAGAGGAGAAAGCGTGGCGGGCTTCGGGGGAGCAGCGAACCAGGACAATTACAAGCTGATCGCCGCTGCATTCAGGAATGCGCCCACGTATCAGAACAAAACCACGATCCAGACCTACTACAAGATCGCGATGTGGCAACCTCTGAGCCTGATTCCAGCCGTGGCTCCTACCCCGTGTTTCTTGCTCACTGGCGAAGAAGACACCATCTCCCTCCCAACTGCCCAAGCGGAGCTCTATGAGACTATCGACGGGCCGAAGTTCCATCATCGGGAGCCGGCTAAAGGACATATGGATGTTTTGGCTGGTGCGACGTTTGACAGGCTGATGGAAATGCAAGTTGACTTCGTGGTGGGTAAGATGGCGTAAGTAAGCAGTCCATGTAGGGTGATAGATTCCATGTATGACATGATCGGCACCGAGACTCCCTGTTAGTCCTTTGGTTTGTAGTCCAGCGTCACCTTGCTTGTGCCTTTCATCTGCGAGCACCATTAGCGCCTTTGCTTTGGTTTGACAGGCCATGTAAGCCATGTACCGACTGTCAGCACTTTACGTCAGAGAAACCGTACCAACCGCAGGGGTGTAGTAAACGAAATCGTAAAGAAGTCGCCCGCTTCTCGTGTTGTAGCAGACCTCGATGCCCGGTTGATAAACTTTATTGTTAAAGTGGTCTGCGCAGTTTTAGGGTCATACAGATCTAAGAGGGCAGAATCGACGATATGCACCTTCGCATCCTTTGCCTACATGGCATGGGAGTGGATGCAGATGTATTCCGAGCACAGTCAAGCTCGTTCCGTTCACTGCTCTCTGAGGGCTACAAATTCACCTTCGTAAATGGGCCTGTGTTCTGTGATCCCTCACCAGGGGCTGCAGAATTCTATGACGGACCATATCGATGTTGGTTCGATACTCCGACTCGGGAAAAGGTCGAAAGAAGCCACCAGCAGATGGTTGAGTACATTGACAACGCTGGTGGCTTCGATCTCGTAATGGGCTTCAGCCAAGGTGCGGCTCTTGCGGCATCGATGATTCTGCACCATCAGTTGGACAACCCAGAAGCATCTCCTCTATTCAAGGGTGCCATCTTCATCTGCTCCCCGTTACCCTTTTCACGGAGTACAGAATACGGCATTGACGTTCGCGAACATTTCGGGGTCAAATCAGACATCAAAATCTCCCGCCCGACCGCTATACCAACCTACCTTATCGCCGACAAATATTTCCTGCGCAACGACGAAGACTTGAGTGGGAGCGAGGAGAGCAATAGCACTGCTTCGAGCAGCACCAGGAGTAGGACAGGCAACTCAAGCAGTCCAAATACTCCGGGCTCCACAGACCTGGCGAGAGGTTTCCAGCCGGGGAAGCTAGAGAAGGCTTTGCATGGAGCTGACGCCGAAGAACCATTCTACAACATCTTCCATCCAGATGTTGACTCGGCTCGGATTGAGATTCCCAGCGGGCACATTTATGGCAAGGAGGACGGTTGGAGAAGACATAGCATGGACCTGATTAGACTCTGCGATCCTGACAAGGGTGTTTATTCATTTGAGCACGATGGTGGCCACGAAATTCCGCGACATGCGAGCGAAGAAATTTGCGACTTATTTGAGGACGTCATTATGAGAGCAATGTTGTCTTGAGCATGTTGGGTACCTTGGTAGACCTTGGAATACCAGTTCCTAAACAGGCAACAAACACAACTTCACGGCCGTCGAATGCAATCAATGATTGATCATCTCGAGTATTTTGTATAGTGCAGTAGTGATCGGTAAAAGGTTGAACAAAATCATGGGGTCGCAAAATCGAGAGATCACCCAAAATTGGGACCACTTAGTGTTCCTCGAGGGCTACCTCGGCAAGTATTTACCGGTATGCCACGATACGTGCCCAAGGAGGCACCTCTTATAGTATATCATGAGTGGAGATGAAGAACAAACGGCAACCTCCAGCAAGCCTCGGAGCCTTAGGAGCATATGTAAGAAAGAGACACACAGTACTACGTCAAAAAAAAGGTTTGAACATATAGTGACTCTCAGGGCTAGAATGGTACTGTATGTGCCCTTCTATAGTGCGGACCACGCTTCCGCGCAGAGGCTTCAGTCCACTACGTAAAAATTTCTAAGCAGTGGCCTAATACCGTCTACAGCACAAAAATCAAAGTCATTTCAGATTAGTTTTCTCTCGCCTACTAGATCTCGCCCGGATCACTAAACTCAGACCTAACCACTAAGCCTAACCACTGACAAGCGCTGACGCGCAACTAAACCTAACCTATACTACTAGCTAGCTTAAAGCCTAAAGTGCTGTGGCGGTATTCAAAATTACGATACTTACCGGCACTGGGCAGATGAATAATCTGCAGTATGGCCGGGAACACTGTACCCTTGGAGGCTTCTAACTCTTTATTTCAGGTGCAAACTTAGTATTTATAAAAGCCATA
>Ga0210040_10002667_pt1 | contig 24889 bp, 28 predicted proteins | sample CryGeyCG12114_NA_FD_185462 | JGI IMG/M metagenome (GOLD analysis project Ga0210040, IMG submission 185462) | Groundwater microbial communities from aquifer - Crystal Geyser CG19_WC_8/21/14_NA (SPAdes) (version 2) | ecosystem: Environmental > Aquatic > Deep subsurface > Groundwater | place: USA... | reverse complement strand
ACTGGCTACAACAGATCGACCCTTCGAAGCTGTTTTGGTGGGTGTACCTGTGAAATATGCCCAACGATTCTTGACAGTAGGCAGTGCTGCCTAACTCTCGGTTCGAAGAACCGTCGTCGCGGCGTAGTCAGTCCCTTTGGAGCCCGACACGAAAACGTGAGATATTCGGAATGAACGCGATAATGGTTGGGCCTCGAATCCTCAACGTTGACCTTGCAACAGGATGTTAAAGCTGCTGTTGCCGTCAAGGTGCGAACGATGGAATTTTCCGACAGGTTTCTTGAATCGGTTTCCTGGATCCGAATCGTGTATATAGTCGCTGTCGATGATCGCCTTAACGAATATGCATATGCAAAAATTAGCTGACCCACAACTCAGTCTGCCGCAAGAAATCGAATACTTGGATCCAAGATCCGCGGCCAAGCAGACTATGCTCGAAAATGGCAGTGACGCGCTCAGCCACTGCATTGCCAAAGAGAGAATGACCTTTGGGCTGGAGTCTTCTCGAAAAGGGTCAGCAAGAGCCAAAGAATTCGCACAATTCGATATCTACGGGGCGCCCGCAGACCGCAGAATCCAATGAGTATCTACGGAGTCATGCTCAACCTTGAATCCGCCTCGAGCCATATGCGGGTAGCCTTCGAGACAAGAAGCCATCCAGAAAGCGCCAAAACTTACCATGGGGCCAGTGTGTCTTTGGTGATTCTTGATGGGGGTCCGACGGCATGAAGCTGCTGGAAGCTAACTCGTGCTGCCCATTGCCAGGCGTTGTCGAGTTGAGGCCTGCAGTCATTGAGCTTCTGGCGCAATTCGCTAAGGGCTCTAGATGATTGATCGGTGAAATTGCTTCGGTGCCCACGTGTCAGCTCTCAACGTAAGGCCAGGATCCAGACAATAGCACAGAACAAACGAGCGACCATCGATCTTGCCTCAAAGGATAGTTAGCCTTGTCTGGGAATAGCTTTCGACCGTCCGGGAAAATTTCCGAATGGCCACCTCTTTTGGATTGGTAGGCCCATACCGGGTCATTCCTGCCCCTCCTCAAGACCATGTGGCCTTCTGAACAGTTGCAAGGCCTAGGGCAGGCATCTTTTGAGTCCGGCGGAGGCAGGGGAACGAAACAGCAGACCAGTTGGGTTCATAATCAGCGAATCACATAATCTTGAGACGCAGCAATGCCAGCGGGTGGAGTCGGTGCAACAAGCCAGGTAAAGGCCTTCGCCGGACTAGGAACGAAGTCCATGACGAGAAGAGACCCTCAGGCGATGCATCTTCGAGACATTTGTTTGCCGACCGGACACGTGTAGAGTCATTATCCTCTTGCTGATTCTGCACTAGGTATGTCTAGACATTGTCTCACGCAAGTCTTCCATCAAAGCAAGGAAGTCAACAAGATTCTTCTGGTAACGGCCGCTGCTGCATTTACCGTAACTGCGTGACTCCCAAATGGTAACGAAGATAGACGAGATCAACATCGTATGCCGATTGGGCGTCCTCCAGAACCTCAACTTAGTGTCTTGTCTGCTGCAAGTATGTCGTGCTTGAAGAGCCTCCCTCGGCCCGGCCAGCGTAGCGAGGCGCGCCATTTGAGGCGGAGCTCGTAAAGAAATTGATGGTCTGATGCAGGGGTCAAATCATGTTTGGCGCTGAAGGAGAGGTGGGAGTATCTGGAAGGCTGCGTAAAGGCCAGGGATTTATGACAAAGGAGTGTATGAAAGCAGTCAGATGGAAAATTGCGAATGAAGAAGGCCCGGGTCGCCGCAGGAAAGTGCAGTGGTGAGGACGAGCTCAGTAAAGTGGGTCGCGGCTCGACGTCACGGTCACAACACCACAATGGACAGAGATTTGCGCATTTGCGATCCCATCGTGTTTCGAGCAATCGAAGACTGAAGTCTTGATAGATGCGGATTTGGTCCTATCTCTGCGGCTGCTGCCAGCGCTGAAGCATGTTATGAGCTGTATCCTCGCGTCCCATCAGGATCACTTGAATCCTTGCACTATTTTGCTTCTCATGTTCTCAATCACCAGAGCACTAGGCCATGGAATTTACTTTCTGGGGCGGACACGCTGAAAGACTATAGTGTCGACATTGAGCACTCGAGAGCTACGATCGCCTACAATCCAACCATGTTCAAACAAAGACATTTTTGCCTTATTGATCGTCACATGCCCAGGTAATATGCATCGCCCTCTTCTCCAGGACTCATCGCTCTCACGCGAGCAATGGAGGAGCTCCCGAGAACAAGGGGATGCTGCTCAACAAGGCATGAGTATACCAATGGGGTAGAACTTGAAGCTCAGAAGAGATGAGCACTGGCCAACAGTTCCTGCTGTCATAACCACGTTGCACAGCTACGAACAGTGGTTACAGTGGCATTTCAACATGAAACAACTATTCACGCCAGCCTTTTCTTCGCCTTGCGGCTCCTGGGAGCCAATCGACAACAATTACAAATCCCGGAGAGCATGTGTTTGACAACATGATCGACGCCTGCATCGAACTTCTAGCATGAAGCAGGGAGGCTGACTGGGCAGAAAGTTGTCTAGTTGTGCTACAGAATCCTTTACGCGTCAATGCCGACGGGTGTGCTGCCACGATGCAGGTCCAGGGAAGGCGCGACTTACAATGGTGCTCTTGGCGGTACGACGAGTGTCGTGCAAGAGCTCCTGATCATTGAGCCGGCTGCCTGCATGCACTGGAAGAGTTTGCTCTATCAGGATATCGTAATGCTGTGCTCTTTGTGCGCGGCGATCAAGTCCTCATTGCACGCATGTGTTCCACGATCGTACTTTCTCGAGAGACGAGAGAGATCGAGACTGAGCACAGCTTCAACCTTGCTTTCTGTGGTTCTCTCTTGCCTTTCAATTTCTCCGGGGCTAATGTGACAGCTGAGACTGTCAGAGACAGAGATCGAAACGTCTTGATAGGACGTGACAGACTTGGAGTACTACCAGAAGAGGTAGTCGTGCCGGCATGCTGGACACACCGAGGGCCCTAAAGGCGACCGACATATGGAACCAGCGTCCGCGAGCGGAAATCCTGGCAACCATTTCAGGTGCGCTGAATCTATACGAGCGTGGGTGGGTAGGCTTCGAGACTGACGAGCGACGAAAGGCGCAGCAACGGCTGCGGCCACTCTTTCCGTTCCTACCGCCGTCGGCCTTTTAGGCCATCCCTGGAGACGTATAGCTGATATGGAGCACCGTGACAGAAACGCTTGGGGCACGTCAGGCTTCTCAGCCGAGCTCTATGGCTCTGCGGATATGTCAAGAATTTGGCACGCCCGCCAGATAACAGCATGGACTGCACCTGCCATTACTTGATTGCTGATCACAAACCCCTCTCTATATCGGGCCCAGTGCTGTCCTGACAAAAGGGAAGGGCCTTTCGTGGCAAGTTTGAAGGTTGAGTCTTGCAAGGTAGATGCTTTTTTGCTCAATCCTTCAAGACGAGTTCCGAGAGATATCTTCGTAGACGGAAACGGGCATCACACGAATTACTAAGATCTTGCGACTTGGATGAACAGCCTCATTTCATATCTATCGTCAATCGTTGCTGCGCTGATGCAGGTTCTCTCATGCCGTGACCAGCCCTATGAAACGCCTTCTTGCTTGATACAAAAGCTACGGTCATTGTTTGCCTAGGTCGTCCTCTTCGCAAACTCAACACGCAGAATCAAATGTCTGTAGCCTTGACCATCCATCTTCTCGCATGCCCGCGCAGCCTCTGCCCTGTCAACAAAACTGATGAAAGCAAAGCCTTTAGCACGACCAGTCTCTCTGTCCTTCGCAAGGAAGACTCTCGTGACTCGTCCGAAGCGCTCGAACATATCGCGAAGTTCTTGTTCTTCTGCCATTTCTGAGACCTAGGGAATTCGTTAGTTTTGACTCATGAGGGTCGCGTGCGGAGGTGAACTTACATTGGTAACTCTCAAAGTAGCCAGATCGTCTCTCTCAAACTTTCCACCCATCCGGTCACCAGCACTAGCGGCCGCGCCCTTCCTCATATGAGGAGGCACATACCCGCCCTGTCCAGTACCTAGACCACCTTGCTTGGGAGCCTGCTCACCATCCTCCGCCATTGGGTCTGCCGCAGGCTCATTATCACCACCTATAGGCGCCATGGTGTCCTTGTATGGACATCTGGCGGTAAAGTGCTCGCCTGAACAGATTCTGCACTTCACTTTCTTGTCTCTGAGCTGCTCCTTCAAACTTTTCTCTTCTGCCTTTCCGCCACCTTCCTTCGCCTCGGCAGCCTGGACTGATTTCCAATCTCTGCTTGGTCTGAAGACGATGTTCTCGCCGATTGTCGTGGTATCTGTTTGTGGTCCCTTGGACTTCCCCTTCTCTAGACCGAACTTGGCCCATGTCCTTCGCTCTGCGACTTCTGGGTTGACCTTTTCTCGGTGGACTGTGGTGCGGGTTTTGCGGGTGACCTTGACCCGGCGGCCACTGTCATCGATCTTGTAAGAGACCGTCGTTTTTGTGCCATCCTTGTTGACTGTTGTTACTGGAACGGGGATGGCTGTTGGGTCATTGGCTTCGTTGTCTGAGACATCTTCGGCCCACTCGCGGCTACTCGTGATGGTTAGAACGTACAGATCTTTTGGGTTGTGCCCCATGGATGGCGACTCACCCTGCTACTTTTGCCGACATCTTGTCTATATGTTCTGGTATGAAGTGCTGGATCTCGTGCAGTCAAGATTATGGAAATGTGTAGATCGTTGGGCGAGGAAAATGGACCAGTCAGTCGTGAGTAATTCATCTTCAATATTGTGATATCGCCGCAGGTCAATTGCCCACGTGATAAGACCGAATCTTGGCTACGCTGACTAATCACGTCTGGGCCGCCACTGCTTTGTTCTTTCCCGCAGGCGCTTCTGCACTTCCTTCATCGACCTGTCCATGCCTTACGACGACGCCACCAACTATAGAAACTTCAACTTTTCAGCCCCTCGTCACTGTTCAAGGACGACCACAGCGCTTGCCATGCGTCTTGTCTCACCGTCCTCGAGCACTTTTAGCAGAGCAGGGAAGATGCATAGTCTCAGCTTCCCCCCTGGCCGAACCCTGTCTGCCTTAATCTCAGTGCCTGTTTTTGCGTCGACAAAGGTGTAGCTGCTCACTTCCTCTCGACACAGGACGTTATTGTTGCTCGATGAGTTGGTCGGAAAGTGCAACGTGTAGTTGGTCATCGAAGTCTCGCACATTTCAGCAAGCTTCAGAGCTTGGCCCACGATTTTCTCCTGCACCTTTCGTTCGTTGACGTTGCCTTTGCCATGGTTTCTGAAGTGGTTGACAAAGCTAGATAGTACTTTTGCCACGCTTTGCGCCTCAACTTTCTGCTCGTCAATCCGACTTTGCTGTCCGCATAGGGCTAGGTATGTCTCCCTGCGCCATCTTCTCTGTGCAATGCTACCTGCTAGCGTCAGCAAATCTCGGACGGTCACGTCTGGAAGGTCGTCCACGCGAACCATTGATAGTGGGGATGTGGCGAGAAATATTCTCCAGCGACAACTCCTCCTCTTCGCTCATGCCTAACATCCACCGCCCATCTGCCAGAGACATTTCGAAGACAATGCTAAAGATAGCACACATAACGATTTGAGTGCTGATTTCTGGATACTCTTGAGCAAGGTCGAGATCATCTTCAGTAACATGTCGACCCAGGACCTGCAAATCTCGCTCCGTCCATGCATCTGTTTCGAATCTGGCATTGAGGTCATCAAGATTGCCGCATTCGATGTCCACCAAGGCTTCGATGTTCTGGCACAGATCTTCGAACGCATGCTTGATGTGGTCTTCTGATGGACCTTCCTCTGGTAAGAGCCGAACAAGCTTGGTACGTGTTTCAGCTAGAGACTTTTCCAGCTTCCTCACCTCGGCCTGCGTCTTTTCGCGCTCCCGCACATGCTCAGCCTTGAGGGTTTGAACTTGTTTTCTCGCCAAGTCCAGCTGATGTCGAAGTTGGTAGAGTTGATCAGATTGACGTTCCGACAGGGTACGGGTCTTCGACGGCTCATCTGGAGAGCTCTTTGTGTTGGCTTGAATCTAAACAAGGGTGTCAGCATTTGTAACAATGACTTCCCCGTGGTTCTACCTGTGGAATGTTGCTTGTCAACGCAGCCACCCAAGAGGCAGGAGGAGGTTAAGACGATCGGAAAGATGGTTTGGCAGCCATGCTCAAGTGGCGTTGTACAACAAGAGATGATTTGAGTGTGAGAGGATGAAATGAGCATCGGGCCAGGAAGAGTATTGTCGTCACAAAAGTGCGGACAAGGGGAAGGTGCGAACAAGTGATGATGAGGCTCACAGAAGGTAGATGTTTCAATAATCTTTCTGCTCATGACTTGATCACGCCATGTTGGAACTCGGAAACGCCCAGGTGTGCAGATCACTGTCTTCACTCCCTAACTACCAACTTTCGACAAGCCAATTACTTCACCACAAACATTCACCAGTTGGCCCACCCCTCTACAACCGTTCGTCCTCTTCTGGCTGCCAACCTCAACTCAACTTTGAAGCCATTGGCAGGCCTCACTCCAACACGAGTTTAGATACTCCCTACTCATCAGTATGGCGGCGCCACCACCCAACGCGGAAGAGAAACCCACGCTCATCATCGCCGTTGATTACGGTACGACTTTCTCGGGCGTATGCTGGGTGTTGTCTGATAACGTGAGATAGCCAAAAGTCCAAACGAACCTGCTGACACAGTCTTAGCTTGAGATTCCTCACGTTGTCAGAACTTGGCCTTTAGCCGATGGCACAGAGATAACCTCGGATAAGGTCCCTACCCGGATTACATACGACGCGCAGGAGAAGGTCAAAGGGTGGGGCTACATGATACAAGGGTCGGAACCCAGGTACCAAGAGTTCAAGCTCTACCTTGACCACAGCAAGAAGACCCACCACGCCGGCATGAGTCAGAAATTCAGAGATCCAGCTAGTCTACCGCTTACACTGCACTTTACAGCGACCAAGTTGTCAGTGGATTTCCTCAGAGAGTTACGGAAATGGCTGGAAGTCGACGTCGACAAAACTATGGGCGCTGGCACGTTCGAATCTATGCCACTTCAATACATCATTACAGTACCTGCCATTTGGTCGGACCCAGCCAAGAGCCTCACACGATGGTGTGCTGGAATGGCTGGAATGGGCAACAGCTTGAAGATTATCACTGAACCAGAGGCTGCCATGGTTCATGTTCTTCAGAAGCTGCCTGAAGGCGAGTACAAAGTCGGTGACTGCTTCGTCTTGTGCGATGCTGGTGGAGGCACGGCTGATCTAATCACATACAAGATCACAAGTGTTGCGCCGCTCGAAGTAGAAGAAGTTGTGCAAGGAGATGGCGACAGATGCGGCAGTGTCTTTTTGGACAGACAATTCAAGGCTTTTATCGAAGAAAATCATGCCAAGCGGGTACCGGAATGGACCGAGCAGCATACAACGGACGCAGTCGACTTTTTCGAGCGCATAACAAAGCGCAAGTTCGACGGCAGTGATGAACCAGTAATTGTCAAAGTTCATGGTGCTCCCAGTTACAATAAGAATGGCATCACCGTCAAAAAGGGCAAACTAGTCATTCAGGCTGCGAATATTCGAAGAATGTTCACAGAAGTGGTGGATATCATCCGGAAGCTCGTTAATGAGCAGTACCGTCGAGCCGTTCAAAAGGAGCGGGTGACAGTCGCAGGAGTCATCCTCGTTGGCGGCTTTGGCGCAAGTGACTTCGTCAAGCAGGAACTGGAGATTGCAATCTCCTGGACCAACAAGCACGTTAAGCTATATCGGCCTGATGACGGTTGGACCGCCATTGTGCGTGGCGCTATCAGTAGGGCACTGCCAATCTGGGATCCTCAGCTTGCGACTGCTATGGTCATCTCACGTCGGGCCAGATTGACCTATGGCATCACTTGCAGTAGAGCATTCCGCCCTGGACGCGATCCCGAAGACAAGAAGTAAGTACCTTTCGTTTGGCGGGGACAAATTTGCTGACGCGAACAGATACTGGGTGGAAATCGAACAGGAATACTACATCGAAGAAATCCACTGGTTCCTTACAAAGGTAAACCAATGCCCAACAGTCTCCCAACAATGAACCGCTGACAGCCTTCTAGGGCAGCACCGTCAAGAAAGATTATGTGGATAATCGAAAATACGTCCACGACTGGCCGCAAACTCCGGTGAACGCAGCAGACTCTACAATCAGCTTGAAAGTGTATGCGTGGGATGGAGACGGTCGTGTACCACCGAAATATCCGAGCAGTGAAGGTAAGCCATCCCGGGACCAGACCTACCGCGAGAGCCACTGCTAACAACGCCAGGGGTCGAGAAAATCGCGGATCTGAACGTCGACCTGAGTGTGGTGCCCAAGCCGCTGTTGCGCGGTTTCACACGAGATGGTGTCGTGCGTCTGTGGTGTGATCCGTGGCTCCGTATCACTTACTCGTTCGCTACCGTGCAGTACACGCTGTTCTACCACGGCAAGGACTACGGTAGTGTCGAGGCAGGCTTCGATGACTGAGCTCGCGAACAGGCAAGCGCAGAGCTGGAGCTTTGAGCGTACATCACACACTCACATCATCGACGCGAGCTTGACTGGAGCTGGAAGGCTATTTCAGATACGAGCTAGCTGAAAAATAGCGAGCGGGACAACTATGATGGAAAGTTGTTCAAGAATTGTCAAGTATTGACTTGTAAGGCGGTCCCGGCTAGGAAGTCGGAAAGAAAGCTTAATGTGGGATCATGGGGACATTGTCGCGACGATGCAGCCTGGCTTTGCTTCTTTGCAGCAAGAGCTCGAGCGTCAAAGCGAGAACGAAGAAATCGTGCGGAGCTAGTGTCCAAAAGGTTCACCTATGCAAATGATATATGGCTTTCTACAACTCCACGCCATAACCCATTTACAGCTTGCTCTTGCTCACAATCATCGCACTTCCCTTCGACATGCAATCGACTGCACCACCAACCATCTCATCAATAATCTCCCTCGCGTTCTTCTTCTCATTAACCACAGCGGCGACCTTCCCCATCAAGAACGGCCTCGCCATATCCATCATCTCATCACTAATATCATCACCCTGAGCCTCAAGGTCATGCTCAACAGGAATCGTCCCCTTGCCCGTCAGATCCTTGATCTCGGCCTGCCTGTTCTCCTCCCAGTTAGCAATATACTCGTTCTTTCTGACTCGCAGCGGGCGGCCAGTGAAGATAATAGTCCGCACGTTGTCGTCGAATCCCGATGTGCGCACAGCCTCCTGGTGGGCCTTGGGCGCACCGGCTTCCTCGGAGAGCACGAAGCGGGTTCCGACCCAGACGGCTGCGGCGCCGAGCATGAGCATGGCGGATAGGGATTGGCCGTTGAAGATGCCGCCAGCGGCGACGACTTGGACGGGCTGGCCGGTGAAGGAGGAGGTCTGGTTGCTGCAGAGGCGCTGGACTTCTGGGATGAGGACTGAGGTTGGGACGTCGCCGGTGTGGCCGCCGCCTTCGCCGCCTTGGGCGCAGATGATGTCGACGTCGAGGTCGAGGCATTTTTGGACGTGTTTGGGGTGGCCGATCATGTTCATGTAGAGGACGCCGTTCTGTTGGGGGGTGTTAGCTGGTTTGTCTGTGCTGGTGTGGCAGGTGCGACTGGGCCAGTGCTTACCTTGTGTAGCTTGTCGACGACTTGCTTTGGTGGCACACCGACAGCTGAGACAAACAGCTTCGCGCCACTGTCGATGATGATGTCGACGAGCTCGCCGAGCTTGCCCTTGGTGTAGTCATAGTTTGTCTTTCGTGCTGAGCCACCGACTTGAGGGAGGAGTAGATCGACGCCGAACGGGGCGTTCTTGTCGTTCAGGAAGGACTTGAGTTCACCGATTTGTTCTCGGAGCATGTCAGGTGTGTAGCCGACCTATATCCGGACCTGATTAGCAAGGGCTGGCAAGAATGGGGGTGTAGAGAGGGTGTGTAAAGGGCGTGCTTACACCACCGATGACACCGAGACCGCCGGCGTTGGTGACTGCTGCTGCTAGCTTGGGGCCTGCTGCCACGTTCATGCCAGCAAGCATGACTGGGTGCTTGATCTTCAGAAGATCGGTGATCGTGGTCTTGATCTGCTGTGGGGAGGCCATCTTGACTGTGTTTCGTCGAGGATCTATTTGGCTATGCTGATGCTGTAGTGGTCTCTCAAGTATAGGGAGATGAGTCTGACAGGCGAGGATGGACGATAATAGAGAAGAGATGGCGACAAAAGAAGCCGAGTATCATGCTCGAAGATCTGGGGAAGGCCGCTACTTGTGGAGTGTCAAGTGAAGCAGCGCAGGAGGGTGCATGAGCCTCGGCAACTCTCCAGACTGCTCGCCGAGCCTCTCCTGTTTGGGACTAGCATCGGCGCCCAGTCCAGACGCAGAGCCGATGCCTCCGCCTTCGCTTGACCATGTGCTACCCAGACAAGGCTGCGACCGCTGTGCAGCTGAGCTTAATGATAAGGCTCAGACAGGGTGCTCGTCATTGGCTCGGAGGGCCAGTCGCCCTATCCCTTGATCGTCGACTCCAACAGTCCCTTCCCTCAGAAAAAAACTAATAGTTGAGCTTGAAATCTTATGGTCAGTCAATGAGTCCAGCGATTGTGGCTCGACGACAGCTTTGCACGTGCTTTCAACGGCCAAGGCTTGGTTCCCCGACTTTTCATTTGCTTTTGTTGCCGAGAGGTCAGCGGCATAATGGAACAGCTACCTCGAGGCCGAGTGGCAGTACCAGCACGACGCCACGATCAGGGGCCAACGCAAGCCCACTAATGCGTTCTGACCTCCGTTCACCATCTGGGTCTCGTGTGATAAGGTACACACGTACTGGATCCACCGAAGGCTTCCCTGTGGAGGATGATCTATCGTGGGGGGATGAGCCTCAGAAGCGGCAACACATTAGCAGGGCCGCGATGTCGACCCAGCCTGGCTATCACCGCGCTGTCGTGGCTTTCGGCAGCAATCTTGGCGATCGAGTTGCGCACATCGAAAATGCAATAGCTTCCATGAGAGCTGCTGGTCTTCAGATATGCAAGCTTAGTCGGCTTTATGAGACCAAACCAATGTACTACGACAAACAAGACTCTTTCTTGAATGGCGTGGCCGTGGTCGACACCCTTCTTCCACCGCTCGAGTTACTCGGTGTTCTTCAGAGAATCGAAGACGAAGAAGGGCGGATACGGAACATTGATAAAGGTCCAAGAACCCTGGACCTGGACATCATCTTGTACGGCCGGGAACATTTTGATCACGAAAGGCTCAAAGTGCCACATCCGCTCATGTTGGAGCGTGAATTCGTGCTAAGACCCTTGTCCGAGTAAGACCTGCACGCCCCTATTACTGCCACGTGCTGACGACTTCAAGCGTACTTTATGCGACTCATAGGTTTCCCGTACACAAGTCATCTGGCCACGATGCCCTTGCCCCCATCACTTCAGTAAAGGGTGCTCTAGAAGAGCTGCGGGATCCAGATGATACAATGCGGGACGTTGTCGTTTTGTCACCGAAGCATCGCTTCATCTCATCCAACGATCCACACCAGTCGACACTTATCATGTCGATCCTGAACATTACTCCTGATTCCTTCTCTGATGGTGGGAAGCTTTCCCCTACTGATGTCGACAACATTGTGGCTACTGCCAAATCACATATTGCCTCCGGCGCTACCATCCTCGACATAGGCGGCCAATCCACTCGTCCGAATGCCACAATGCTTTCTGTTGAACAAGAACTTCGTCGGGTCGTACCTGCCCTTCGCGCAATGCGCACTATTCCGGAAGTGGCATGTGGTGATATTGCTATCAGCCTAGACACCTTCTACTCGGACGTCGCAAGACCATGCATTGCAGAAGGCCTCGTTGACATAGTCAATGATATCTCTGCTGGCCAGCTCGACCCAAAGATGCTCGCAACCGTTGCAGAACTCCGAAAAACGATAGTGCTAATGCATATGCGCGGCACGCCACAAACCATGACCGGCATGACAGACTACGGCCGAAAAGGCGTTGTGCAAAAAGTTGCCAGTGAACTAACACATCGTATCGATGCAGCTCTAGAAGCTGGCATTCCTCCGTGGCGCATCATACTCGACCCGGGTATCGGTTTTGCGAAGAACGAGCAACAAAACCTTTCATTGTTGAGGGCTGGAACCAACGGCATTACCGGACAGTTCACATCATATCTAAGTGGTTACCCTTGGCTTGTTGGTACCAGTCGCAAAGGTTTTATTGGGAAGATCACCGAAGTCGCGAATGCCGGCGAACGAGTCTGGGGTACAGCTGCTTGTGCTACAGCTGCTATTGCTGGCGGTGCACGGATTCTACGTGTGCATGACGTGGAGGAGATGAGCAAAGTTGCAAAGATGGCTGATGCACTGTACAGAGTGAGGAAGGACAAGAACAAAGACGACAAGAAACAAGGGGAAGACCATGTTATAGATGAGGAAGATAACAACCAGGACGATAAGAAAGAGGTGGCAGCCAATGTCATTCAAAAGGCGGACGATGTGATCACTCCCACAGCAGCAGGCCAGCTCGACCGATTGTCGGAGGAGAAGCTTTTGGCCAGTCTGAAGCGGCAACTTCGGAAACAAGAAAGACAGATCAAGCGTTTGGAGGAAAAGCACCTAGATGGCAGGAAGCGCCAGAACCGAGACTCTGACGGACAGGAGGACCACACCTCCCATCATGATTCAGAACTCTCTGCGACAGAGCTGCCAGTAAAGCTACGTTACCAGCGGAGAAAACCAAGCTCGAGAGAACGCAGAAGGAAGTCCCTTGAACGAAAGAGGGATAACCAAAAGCATGAAGAACACGCAACTCTACGGTTGAAAGACGAAGGTATGGAGACCCAGCCACTCGAGCAACTGGAGCGGCCGGGTATACAACCTCGCCTAGAGCGCGAGGGAACACCTAGTCAGGCGGTGAGTGACAAGAACAAGAGGATTGAAGATGGCGACGGTGAAATAAATCGTGATCAGCAGGCACATCCAAAACAAGATGACCCTGTACAAATATCAGATCTCGCACCCCCGCCGCAGAGGTAGAATATGCGGGAGGACGATGCATCATGGTGTCTCACACAAAAAGTTACGGGAGGACGTCCTGTTGAGTGGATCTTGTGTTCGAAGGCGACTCTATCATAGGTCGCTACTAGCTATCTCTGTATTGTATCACAATAGTAATCAAAGTACCGTGAAGGGAAACAAGTCCTGTTTTCTACGGTCACTGCAGCCGCAGCGCTCACCCTGCAAATTCGACTTGAAGTACTAGCTTCATAGCGCGCAGCTGCCCTCCAGAGCGCCGAGCGCGATCGGTGTTTCGGCTATTCGAGGCAGGCACGCGAGCGGGGAGCGATCGGCATCATAGCCAAAATCTCACTGCCAATCAACGAAAGTGTATTTGACGGCCAAGAGAAGCCCAAAATTAGTCGTTGGCATCTACGATGTCCCCGTCCCAAATTCTACGGCGGATCCAGTCCAAGCTAACCATAAAACACGGGGCTCCCCTCACGCGGCGTTACGACCGATATCGGCTTCAGTCGTCTGGTCGTAGAACATTGTGCCTCTACCATAAATAGCGAGACTCTTCCTCGACTCTCACGATCTGGTACTGCTGCTGGGGCACTCTAATAACATCTTCCCGATCTCAAGCCGCAAGCAAAATGCCATCCGCCGCTAGACAACCACAGACACTGTACGACAAGGTCTTCAACGACCACATCGTAAACCAGCAGGACGATGGCACGGTCCTCTTATATATCGGTATGTTTGTCCCCGGACCCGGATATTGGTGTCCCTGCTGACTCGGATACAGACAGACATCTCGTCCACGAGGTGACATCGCCACAGGCCTTTGAAGGACTGGAAAACGCTGGACGAAAAGTGCGACGGCCAGATTGCACACTTGCCACAACCGACCACAATGTACCTACCACCCCTCGGAAGAACTTCAAGAACGTTGCGGACTTCGTGAAGGAGGATGACTCGAGGTTACAATGTACGACCTTGGAGGAGAACGTGAAGAAGTTTGGCCTCACATATTTCGGCCTCGGTAGCGCCAACCAGGGCATTGTGCACATTATTGGACCCGAGCAAGGCTTCACCTTACCGGGTACCACAGTGGTGTGCGGCGACTCTCACACTTCGACACATGGTGCTTTTGGTTCCCTGGCTTTCGGTATTGGTACCAGTGAGGTCGAGCACGTGCTGGCTACCCAATGCCTGCTCACCAAGAAGAGCAAGAACATGAGGATACAGGTCGATGGACCATTGTCACCGGGCGTGTCAAGTAAAGATATCATCCTGCACATCATTGGTCATATCGGTACTGCTGGCGGTACTGGCGCTGTCGTGGAATACTGTGGCTCTGCCATTCGAGGTTTGAGCATGGAAGCAAGAATGTCGATATGCAATATGTCCGTTGAGGCAGGAGCAAGAGCAGGAATGATTGCACCAGATCAGATCACATTTGACTATCTGAGGGGCAGACCGCTTGCTCCGACCCCAGACAGTGCTGAGTGGAAGAAGGCCGTCTCCTACTGGTCCAGCTTGGCTTCAGACCCGGAGGCGAAGTACGACACCGAAGTCTTCCTCGATGCCAAGGATATCACACCAACAGTTTCCTGGGGTACATCGCCTCAGGATGTTGTACCCATTACTGGGGTCGTTCCCGGTCCCGATGACTTCACCGACAAGGCTAAGAAGGAGTCCTGTGAACGGGCTCTCAAGTACATGGGGCTGACCGCGGGCACGAAAATGGAGGACATTGAACTTGACAAAGTGTTCATTGGTTCCTGCACGAATGCCAGAATAGAAGACCTCCGAGCAGCGGCCAAGGTCGTCGAAGGCAAGAAAATCGCCAGCAATCTCACACGGGCCATGGTTGTGCCCGGCTCCGGAAACGTCAAGAATCAAGCTGAGAAAGAAGGACTCGACAAGATATTCCTCGATGCGGGCTTCGAATGGAGAGAAGCTGGTTGCAGCATGTGCCTAGGCATGAATCCCGATATCCTCTCTCCCCGAGAACGGTGCGCATCCACCTCGAATCGAAACTTCGAAGGTCGCCAAGGCGCTTATGGTCGCACCCACCTGATGTCTCCTGTCATGGCAGCTGCTGCAGCGATAGTCGGCAAACTGGCAGATGTCCGAAAGCTGATGGACAACGCCACACCACAGAAAGGCTCTCCAACACTCGAAATATCTGAACATGTGGACGAGCCGTCCGACTCTGAAGACATGGAGCGAATCATGGATCTCCCTCAAGATGGGACCAGTGGTGCAACCAGCCACAGTTTACCAGCCAAGGGTTCACCCGGCTTTCCTAAATTCGAAACCTGGAAAGGCATTGCAGCACCGCTGGATCGTGCCAACGTTGACACAGATGCCATCATCCCGAAACAGTTCCTGAAAACTATCAAGCGCACTGGTCTCGGTAAAGCTCTTTTCAACCCTCTGCGCTTCAACGAAGACGGCTCGGAGAATCCCTCCTTCGTATTGAACCAAGATCCCTACCGCAAATCCAAGATATTGGTCGTGACAGGGGTAAACTTTGGTTGTGGATCATCAAGAGAACACGCACCGTGGGCTCTCCTCGACTACGGAATCAAGTGCGTCATCGCGCCATCTTACGCAGACATCTTCTTCAACAACACCTTTAAGAACGGCATGCTGCCAATCGCAATGCCAGATGAGTCAAAACTAAACGCCATAGCCGAGAAAGCAAAGGCAGGCGAAGAGATCGAGGTCGACCTTCCCAACCAGGTCATCAAAGATGCGCAAGGTAATAAGCTCGCAGACTTCGAAGTCGAAGAGTTCAGGAAACACTGCCTCGTCAACGGCTTGGATGATATCGGCTTGACCATGCAAATGGATGAGAAGATCTCGAAATTCGAGGACAGAAGAACGCTTGATGCACCATGGCTCGACGGGTCTGGCTATCTGGCCAAGTGGAGAAAACAAGGCGAGAAGAACGCGCCGGGCAAGCCGGTGAAGGTGGAGCCTGTTCCTGTCCCCAAATCGAACAGAGGGCAGCCATTAATTGACCCGAATGATTGGTAGACTCAAGTCCGTGGAAGGCCTGATGATTCTTATGCTGACACTGTGATGACGGCGGGGTGTTTCAGAATTATGCTGTGTTTCGCGAAGAAGATGCCCGTATGCAAGAGCTGGCGGTTGCCGGTGCTGTCGACGGTATGCTTGACGATCTTGAGGATTGCGGCGGGCCTTAAGGTTGGTTGTGAGCCAACGACTTCACAGTTTTGCTTAGCTGCTGAAGTATCGGCGTTTATCTGTATAGTGCACGACTGGCGGCGAGAGATACCATATATAGCTGGACGTATCAATACATTCTCGTTTCCAACACCGATCAGCATGACATATCGTCTCAAGCAGGACGTCTGAATGGCAATGCCCGAACGTTCCGGCACTTGAAGTTCATTCTGCACATGCCGCGCTTGTCTATCATACCATCTGGTTTATGCTTCCGTCCTAGACTCATCGCTCCCCCCTGCCCTTACCGGTGAATGCTAGTGGCCCAAGAATAACGGGATGTGTCTCATCTTGCGTTATTAGCATCTTCCCTTCCCCCAAAAGTCCACGGGACACAGCAGCTTGCCTTCCCATCATCTTAGGCGGCACGCTTCCTGACCTCCCATACTGGTATGTTCGCTCGTTCATCCGTCCTCCCCCCAGCCTGACCTTGACCTGGCTAAGGGGCGCTTGTCTCCTAAACCTCATCTCACCTCAGCCCACCTCAGAAAGAGACCGCATCGTGCCTTCTCGGTCCTATTGTTGCGTCTTTAGGTCGCGTCGTGCCTTCAGTTCCTACCTATCCATACATGGCTGGGCCGGGCTGGACAGCACCTGCCTTGGCCGCGCCCCACGTTGAGGCGGCTGTACTGTAATTCACGGTATTGCGCCGTCCTGCTGCAGTGGCTAGATACAGTACCTCCGGCTCGCAGCTCCGCCAGTCGCGCTGCACATTGTATCATGCATGCATGCATTCCTACGTCCCTGCCTTGCAGCCGGGTCGGGTCGGGTCGTACCTTCAAGCTCACCGCAAGCACAAACAAGCTCGACTCGATTGCACTCCCTTCACTAGTTAGTATCAGTCCTCAGTCGCAACGTCCCGACTGCGGCACGCAGTCGACCGTGTCGCTCTGTCTGTCTATAGTGGTCGTGGCTGCCTCAACTAAGTTCCACCAACAACCAACAGTGGCGGCCGTGCCTGCATCGCATCAATCGTGCTTTCCGTGTTCAGGAAGTGAAGCCGCGCCTTCCCCTACAAGACTGTTGGGCCGGGCTGCCTGGCTGCGTCGAATAACGTATGTATGACTTGACGTTGCTTCGTCGTCACGCCGTTCGAGGGTGGGGAGGCAATTGCATCTACGTTCCTTGGTTACGGGTGGTTGGTGGTTGGTGGTTGGCGGCTGGCGTGTCGTCTCAACTGAAGTACTGTAGTGGTCCTGTGCTTCAAGTTCTGTGAGTGGGTCTGACCGCAGAGACGAACATGTTTGTGGTGACACACTTGAGTCTCGAGGGTGCTTGACTTGTTGATCTCGTATATGATCTATTCTCTAACGCGCTATGATGCTCGTCCTGCAAGCAACATAGGATCCTAACTATCAACCATAGCTTGTATCGGCGCTAGTCCTTTCGATTCATGCTCATGTTCCTTCCTAATTTTGTTTTTGCTCGTCCTCCTCATCTCATTTTCGTCAAAGTCATGCCTAGCCATCTCTGTATCCTCCACTGTACAACAAGCTGCGAAAATCAGTCGAGCCGTGTCTGGCGACTGGCTGGCCGTTGTGGTACGCTACACATATCCAGCTGTTGATGGGTGCTGCTGTTCGTGCTGCTTTTGGTGCTGCTTGGTTGTGTATGACAGTCTGTCGACGCAGATGTGTGATAGAGCTGGCTCCCGAGAGGAAGGCTCTTAAGGGAACATGAGAGTCGTGGCAATTGATACTAATATTGTTAGTGCCGAAAACGTGGTCGAAAGCAGCCGAGTTAACGGAAGAGCTGTTGCTGCCGCTGGAGTAAGCGCCACCACTTTTGATTATACCAATTCGAGGCATGTGGTTGATGTTGTTTGTTGATGATACCGTGCTGTGATCTCGGACAGAGATCGGACCGGAGTGTGACTGTTGGCTCTGGGTCAGGCTGCGTACACTGTCTGGGAAAATGGATAAGCAGAAGATGATGCTAGGGGGTTGGTGCTGGTCTTGTTGAGCCCAGTGACTGAAGCTCCGGTTAACCAGCAGATGCACATTGTAATTTTGTAGGGACCGCAATGACAATGCCGATATGTAAGTAGTCGTTTGTATATAATGTGTATTGAGGAGCGCTTGTAAGTATGAAGGGATGGATGCTGTCGAACGCCGAACATGCTATATGCCTCGAGGAGGACAGATCTTGGCGAGCAGGCATCCCGGTAATTGTCGTGTGATTCAGATTTTGTTGCGACAGTTGAATCAGTGTCTATAGCTGATTTCGACATTTACACGGAGGATCGTCGATGCTTAAGGCCCGTCACGAGCAGTCTTTGTGTACCCCAACGATATCTCGTAGTGAACGTGACGTAAACTGATGGCTTGAAACAGTCTTGAAATTGGTACCGTCTCGCGGAGGATCCAGCATGAAACAGCTCTCTCTTTTAGAATTGGTGGTACGAAAGGCGGAATGGGTTACTATTTTGGGTGTATCAATCTCTCTTCCCAGGACCAGAGTAGCCTCCATAACCGCCGTAACCGCCATAGCCAGAGCTTCTAGCACCGGGTGCATTGGCGAAGCCATTGGTTGGGAGAATGCCATTACCATACTTGTCCGCTCGTCCTCTCTTTTGCCTTTCGTAAAGCAACATCAGCAGAGCACCAGTACCAGCACTGCTAGCGATTGCGAAGAAGGACAACAGTGAGAAGCCAGTCTTGTGGTCTGTTACTCCCATGAAGGGCTTGCCGGTATCGCTGACCATTCCTGGGAGGATGGCACCAGGAATCCAGCCAACATTGAATGTAAACTTCAGAGGCTCGTTTCGGGTAATCCTGGTACCTTCTGGTACGATGTTGGGATCTGGGAGCGAGTATGCTGTCGAAGCTATGAGGTGTGATGGTGTATCGTAGTCAAGAACAGCTTGTCTCTGCTTCTTGGACAGAGTGCTCGGGTCTTGTTCTTCCGTGTCTGTGGAAGTATGGAAGAGCACATTGATGTTGGTGTGCAGGTGGATGTGGCTAAGCTGTAGCGTTCCTTGCAAGGCAATTGTCAAAGGCGTCCATTTTTTGGATTCGGCAGCGGCGTTTGCACCCGGTTCAGAAGAAGGAGTGGCGGCTTCGAAAGCGTCGTCGAAGGTCAGCGGATATGAAGGGACCCGACACGATAAGGGCACGTCGGAGTGGACAAAATACTCTATCAAATGGTAGAACTCGTCGGACAGAGTCTCGATGGTACAGGTGTAGGTCTGGGGTACGCCATAGGCAAAGGACAAAGGCGCGTTGTCGGTCTCGTTACAGTGGAGGAAGGGTATGTATTGTAGATTGCCATGAGCGTCCGTGATGTGCTCACCGGTCTCGATGGTGCGATTGAGGCATGTTACTGGTAGAGTATTGCCTCTAGAGTACGCTTTCTTTGCACTACCCACGGACACAGGCGACTCGGATGTTGCCGCATTGACTGGATGTGAAAGCGAGGTGTAGATGACGAGCAGTGCTTGCAGAACGAAGCCCGGCGATGACAGCGCTGGCATTGTGTGCGTAGAGGGGGGAGAATATGAGAACGTTGCTGCCACCTTCTACGACTACCATTTCTTTTTCGAGATGAGGGCGCAGCCCAGAACCTGGAGCCTTGGACCCCCTGCATGCCCCAGACTTGCCCGGAGCCAGGAAGACGGCTTGATGCCTGGCTGCCCTGCCAGGCTGTCCACATCGGCCGATACTCCTTTAATATTTATGGATATGCAAAATATGCGTATCAAGACATAATAATCCACGTAGCAGAATTATCCTCACGAATATTGGTGGCGAAGGTAAGCGACAAGTAGATGAGAGGAGTAACAGTATACTGTACGAGACCGGACGCCAGATCGCTGCAAATTTTAGTGCTCGTGTATCAAGATTTTCTACGCTCAGTTCGCCTGCACAGAGATGCTGTTCGAGGTTTGGCGGTTTGTGGCAGCAATAAGCCTAATGTCCACAATGGGTGCTCCATACTTGTGGTCACCACCTCGATAGAAGGTTCGGTCTAGGCATTCGCTCATCTGGTCAGCAATGTGTTTAGAGCCCATTGTAACCGCAGCCTCGAGGAACGAAAAGTGAACATGAAAGCTATTTTGTTTGATGCTTTGAAGTCTCTAAGAGAACCCTTACTAACATTGGACGCCAGGTACTTCAAGACTCATGCTCTAGCTCTTCGTCTTTGCTTGGTGCGCGGTTGCTCGGCCATTCACCTATGAGGGCACAATAGAGGTCCGATAGCACTGTATAGTAGGCGGTGGTCGGAGACGTCGAGGCGTATATGAATTGGCCTAGATTCCAAGGCGATGTAGCAAATGTAGGTCTCGCCAATGGAACGGGCGTGACTCCAGGGCGCATACTGTACACTGCACACCACACATGCACACACACGTGATGAGGTACTAAGAATCTAATTGGTCAAGCGTAGTGCGCGACGTAGCGCGCGAGGTTCATGTTCTACGTTCGCTTTCGTCGTATTCGCTTTTATCGTATTCGCCTTTGCTTATACTCAGTCTTATACTTATTTCTACGTATATATCAAGGGTCGAAGTCCAGTATTATTCTAAAGTCTATCATCTATCATGACGCCAAGCCTAAGCCCGGTTCCCCTGGAAAGGTCGTTAGTCGAATTAAGTTTAGATGTTGGAGGCACGATTATTCCGGGCACGCCCCATTACAGCCTAGTGTGGTTATAAGAGAAGATCTAGGAGCATTGAGCCCAAACTATAAGTAGACTTGACTAAAGCTGCAGCCCTTCCTTTCTATATTATCAGCAGGCCGGCTGTGTACAATTTCGCGGTCGCTTCGTGGACACAGAGATTTATGAGAAAAGATCAGGTTTGGTACTAGTAGTGTGGTATCGAAGGTGGCTAGCAACCGAACGGTCAGGGCAAATATACTGACAATGCATCAGATAGATAGAGTTTCTTTCTTGCAACAATAAGGCACCCTCTCACATGTAAGCTGCACTCAGTTAATAGCGACTTGAAACGGCCGATGTTACCGGCCGGTGTGTGGCTTCCCGCGTGACAAACTGAATACGATGCTGTATGATGACATGTTGGCAAGTGCGTCCTTGTTGGGCAGTCACGGTGGTGACTGCCTTACACACATGACACGAAGCACCGCAAGTAAGGTATATATTGTGTGCTTGTGGTTGTCAGCTCTAGCAAAGCTTCTGTCTTGTCTGATTTCTGACCACAAGTGACTGGCTACATTGCACCTAGTTTGCATTTGTCCACTCCAACTATGCCTCACGCAACGAATGGACATGACGATGGCAGACCAAAGCGGCTTTTTCTCTTCACATACCCTCGGACAGCTTCCCACCTGACGATGAAAATGCTATCCCTGGATAGACAACCTGAGCTCGAATATTGGCCACCTGAGACCGGCGAATATTTCTTTCTGGCAGCCCTTGGTATTCAGGAACGCCTTGGGCAGTGGCATAAGTTTGGACATACGGTCACTGACGACGACAAGCAGTCTTGCATGGCAATCTACCAGTCTTGTGCCAACAACATGGCAAGCTTCATCCAAAAGGCTGAGGCAGCGGATAAGAGGTTTTACATCAAGGAGCACGTCAATTTCATAAAGAACCCTGCTGCTCGTTCAACTATGGTCGACGCAAAAAACAATACAATCAAATACTCACCATGGACGGTGAGCATCTGCGGATATCCTCCGACGGCGCAATCCCCACTCAACGAGACTCTCTTCCCAGACGATTTCCTGCTTACTTTGGACCCCATGTTCTAGTGCGTCACCCTGCGCTTGCATTCGAATCACTCTATCGAAATTGGACAGAATTACAGTCAACCGTAAGTGGGGAAGCAGGGGTTCAGAAAAATATAATGGAGTCCCTGGTCTCCATTCGGCCTGTTCGAAATCTGTACGATTTTTACAAGCGACACTTCGAGGCTAAAGGAGACAGCATGTGGCCCGTTGTCATAGATGCCAACGACATTATCCATAATCCAGAAGTACTGAAGGAGTACTGCGGGACCATCGGACTCGAGACATCGAGAATAGTATCTGAATGGGAGGCGTATGACGTGCCAGACTACGAAGACTCCTTCACAGCGGAAGCCCAGAAACAGATGTTGGCCACAGTGGCTGGCTCAAGAGGCATAGTGAAGGACAAAGCCCCAACTGACATTAGTATTGACGTTGAAGCCGAGGGTTGGCGAAATAAATTCGGAGAGGAGGCAGGAGCCATGATCGAGCGCTGGGTGCGAGATGCGATACCTGATTGTGAGTATATGAGGTCGAGGAGGTCAAGTCCGGGGACAGCCCGCGCCTGATTCACGCTTCCGTGAGAGGAAACTGAAATGCTGTGCTTCCCTGTAGCGAAATCCTAGGCTTATGAGCCTTCTGCAAGTGTGAGCGGCGCAAAAGAGTCAACGGAGCAAGAGTAGGAGCAGGCATACAAGAGGGATCAGAACGTTCAATGTAGACGAGCTGTCAGTTTAGAAGCCATAGCGTTAATCTCGCATGGTGTGTTTCCTGTGATTGTATCGTCTGCTATGTACGAGTAGTCTACCTACAATGTTCTATGTCAAACCCCGGAGAATCTGTAGGGCGCATTTTGGTTACCTCCGAGGTCCTATAGTCCCCGGCGTCGATTCGATCATGCAGTGGCTCGTGAACCTTCGCCTGTATCCTCCTACGTAACACTGGTATAGCAGAAGCTGGTAACTAGACTGAGTCCGTGTGCCCGGGACGACAGAGGCATGCGTCGATACGTTGAATTGGGCCAGGCGGCATGTCTGGCGGCGCTGTAGCTTTGCTTCTTCGTGATCAATCGACGGTCCTGTCACCGAGTGGGTTTCCGCATGTAGGATACAGGAAAGCAGCGATTGTGGCTGCAGCAAGTGACTACTGGGCTTTGCTGGCCGCAAATGCACGTTAGACCATGGTGCGCGAAAGCAACAAAGCTAAGTTTTGGAATACTAACTAGTAGCGAAGCATGGTGTCCACCTAACAATTTCTGGGCGTGAGGTCATGACCACCGTGGACCACCAAGCCAGGATGAGGCTCAAAGGGGAAAGTGAGCTACTGTACATTCTCAATCTTCGTATAAAATCTATGGACAATCTTATAAGACACATCTACATATCACTTTCTTGACCTCGACGTCTATCTCGGATACTAAGAGGATCCAAGAAAACGTTTACGTGATGGCCTTACTCGATAGAAGCAAGCCACCAATTGGCTTACAATGGCGCTCGAATACGTTCTTCATTATTGCGACAGTGGCCATTGGTCTATTCACCGACCTTTTCCTCTACGGTCTCATCGTCCCCATTATGCCGTTCATGCTGCAAGACCGAGTGGATGTTCCGGAAGACAAGGTACAGAGCTACGTGTCAACACTTCTAGCGGCGTACGCGGGTGCTAGTGTGGTCTTCTCCCTGCCTGCAGGGTGGGTTGCAGATCGGACGAACGCACGTCAAACGCCTTTCCTGACTGGGTTGGCGGCACTTCTTGCAGCGACCATCATGCTTGCATTTGGTCAAAGCTTTGCAGTGCTTGTCGTGGCGAGGATACTGCAAGGTATTAGTGCCGCCGTGGTCTGGACCGTGGGGCTTGCTATGATTCTCGACACTGTCGGGCCTGAGAACTTGGGAAAAGTCATCGGGTCAATACTTTCGTTCATCTCGGTGGGTGAACTGGCTGCCCCTGTCCTCGGAGGAGTGCTATACGAAAAGACCGGATATGCGGGTGTTTTTGGTGTTGGCGCTGGCATTCTGGGTCTCGACTTCGTTATGCGGCTTCTGGTTGTGGAGAAAAAGACCGCTGCGAAGTATAGCGCTGACGGCACATCCACGAACCCTAGGAATCATGGCTCGAGGACAGAGGACGGTGATGAAGAAGACGCAGACGAAGGAACAGCACTGCTTGGCAAGAAAGAAGAGGATTTGTTCAGGATCCCCGAAGGCCAGAACAAAGTGGTCCGAGCGTTACCAGTGCTGTATTGCTTGTCGAACCCTCGAGTCGCGGTAGCCCTGCTGTTGTCGTTCGTCCAAGCAGCCACCCTAGCAATGTTCGATGCCACGATTCCGACGGAAGCAGAGTCTTTACTTGGGTTCAGCTCGCTTCAGGCAGGATTACTGTTCATTGCTTTGGATATACCGTATCTGCTGCTTGGTCCGGTGGCAGGATGGGCAGTCGACAAGTATGGAACCAAACCTGCGGCTGTCCTGGGCTTCGGGTATCTCGTGCCTACTTTGGCGTTGCTAAGATTGCCAACAGCAGGCGTGGTACACAGTCAGAAAGGCACTGTAATTCTGTGGTGCGCAATGCTAGCACTCAACGGCATCGGCCTGGCGGTGATAGGCTCACCTAGTATTGTCGAGGCGAGCGATGTTGTACAGAAATACGATAAGGCAAACAAGGGCTTCTTCGGCGAAAATGGTCCTTATGCTCAGCTCTATGGGTTCCAGTCTCTCACCTTTTCTGCAGGATTGACCTTGGGACCTTTGCTAAGCGGCGGTCTGAGAGACAGCATTGGATATGGTAACATGAATGCTGCATTTGCTGCGATTGCAGGCGTTACAGCAATCCTCTCTTGGATGTTTATTGGCGGAAAGACAGCAACGGTGAAGTGGGTTGCAAAAAAGCACAATCTAAACCCAAACTGAAGTGCT
>Ga0210040_10002666_pt1 | contig 24910 bp, 24 predicted proteins | sample CryGeyCG12114_NA_FD_185462 | JGI IMG/M metagenome (GOLD analysis project Ga0210040, IMG submission 185462) | Groundwater microbial communities from aquifer - Crystal Geyser CG19_WC_8/21/14_NA (SPAdes) (version 2) | ecosystem: Environmental > Aquatic > Deep subsurface > Groundwater | place: USA... | reverse complement strand
CCGGCGATCGTCGACGGCCTCGGCGGCTTCGCCCAGTTCCCATGGCTGTTCTCGGTCTACCTGCTGGCCCAGGCCGTCTCGGTGCCGATCTTCGCCAAGTTCAGCGACCTGGTCGGCCGCAAGCCGGTGATGCTGGCCGGCGTCGGCCTCTTCGTGCTCGGTTCCATCCTCTGCGGGCTCGCCTGGAGCATGCCCGCGCTGATCGCCTTCCGCGCGGTCCAGGGCCTGGGCGCCGGCGCGGTGATGCCCACCTCGATGACCATCATCGGCGACATCTACTCGATCGCCGAGCGCGCCAAGGTGCAGGGCTACGTGGCCAGCGTGTGGGCGATCGCCTCCGTGGTCGGACCCACGCTGGGCGGGGTCTTCGTCGAGGTCCTGGACTGGCGCTTCATCTTCTTCGTGAACATCCCGCTCGGTGCCGTCGCCGCCTGGGTGCTGGCCCGCCACTTCAGCGAGGACGTCGAGCGTGAACGGCACTCGATCGACTACCTCGGCGCCGTGCTGCTCGCCGTCGGCACCACGTCGCTGATCCTCGGCCTGCTCGAGGGCGGCGTCCTCTGGTCGTGGCTGTCGGCCCCCAGCATCGCCGTGCTGGCCCTGGGCGTGGCCGGGCTGGTCGCCTTCGGGCTGGTCGAGCGCCGCGCCGCGGAGCCGATCATCCCGCCGTGGGTGCTGCGCAGCCGGCTGCTGAACACCACCAACGTGGCCAGCCTGGCCGTCGGGGTGATGCTGATCGGGCTCACCTCCTACATCCCGCTCTACGTCCAGGGCGTCCTGGGCGAGAACGCGCTGGTCGCCGGCTTCGCCCTGGCCGCGCTCACCCTGGGCTGGCCGGTGGCCGCCTCCAACGCCGGGCGCCTCTACCTGCGGATCGGCTTCCGCCGCACGGCACTGATCGGTTCCGCGATCATCCTGGTCGGCGCGGTGCTGCTGGTGGTGCTCTCCCCGCAGAGCTCGGTCTGGCAGGTGGCGGCGACCTGCTTCGTGGTCGGTCTCGGGATGGGCCTGGTCGCCGCGCCCACGATGATCGCCGGCCAGTCGAGCGTCGACTGGGAGGTCCGGGGCGTGGTGACCGGGACCAACATGTTCGCCCGCTCGATGGGCAGCGCCCTCGGCATCGCAGTCTTCGGCGCCATCGCCAACGCCTCGCTGGCCGCGGCCAACGGCGGCAAGATCTCCACCACCGCCAGCGGGGTCCCGGCCGGCGCGCTGCACCCCGCTCTGCACGAGGTGTTCATCGGCTCGGCCGCGGTCGCCCTGCTGATGCTCGCTGCGGTGGCCCTGATGCCCGAGCGCGGCGCCCCGAAGGACGGCGGCCGCTAGGGTCCCGGGTCGGGGTCGACCGCGACCCCGAGGCGGTGCTCAGCGGAGTCGTCCAGCTTGGGCCAGGCCCGCAGCTCCATCCCGCCGTAGCGCACGGCGGCCGGAGCCCCCGCCGGACCGTCGGCGAAGGTGACCGGCTCACCCACCGAGCCGAAGCCGCTGCCCGCAGCGATCCGCCACGCCTCCCCGTCCTCCTCGAGCTCGTCGGCTCCCTCGAGCGGCCCGGCCGCGGTGGGGTGCAGCGCCCGCAGCCGGCCGCCGAGCGCGGCGAGGTCCATCACCTGCCAGGTGCTGACGTAGCGGCCGGTACGCGCCCGCGCGCCTGCGCTCGCGTGTTCGCCTCCGGACAGCTTCCGCGCCTCGGCCAGCAGCTGGGCGACGCCCCGGGCCAACGGCGTGGCCGGTCCGTCGATGGCGTTGGTCAGCACGCTGATCACCAGACCGGTGGTGGGATCCAGCAGGGTCTTGGTGATGTGGCCGGGGTAGCCACCCGAGTGGCCGACGTAGGTCTGGTCGTCGATCCGGTCCACCACCATCCCCCAGCCGTAGCCCAGGTCATCGGCGTCCAGCGGGTTCGAGGCGTTGGCCTGACGCTGCATCAGCCGTTTGGACCGGTCGCTCAGCAGCCGCTCGTCCCCGAGGGCGTGCGCCCCGAAGTAGGTCACCAGGTCCAGCGCGGTGGAGGTGAAGCCAGTCGCGGCGGCCATGGCGAAGGTGTCGATGTGCGGCAGCGTCCGACGGCGGGCGCCCGTGTGCAGGCCCGAGTGACCGGCGGCGTAGTCCTCGGCCCGCTCGGGCAGGTAGTCCGCCGCGGTGTCGGCCAGACCCAGCGGGTCGAGGACGGACGCCTGCGCCGCCTCCGCGAAGCTGCTACCGGTCACCGACTCGACCACCAGCCCGAGCAGGGAGTAGCCCACGTTGCTGTAGGCGAACACCTCCCCGGGTGCGGCCTTGGCCCCACCTTCCCTGGCCAGGTCCAGCAACGCCGCAGCGTCGGGAAACGCCCGCTCGAACTGCCAGTAGCCGGCGTCCCGGCCGTCCCGCAGCACCCCGGCGGTGTGCTCCAGCAGCTCCTGGACGCGGATCCCCGCCAGCGGACCGGCGGGATCGAGCGCCGAGAGGTGCTGACCGACTGGGTCGTCCAGGTCCAGCCGGCCCTGCTCGACCAGCTGCAGCACCAGCGTGGCGGTGAAGGTCTTGGAGTGCGAGGCGATGCGGAACAGGTGGTCGGTCCGCATCGGCACCCGGCGCTCCAGGTCGGCCCAGCCGTACGAGCGGCTGAAGAAGGGCTGGCCGGCCACGCCGATCGCCACCTGGGCGCCGGGCGTGCGGCTGTGCCACAGCCGGAAGTCGAGCCAGCGGTCGATCGTCTCGAGGGTGTGCTGGTCGGGCACCAGATCGGACGGCGACGACTCGCCGCCGGAAGTCGGCGCTGGGCTGGTCTGCGTCATGGCCTGGTCTGCGTCATGGCTGGTCTGCGTCATGGCTGGTCTGCGTCATGGGGTAGGCCTCCGGGTCGGGATCGGGTCGGGCAGAGCTCAGTCGGCGGTCAGGCGCTCGGGCTCGACAGGGGCGAACTCCTCGACCAGCGGCACCACGTCCGCGATGGAGTCCAGCACCCGGGTCGGCCGATAGGGGAAGCGGCTGACCTGCTCGGCCTTGGTGGAGCCGCTCAGCACCAGGATCGTCCGCAGCCCCGCCTCCATGCCCGCGATGATGTCGGTGTCCATCCGGTCGCCCACCATCACCGTGGTCTCGGAGTGGGCGTCGATGGTGTTCAGGGCCGAACGCATCATCAACGGGTTGGGCTTGCCCACGAAGTAGGGCTGGACGCCGGTCGCGCGGGTGATCAGCGCGGCCACCGAGCCGGTGGCGGGCAGCGACCCCTCGGGCGAGGGACCGGTGGCGTCGGGGTTGGTGGCGATGAAGCGGGCGCCGCGGTCGATCAGCCGGATGGCGCGGGTGATGGCCTCGAAGGAGTAGGTCCGGGTCTCCCCGAGGACGACGTAGTCCGGGTCGCGGTCGGTGAGGACGAAGCCGATCTCGTGCAGCGCCGAGGTCAGGCCCGCCTCGCCGATGACGTACGCGGAGCCGCCCGCGACCTGGTCGGCCAGGAACTGCGCCGTGGCCAGGGCGGAGGTCCAGATCGACTTCTCCGGCACGTCGATGCCGCTGCCCAGCAGCCTGGCCCGCAGGTCGCGCGCGGTGAAGATGGAGTTGTTGGTCAAGACCAGGAACCGCAGCCCGCGGGTCTGCAGGGTCTCGATGAAGTCCGCGGCGCCGGGCAGCGCCTGCTCCTCGTGCACCAGCACGCCGTCCATGTCGGTCAGCCAGCACGACACCGGTTTCTTCTCGGTCACGCCTCCAGGTTGTCAGCACCGGCACCCGGCGCCGCACGCGGGCGCGCCGCTGTTGACTCCGAACCTAGAATCGATCCCGATGAAGCTCCTGGTGCTCGCCGGTCTCGCCGTCGCCGTCGCGTTGGTGGTGGCGGGCTGTCGCGGCGCCTCGTCCGCGCCCGTGCCCGCGGGCACACCGGGCCCGACGGCGGCCAGCCCCGCACCCTCCAGCTCTCCCCGCAGCTCGTCCCCGCTGGACGGGTCGATCGGGAGCACGGCGGGCAGCGACGGCCTGACCGTCCGCTACCGCGACGCCGACGGCGGCTTCAAGACCGTCCGCGTGGAGGACTTCCCCCGCTGAGGCCTGCCGCAGCCGCTGACCGGTGGCTAGCCTGCGGGACATGGTTGGAGTGAACGGGCTGCGGCCGCGAACGGCGCCGCGCGGCACCGTGCGGGTGGTCGACCCGCACCCGCTGAACTGGCTCTACCTCACCTACAACACGGTGGAGGAGCCCGTCCGGGTCAGCCGCGGTGGCAAGATCCGGCCGGCGGCGATGCGCCGCTTCCGCTGGGTCGACCGGCAGACCCTGGAGCTGCACTTCCGCCGCGAGCGGTTCGCCGACGGGACCGCCCTGGACGCCCGGTCGTTCCACCGGGCCGTCACCGAGCAGCTGCGGTGGCAGGCGCCGCACCCGCCCGGCACGCAGTTCAACCTCGACCGGCGCACCCGGGTGGAGGTCGTCGACGACGAGACGGCGCGGCTGCACCTGCCGGAGGTCGACGGCCTGGTGCTGGGCAAGCTGCGGGCCACGCACATCATGACCGAGCACTTCTGGCGCGATCTCGGCTTCGGCTACGCGCAGGGCCGGCCCGGCGAAGGCCACTGGTGAATGATCGACGCGCCGGGGCCGTGGGCCTCGGGAGCTTTCGTCCTCGTCGAGGGCCACTCGGTGGTCCACACCGAGCGGGTGGCCACCGACGGCGAGGACTGCACCTGGCTGCAGACCGAGGACCGCTCGCCCACCGTCCGGCTGCACGCGAACCCGCACCACTGGAACCAGCGGCGCGGTCCGCGGCTGGCTGAGGTCGAGTTCCGCAACGACCTCACCTCGGCCGAGGCCCTGGACCTGGTCTGCGACGGCATCGGCGAGGTCGACCTGGTCACCGAGGTGCCCGCGGCGGCGGCCCGGCGCGTCCAGCAGTCCCGGCACGCGCGGCTGGTCAGCGTGGCCGCCGTGCGCGTCCTGGCCGGGGTGCTCGACCGCGAGGCCGAGGGCCTGCCGCTGCACGACGGGCGGGCGCGGCGGGCCCTGAACCTGGCGATCGACCGCGCGGCGCTGGTCCGCGAGGCCTTCGACGGCCATGCGGCCCCGCTGCACGGACTGACCCCGCCCACACCTCTGACGGCCCTGCACCGGTTCCCGGGCCGCCTGCGCGGCTACCCCCACGACCGGGTTGCGGCCCGTCGGCTCTGGGCGGCGGCGGGTGGGGCGTCTCGTGCGCTGCGGCTGGCCGCATTCGAGGGTTGGGAGGCCGCGGCCGACGTCGTGGCTGCCCAGCTGCGGGAGAGCCTGGACCTGGTGGTCGAGGTCGGCGTCCTGGACCGCGATCAGCAGTACGAGGCGCGGCGCCGGCTGGCCGAGCAGGGGTCGGGTGACTGGGACGTGCTGCTCCTGGACCACGGCAGCCAGAGCGCGGACGTCCCGCCCGTAGAGCTGCACCGGGCCTTCGTGGGACGCTCCGGTGAGTTCCGCGCCGGCCCGGTCGACCCTCGCTTTGAGCAGCTCTTCGCCCGCCTGCGCGCTCAGACCTCGCAGCTGCGACAGGTGCTGGCGGCCAACCGCATCGACCGCCACGTCACCCGCGAGGCGTCGGCCCTGTTCCTGGTGGCCCCCCGGTCGCTGTACGCGGTCAACCGGCACGTCCGCTTCCTCCCGTACGCCACCAGCTTCGAGCTCGCCGACACCTCCGTCCGCCGGCGTCACTGGTCGAGACGACGGCGGTCGCGACGCCCGGGCAGAGACGAGGGCCAGGCGACGGCCTGACCTCTCTCCTGGGCACCCGCGGCGCAGCTGACGAGCCCGCGGGCCGCGCCCTTCCCCGCCTGCCCCTCACCCCTCCGCGGCCGGGGCGACCGTGGCGGCGTAGAGGCGCTGGTACTGCTCGCGACGGTCGCGGTAGTACGCCGCGCGGTCGGCGACCGGCGTCAGGGCCGCGCCCGTCGCCGGCGCAGCCCGGGTGACGTCTGGAGCCAGCACCTCCAGGGCGAGGACCGCCGTGCCGCGCAGCGTCGAGCGCTTGGTGGTCACCGGCACGACCGGCGCGTCCAGCACGTCGGCCAGCAGCTGCAGCCAGGACGGCAGGTCCTGGCTGACCCGGCCGCTGGCCAGGATCTGCTGCGGCTGCCCCGCGACCGACCGGAGCTGCTCGGCGATCCGCGCGTAGGAGATCGCCACCCCCTCCAGGACTCCCCGGACCAGCATCGAGCCGGTGGTGGCCGGCGAGACACCGCTGAACACCGCTCGCGCGTCGGCCGCCCAGCCCGTGGCGCGCTCGCCCGAGAAGTACGGCAGGACCAGTGGCGTCCGCGGGTCCGGAGCCGCCCCGGCGATGTCGTCGGCGTTCTCCCCGGGCTGGAGCTGCACGGTGGTCTCCCACCAGCTGACGGCCCGGCCCACGTCGTTGACCGCGCCGCCGAGCAGCGAGCGGGACGCGTCGACCCGGTAGCACCAGAGCCCGGACGGCAGCTCCGCCGGCTGCTCGTGCAGCAGCACGCGCATCGCCCCGCTGGTCGCGGCCGCGGCGGCGGTGGCCGACTCGTCGGCGGCCCCCACGCCGAGGTTGCTGGACAGCCCGTCGGCGACAACGGGGAACCAGACGGCGTCGGCCAGCCCGGGCCATCGCGTCGCCGCGGCACCGGTCCCGGCGAGCGGCTGGTCGGGGTCACGCACCGGCGACAGCTGCTCCGCGGTGACGCCCGCGGCGGCGAGCAGCTCGGGGTCCCACTCCCCCGTCCGCCGGTCCAGCAAGCCGGTCCAGGCCGCCGTCGAGGTGCCGGCAGCCGTGGTGCCGAGCGTCTGCAGGTAGACGTACTCCCCGAGCGACATCCAGCGCTCCGCCCGCCGGAACGTGTCCGGGTCGGTCTCTCGCAGCCAGCGCAGCCGAGGGGCCAGGTAGCTGCTGTGCAGCCGGCAGCCCGTGCGCTGGTGGACGGCGGCCTCGTCCAGCTCTCGGCGCAGGGCCACGACCTGCGCGGCGCACCGGGAGTCGGCGTAGGTGAAGCACGGGGTGCAGGCACGTCCGTCGGGGCCGACCCCGACCAGGGAGGCGGCGAAGGTGTCCAGAGCCACGCCGCGGACGCGGCCCGCCAGCCGGGGGCTGAGCAGGGAGGTGATGATCTCGTGCACCTCGCCGACCACCTGGTCCGCGTCGAGGGTCGAGGTGCCGTCGGCGGCGGTGCGGAACTGGTGGGCGACCTTGTGCGGGCCGCCCTGCACCGGTCGCGCCGCCGCGTCGTAGATGTCGCCCCGGCTCGCGGTCGAGCCGATGTCCAGGGCGAGGACGAGCGGGTCGAGGGCTTCGTCGAGGCTCACGCGCTTCGGCCTGGCGGCTCCGGTGGTATGCACGGCGCCATTCTCTGCCTGCCCGCGGCGACCCGTCATCACCCCGCCGTGACAGTCCGCGGCCGGCGTCCGACCACGCGGCGTCCACCGACACGGCGGGCACCGGTCCGCGCCGATGACGAGCGTGTTCCAGTCCCGGACGCGGTCGTGGTGGCCCCCCGGGCGGGCGGCATACTGCTCAGGTGTCCGAGAACTCCACGTCCGACCAGGCCGCTGCCAGCGAGCAGCCGACGATCATCATCCTCTACGGAGGCACCGGCGACCTGGCGAAGCGGCTGGTCCTGCCGGCCTTCTGGGAGCTCTACACCCGCGGACTGCTGCCCAAGCGCTGGAAGCTGGTCGGCAACGGCCGCGGCGACGTCTCGCACCTGGACTTCCAGGCCCGCGTCCACGACTCGCTCGCGGAGTTCGCCACCACGCCGGACCCCGAGAAGTGGAAGGGCTTCGCCGAGAACATCCTCTTCGCCGGCGGCGGCTTCCGGCACGACAACCCGGGAACGCTGCTCGACGTGATCGGTGAGGCGGAGGCCGAGCTCGGCGAGGACCGGACGATCATCCACTACCTCGCGATCCCGCCGTCGACCTTCGAGGCGACGACGCGGGCCATCAAGGCCCACGGCCTGGCACCGGGCTCGAAGGCCGTCTACGAGAAGCCGTTCGGCACCTCGCTGGACAGCTTCCACGAGCTGGACGAGCTGGTGCACTCGGTCTTCGACGAGGAGCAGGTCTACCGCATCGACCACTTTCTCGGGAAGGAGGCGACCCAGAACCTGCACCTGGTGCGCTTCAGCAACCGGCTGTTCGGCTCGACCTGGAACAACGAGCACATCGAGCAGGTGCAGATCGACGTGCCCGAGACCCTGGACATCGCCGACCGCGCCGGGTTCTACGACGAGACCGGCGCCGCGCTGGACATGCTCGTCACCCACCTGTTCCAGGTGGCGGCCCAGGTGGCCATGGAGCCGCCGCTGAGCATGGGGGCCGGGGACCTGCAGGCCGCGCGCGAGTCGGTGATCTCCGCCTTCCGCCCCCTCGACCCCTCCGAGGTCGTGCTCGGGCAGTACCGCAGCTACCGCGGGACCGAGGGCATCGCGGACGGCTCCGACACCGACACCTTCGTCGCCGCCCGGATGTGGGTCGACACCGACCGCTGGCAGGGCGTCCCGTTCCTGATGCGGACGGGCAAGATGCTGGCCACCAGCGCCCAGCGGGTGAGCCTGATCTTCAAGGACGCCGACGGGCCGGTCCACTCCGAAGGCCGGAACACCAACGCGCTGATCTTCGACCTCAAGGGCAACGGGGCGATCGAGATCCAGATGACGGTGAAGAAGCCCGGACCGGAGCCGCTGCCGGCCGAGAGCTGCAGCACCCTGCACCTGGAGAACGTGTCGGCGGGCTCGATGACGGCGTACACGTCCCTGATCTACGACGTCTTCGCCGGCGACCGGTCGCTGTTCACCAGCTCGTCCGGTCTGGACGCCGCCTTCCACGCGTTCGCGCCGGTCCTGGGCGACTCGCGGCCCGAGATCCAGCTCTACGACGACGGGAGCTGGGGACCTGCTGCCGCCAACGCGCTCACCGGCGACGTGGGCTGGCTGCTGGGTAGCTGACCCAGGCGTCCGCCGTCGGCTGAGGGCGGACCGGGTCAGGCGGCAGGGCCGGCCGGCTGGCCAACTTGCCGTGTATCAAGACGTTGACACACAATAATCTGCTCGTGTACTCATGAGGTAGTACACGAGAGGGAATCGCCATGTCAGTAGTCGTCCTGCTCGGGGCAGCGATCGTGCTCGCGGCCGCCGTCGGACTGATCCTGCTGGTCCGAGAGCTGGCCAGCCGGCCGTCGGACCGGATCGACGGCGAGGGCGAGGCGGACGGGCTCGCCGCCCGGGCCTACCGGCGGGCGCGCTCGCGAGCGCTGCTGTGCCTCGGGGCGGCGCTAGCCGTGCTGGTCGGAGGCATGGCCCTCCACTCGGCCCGGCCGGAGCTCCTCGGCCTGCCGCTGGCCTTGGCTCCCGGGGTGGCGGCGGCCACCGCCCTGCTGGGGTTCGCGGTGCTGCCCTCGGCCGTGGAGCCGAGCAGCGGACCGGTCAGCGCCGCCCTGACCCCCCGGACCGCATGGAGCTTCGGCCGGCGCCGCGCGTTCGCGCTCCCGGCCACCCTCGCGGCGGCCTCGCTGGCGTTCCTCGGCTGGGCGGCGCTCGTCGCCGACCCTGACGACCAGGGGCGGATGCGGTCCTTCAGCATCACCGACGGAGCCACGACGGCGTCGTCCGGTCCCTTCCCGGGCAGCTTCTACGGTCTCCCGCTCGCCGTGGTGACGGTCCTGCTCGCGGGATCGACCTACCTCGCGCTGCGCCGGATCGCCAGCACCGCGGCCCTGCCCGTGCCGCTGGCCTCGGTCGCCGACCGGCACTGGCGCACCGGGTCCACCCGGGTCGTCACCCAGCTGGCGACCACCGCGCTGCTGGGGCACCTCGGCGGCGCCGCGGCCTTCGCCGGACTGGCCGTCCGGTCCGCCGCGACCACGATCAGCATGAACGGCGGCAACGCCTCCAGGATGGCCCCGACCGGGACGGTGCTGGCCGTCGTCGGGGGAGCCCTGCTGGTGGCCGGTGTGGGAACCGCGGTCCTCGGTGTGGGGAACGCGCTGACCCTCCGGTCCGCCTCGTCGAGCCGCGACGTGGTGTCCCCCCTGGCGTCGGCCCCGCGACCGTGATCACCGTCGACGACGCGAGCGCCGTCCCCGTGTTCGAGCAGATCCGCAGCGCGCTCAGCGACCAGATCCGCTCCGGTGAGCTGGGCGACGGCCAGCGGCTGCCCTCCATCCGCCAGCTGGCCGGGGACCTGAGGGTGGCCGCCGGCACGGTGGCCAGGGCCTACACCGAGCTCGAGGCGGCAGGCCTGATCGAGTCGAGCCGGACCCACGGCACCCGCGTGCGGGCTGACCAGGTCCTGGACGACGATCTCCGCCGGGCGGCGGCACGCTTCATCCAGACCGCCCGTCGCTCCTCCACCGGTTTGGCCGACGCCGTCGGCCTGATCCGCGCCGAGTGGGCCCGGACCAGCTGAACCGTCGCCACGGGCGACGCCCCGGGCCGGAGCTGCCCGACCGGCCGGGCTGGTGGAGAGCCTCGGCCGGTCAACCGGGTGACGACCGCGAGCCCGCTGCACCCTCTCGACAAGGCGCTCAGTACTGGGTGAGGGCGAAGGCTGACGCTTCGCGGTTTCTCAGCGGCTGCAGGCTGCGGGCTGCGGGCTGCGGGCTGCGATCAGGGCAGCTGGTGCAGCGCCAGCGGGAGCACCGAGGTCGCACCCGCCTCGGCCAGCAGCGAGCCCGCCACGGTGACCGTCCACCGGCTCCGGATCCGGTCGTCGACCAGCAGCACCGGCCCGTCGAAGGAGACGTCCGGCTGCAGGGTGGTGGTGTGCAGCAGGTCGGTGGCCCGCACCGTGGAGGAGGCGTCCTCCGCCGGGCGAGGACCGCTGACCGCCAGCGCGTCCACCAGCGGCAGCCGGCCGATCCGGGCCAGGTGCTCAGCCACCGAGCCCACCAGCTCGGGGTAGCTGCGCGACGGCATGGCCACCACCGCCACCGGTCGCTGCCAGACCTTGGACCAGCGCTTCAGCACCTCGACCATCGCTGCCAGCACGTGCGGCGGGGCGGCGGCGTCGTGCTGCCACAGCCGGGCGAGCTCCTCGCTCCAGGCCGGGTCGTCGGCGAAGGCGAGGGCCCGCCCTTCGGTCAGGAAGCCGATCCGGCCCTTGCGACCCGGCAGGCCCGATGGCCACAGCTTCCGCGGCTCGACGAGGACGTCCTGGCCGCGGAAGAACTGCTGGGCGGCGGCCACCACGTCCGGACTCGGCCTCGCTCCCGGGGCGGGCAGGTCGCCGGTGCAGACCGAGCAGCGACCGCACCGCTGCGGCTCCGGGTCGTCGAGGGCTTGCTGCAGGAACTGCATCAGGCAGCCCTCGCCGTGGGCGTAGGAGCGCATCAGGTCGGCCTCGGCGGCGCGGACGCGCCGCAGGGCCGCCCACTTGGCCTCGTCGAAGTACCAGGCCTTGCCGGTGGCCACCCAGCCGCCGGACCTGCGGCTGACCGCGTCGTCCACGGCGAGGATCTTGAGCGTGCTCTCCAGCCGGCCCCGCCGCATCCCGGTCGCCGACTCCAGGGCCGGCACCGACTGCGGCTCGCCGCTGAGCGTGTCGAGGATGCGCTCGACCTGGTGCTCGTCCGGGATGCCCGCGGTGGCGAAGTACTCCCAGATCCGCTCGTCCTGCTCGGCGGGCACCAGGACGGCCAGGGCGTCGTCGAGGGCGCGACCGGCCCGCCCGACCTGCTGGTAGTAGGCCACCGGCGAGCCGGGCGAGCCGAGGTGGATGCAGAAGGCGAGGTCGGGCTTGTCGTAGCCCATTCCGAGGGCGGAGGTGGCGACCAGTGCCTTGACCTGGTTGGCGCGCAGCCGGTCCTCCAGCTCCTCCCGGTTCTGGGTCTGCCCCGAGTACGCGGCCACGTCGATCCCCTGCTCGGTCAGGAAGCCGGCCACCCGCTCGGTCTCGGCCACCGTGAGCACGTAGATGATGCCCGAGCCCGGCAGCGTCCGCAGCGACTCCGCGACCCAGGCGTAGCGCTCCAGCACGGTCAGCTGCGGTACCACGGCGAGCCGGAGGGACGCCCGGGCCAGGGAGCCGCGCAGGGTCACGGTGTCCTCGCCGAGCTGCGCCGCGACGTCCGCGGTCACCCGCTCGTTCGCCGTGGCCGTGGTCGCCAGGACCGGCGTGCCCGGGGCGAGGGAGAGCAGCGTGCGGGTCAGCCGTTGGTAGTCCGGACGGAAGTCGAAGCCCCAGTCGGAGACGCAGTGTGCCTCGTCGATGACCAGCAGGCCGACCGAGGCGAGCAGATCCGGCAGCCCGGCGGCGAAGGCAGGGTTGGAGAGCCGCTCCGGGGAGATCAGCAGCACGTCGAGCGTTCCGGTGCGGACGTCGCCGAGCACCTGCGCCCACTGGTCGATGTTGGTGGAGTTGATGGTGGCGGCCCGCAACCCCGCCTTCTCGGCCGCGGAGATCTGGTCGCGCATCAGGGCCAGCAGCGGCGACACGACCAGCGTGGGCCCGGCTCCCTGCTGCCGGAGGGCAGCGGTGGCCGCCCAGTAGACCGCCGACTTGCCCCAGCCCGTGGCCTGCACGACGAGCACGTGCCGGTGGTGGTCGACCAGCTCCTCGACGGCGCGGATCTGGTCCTCGCGCGGACGCGCTTCCGGTCCGGCCATCGTGGTGATGACGCTGCCGAGGACGGCAGCCGTGGGAGTGCGCGTGGCGGGTGCTGACATGCCTGCCAGTCTGCCCGCCCGCGCCCCGATCGGTCGTGCCCGTCCGCGAGGCTGTGGACAAGGCCCACCACCGGGTTGTGGACAGCGAAGCCGTGCTGAGGTCCTTCGACAGGCTCCAGACGCGGGCAACCAGGCTGAGGTCCTCGACAGGCTCAGGACGCGGGGACCGGGCTCAGGACACCGGTGGGCGGGACCGTCCCAGGTAGGCGGCCAGCCGCTCCGTCGGGCCGGCACCGGGAGCGGGCTCGACGGCCGGACCGAAGGGGACGACCCCGCCCCGGGGCAGGGGATCCAGCACGGCGCGGATCGAGCGCTCCGCCAGCGCGACCAGATCGGGCGCGGCCTCGGCCGGACGACCGGTGGTGACGGCCAGGTCCCACCCGTGCGTCAGCTGCTCGCAGACGTAGACCCCGATCACCCGCGCCCCGGGCAGCGGACCGAAGGGCGCCACCACCACCCGGGTCAGGGCGGCGTCGTCGGCCCAGGCCGCCTGGGAGCGCTCGGCCCGTTCGCGGTAGCCTCCGGCCAGGTCCTCGGGCAGCGCGTCCACGAAGGCAGGGACCGAGGCCGCCGGGTGCCCGTGACCCATGGCCTCGACCCGGTCGGCGACACCGTAGAGGTGCCGGACGAGCTGGGCCACGTCGAAGTCGACGCACGGCGTCGGCGACGGGAGCTGCTCCGGGGTGACGGCAGCGATGAGCTCGGTCACCCACTGCTGGGTGCGGGCCAGCGCCTCGCGCAGGTCGGGCTGGGCGCCGTCGGTGCGGGAGTCCGGGGTCTGGGTCGCGGTCATGAGTCCTCCTTCGTCGTCGACCCCGGTGGGGTCGTCTGCGACCATCCTCGGGCCGCATACCTGACACCTGCTGTCATGGTTCGATGAGATGCTCGGGACGTGCGCGCCGACCGTCTGCTGCAGATCGTCGGCCTGCTGCGCCAGCACGGGCAGCTGAGCGCGACCGAGCTCGCCCGGCGGCTGGAGGTGACGCCGCGGACGGTGCTCCGCGACATGGAGGCGCTGTCCACGGCCGGGGTGCCCGTCGTGGCCGAGCGGGGTCGCCAGGGCGGCTTCTCCCTGCTGCCCGGCTACCGGCCCGCCGTGGAGGAGCTCACCGCCACCGAGGTGCAGGCGCTGCTGCTGGCGGGTCGGGTGCCTGCGGACTCCGTCGGCCTCGCCGGGCCGCTCGCCTCGGCGCTGCGCAAGCTGGGCGGCTGGGCGGCGCCGGAGCACGGCCGCTCGGCGGACCGGATCAGCGACCGCGTGCTCGTCGACGCCTCCGGCTGGTGGGGCTCACCCGAGCAGGCCGAGCACTTCGCCACCGTGCAGCGCGCGGTGCTCACGGACCGGCGGCTGCGGCTGACCTACCGGCCCCGCGACCCCACCGGCACCGGCTTGCGGACGGTGGACCCGTACGGGCTGCTGCAGGCGGCGGGCGTCTGGTACCTCATCGCCGCGCACCGCGGTCGCCCGCGCTCCTACCGGCTGACCCGGGTGCTGGCGGCCACCGTGCTCGACGAGCCGAGCCGCCGCCCGCCCGACCTCGACCTGCGGGCCCTGTGGAGCCGGCTGCGCGCGGAGTTCGCCCCACCACCCAGCCTGACGATCCGGCTCGCCTGCGACCCCGCGCGCTACGAGCTGGTGCTGATGCTGCTGTCGGGACAGGGCGCGGGCCGCCCGCGGGTCCTGGACGAGGGTCCGCCGGTGGTGTTCGAGATCGAGGTGCACGTGCTGCGTCCGACGGTCGGCGTCCTCGCCGGTCTCGGCTCCACCGTTCGCGCCCTGGCCCCGCCCGAGCTGCTGGAGCTGATGGTGGTGGTGGCTCGGGACCTGCTGTCCGCCTATCCCGAGCTCACGCTGGCGACTGCTCCGCCCACTGGCTCCGGCTCCGGCTCCGGCTCCGCAGGAGGCTAGCCGCCGGCGACGGCCGGGATGATCGAGACCTTGGCACCGTCCGGCACCGGTGACTCCAGCCCGCCGGAGAAGCGCACGTCCTCGTCGCCGACGTAGACGTTGACGAAGCGACGCAGCTTGCCGCCGTCGTCGAGGATGCGGCCGCGGATGCCCGGGTGGTTGCCCTCCAGGGACTCCAGCAGCTCGGCCAGGGTCGCACCTTCGGCGGTGACCTCGCCGACGCCGGCGGTGTAGGTCCGCAGGATGGTGGGGATGCGCACGGTCGCGCTCATCGCTGCTGCTCCGCCCAGAAGTCGGTGAACGCCTCGTAGCGCGGCGGGATGGTGGTCTTCGGACCGACGGAGCCGCTGACCGCGTCCAGGGTCTTCAGGCCCTCACCGGAGTTGATCACCACGGTCTCGGCCTCGGGGTCGAGCGCCCCGTCGGCGATCAGCTTGGCGGTGACGCCGACGGTCACCCCGCCGGCGGTCTCGGCGAAGACGCCCTCGGTGCGGGCCAGCCGCAGGATGTTCTCGACCACCGTCTGGTCGTCCACGTCGGCGATCAGGCCGCCGGTGCGACGCACCACGTCGAGCACGTACGGGCCGTCGGCCGGGTTGCCGATGGCCAGCGACTTGGCGATGGTGTCGGGCTTGACGGGCGGCACGAAGTCCAGGTCGGCCCGGTAGGCCTGGGAGATCGGCGAGCAGCCGCTGGCCTGGGCGCCGAAGATCTTGTACGGCTTGTCCTCGACCAGGCCGAGCTTGATCAGCTCGGCGAAGCCCTTGTCGATCTTGGTCAGCTGCGAGCCGGACGCGACGGGGATGACCACCTGGTCGGGCAGCCGCCAGCCGAGCTGCTCGGCGATCTCGTAGGCCAGCGTCTTGGAGCCCTCGGAGTAGTAGGGACGCACGTTGACGTTGACGAACGCCCAGCCCTCCTGCTCGGCGGCGATCTCGCTGGCCAGCTTGTTCACGTCGTCGTAGTTGCCCTGCACGGCGACGAGGGTGGTGTCGTAGACGGCAGAGGCGATGATCTTCTGCTGCTCGAGGTTCTCCGGCACGAAGACCACCGAGCGGATGCCGGCCCGAGCAGCCGCGGCAGCGACCGCGTTGGCCAGGTTGCCGGTCGAGGGGCAGGCCAGCACCTGCAGCCCGAGCTCGCGGGCGGCGGAGAGGGCGACGGCGACCACGCGGTCCTTGAACGAGTGCGTCGGGTTGCCGGAGTCGTCCTTCACCCACAGCTGCCGCAGGCCGAGGTCGGCGGCCAGGTTGCCAGCGTCGAGCAGCCGGGTGTAGCCGGGGTCGGTGGAGCGGAAGGTGGCGATGTCGGCGGGCACCGGCAGCAGCGGGGCGTAGCGCCAGATGCTCTTGGGCCCGGCCTCGATCTGCTCGCGGGTGATGGTGGGGAAGTCGTAGCCGACCTCGAGGGGGCCGAAGCACTCCATGCAGGCGTAGTACGGGCCGAGCTGGGTCTGCTCGCCGCAGGCCCGACAGACCAGGTGCGTGGCGTTGCCGAACGCGCCGCTGCGCACGCCCTGCGGGGCGGGGATGTGACCGGTGGCGTCGGGGGTGGTGAGAACTGCAGTCATGACCAAGTCCTTAGTCATCTGTCCTGGCCGACGTTCGACCAAGCCGGAGTTGGCACCGTTCCTCATCGGTCGAGGCGGTTGCCGGGGAGTCAAAGGGCCGTTCCCTCATCCCCTCTGGATGAACGGCGTCAGCCTAGTTGCGCCGCTTCTCACCGCGCACCTCGCGGTCCCGCATGCTGGGAATCGCGTCCGCCCACCGGGACGCCAGGCGGCGGTACCGTACGAGGATGACCGATCGGACTCGTACGGCTGGTCTGCGGCGGCGATCGCTGGGAAACTGGGTCAACCTCAGCACACCGCTGGGACTGGCCGTGGCTCGGCTCGGTAACGCGGACGTGCGGCGCGGTCCCCGCGGGCTGCTGCTGGCCGACGGCTACCGCCTCGGGTTCCCGGTGGCCAGCGCCTTCACCATCGGCAACGTGCTGCTCACCTCGGCGAGCTGGGACGAGCTGAGCCGGACCCGTCCTGGCCTGCTGGAGCACGAGGAGGCGCACACCTGGCAGTGGCTGGTCTGGGCCGGCCTGCCGTTCCTGCCCGCGTACGGGGTGTGCCTGGCCTGGTCGGTGCTGCGCAGCGGAGACGTGGGTGCGCACAACGCCTTCGAGCGCCGTGCCGGGCTGCTGCTCGGTGGCTATCGCGAGCTCCCTCGCCGGCCGCTCCGACCCGCGGTGCGCAACGCGATCCGCTCGCGGCGGGCGCGGCGCCCTTCGACAAGCTCAGGGAGCGGCGGACGGTCCTAGGAGTCGGCGCACAAGTTCAGGGAGCGGCGGACGGTCCTAGGAGTCGATGGTGAGGTCGATGCCCAGCCGCTTGGCGGAGCGGTTCCGCTGCCGGGTGGCGCGAAGCCGGCGCAGCCGCTTGACCAGCAGCGGGTCCTGCACCAGGGCCTCCGGCTTGTCGATCAGGGCGTTGAGCACCTGGTAGTAGCGGGTGGCCGACATCTGGAACTTGTCGCGGATCGCCTGCTCCTTGGCGCCGGCGAACTTCCACCACTGCCGCTCGAAGGCCAGGATGTCCGCGTCGCGGGAGCTGAGCTCACCGAACGGCTCACTGCTCTCGAGAGACGGGTTCGAGGCGCTGACCATGGCGCCATCGTAGGGCCAAATGACACGACTGTCATTCAGGCTCGGCCTCCTCTGCAGCACCCTCCTGACCGCGGCCGTCGGCCCCATGGGCCAGCATGTCCCGCGTGACGAACGCAGACACCCCGCGGATCGGCTGGGGCATCCTCAGCACCGGCCACATCGCCTCCGTCCTGGCCAAGGACCTCGCGCTGCTGCCCGAGGAGGCCGAGCTGGTCGCCGTCGGCTCGCGCAGCGCCGACAAAGCCGCGGCCTTCGCCGAGCAGTACGGGTTCCGGCGCAGCCACGGCTCGTACGAGGAGCTGGCTGCCGACCCGGAGGTCGACGTGGTCTACATCGCCTCCCCGCACAGCGACCACCACGCGTCGGCCACGCTCTGCCTGGAGGCGGGCAAGTCGGTCCTGGTCGAGAAGCCGCTGACCGTCAGCCCGGAGCAGAGCGAGCAGCTCGTCGCCCTGGCCCGGGAGCGGGGGGTGTTCTTGATGGAGGCGATGTGGACCCGCGCCCACCCGCTCATCCGGCACGCCGCCGAGGTGGTGGCCTCCGGTGAGCTGGGCGAGGTCCGCCATCTCGACGCCCACTTCGGCTTCAGCTTCGACGGCCCGGACACCCACCGGCTGCTCGACCCCGCTCAGGCCGGCGGCGCCATCCTGGACGCCGGCGTCTACCCGGTGCACGCGGTCCACCTGTTCCTGGGCGAGCCAGCCGACCTGCAGGGCTTCGGGACGCGGGCCCGGACCGGCGTGGACGACCACGCTGCGGCCCTGCTCAGCTACCCGGCCACCGAGGACCGCGGGGCCGCCACGGCGTCGGTGTTCTGCACCCTGCGAGCCTCCCTGCCGAACCGGCTCGCGGTCTACTGCGACCGGGGCCGGGTGATGGTGGACGACTTCTTCCTCCGCCCGGCGGCCATCACCATCCACCGCGACGGGGACGAGGAGCCCGAGGAGCTGGTCACCCAGTGGCCCGGCGGCGGCTACACCTTCCAGGTCCAAGAGGTGATGCGCTGCCTGCGGGCGGGCGAGACCGAGTCACCCCGGGTGCCCTGGGCCGACACGCTGGCCGTGTCCCGGACGCTGGAACGCTGGCTGGCCAGCGTCGACGGCGGGGAGGGCTGAGCCGTGGTGCAGCCGCTGACCGGCACCATCCAGCCCTACGCCTGGGGGTCGTCGACTTTCATCCCCGAGCTGCTCGGCGAGGAGCCGACCGGGGAGCCACAGGCCGAGCTCTGGCTGGGTGCGCACGCCTCGGCGTCGGCCTCGCTCGACGGGCGCCCGCTCGACCAGGTGATCGCCGACGACCCGGCGGCCGTGGTCGGCGCGGCGGCGGTCGACGCGTTCGGCGCGGGGCTGCCCTACCTGCTCAAGGTGCTGGCCGCGGCCAGGCCGCTGTCCTTGCAGGCGCACCCGTCGCGGGAGCAGGCCGAGGCCGGGTACGCCCGCGAGGAGGGGGCCGGGGTGGCCGCCGACGCGCCGGACCGGCTGTACAAGGACGACTGGCCCAAGCCGGAGATGCTGTGCGCCCTGATGGACAGCGAGGCGCTGTGCGGATTCCGCGAGCCTAGTGAGACGTTCGCCTTGTTCTCCCAGCTGGGCGTCGCGGAGGCGGTCGAGCTGGTGGCGCCGCTCGGGGACTCGTACCGGCCCGGAGCAGATCGGCTCACCGAGGTGTTCGGGCGGCTGCTGCGGCTCGAGGGCACCGACCGGACGGTGGTCACGGCCGTCTCGGCCGCCGCTCGTGCCCTGGATCTGGACGCCGACACCGATCTGGCGCTCTTCGCCCGGACGGCGATCGAGCTCGGCGGCCACTGCGGCGACGACCCAGGCGTGCTCGCGGCGCTGCTGCTCAACCGGATTCGCCTGGCGCCCCACCAGGCAGTCTTCCTGCCCGCCGGCAACCTGCACGCCTACCTGCACGGCGGCGGGGTGGAGATCATGGCCAACTCCGACAACGTGATGCGCGGCGGACTGACGCCCAAGCACGTCGACGTCGACGAGCTGCTGGCCATCCTCGACTTCACCCCGGGCTTCCCCGGTCTCGTCGAGCCCGTGGAGGAGGTGCCCGGACGTTGGCGCTACCCCACCCCGGCACCCGAGTTCGCCCTCTGGCGGCTCGAGCCGCGCGAGACCGTGGTCGAGCTGCCGGCCACCGACCTCGGCCGGGTCCTGCTCGTCACCGACGGCTCCGTGGTGGTCGAGGGCGGCGACAACGACCTGCGCCTGGATCGCGGCCGCGCCGCCTTCGCCCGCGCCGGTGAGGAGCTGCTGGTCAGCGGGACGGGCACCCTGTTCGTGGCCGGACCCGGCGTCCAGGTAACGGGCGGCGAACACCCGGTGGGGCGTCCGGCGCAGCCCCAGCCGCTCCCCTAGGCTCAGCCCATGTCTCCCGCAGCAGCGGCACCGCTGGTCTCGCTCCGGAACGTCGAGAAGCACTACGGCAGCGTCGCGGCGCTGACCGACGTCAACCTCGACGTCGCCCGCGGCGAGGTGGTGGTGGTCATCGGGCCCTCCGGGTCGGGCAAGTCCACGCTCTGCCGCTGCATCAACCGGCTGGAGACGATCACCAGCGGTGAGATCACCATCGACGGCCAGCCGCTGCCGCCGGAGGGCCGGGAGCTCGCGCGGCTGCGGGCCGAGGTCGGCATGGTCTTCCAGTCGTTCAACCTCTTCGGCCACAAGAACGTGCTCGACAACATCACCATGGCGCCGATGCGGGTCGGTCGGGTGCCTCGGGACCAGGCGCAGCAGCGGGCTCGGGAGCTGTTGGAGCGGGTGGGGCTGGCGAACAAGGCGTCGGCCATGCCGGCCCAGCTCTCCGGCGGCCAGCAGCAGCGGATCGCCATCGCCCGTGCGCTGGCCATGCGGCCCAAGCTGATGCTCTTCGACGAGCCGACCTCCGCGCTCGACCCGGAGATGATCAACGAGGTGCTGGCCGTGATGGTCGAGCTCGCGGCCGAGGGGATGACGATGGTCGTGGTCACCCACGAGATGGGGTTCGCGCGCCAGGCCGCCAACCGCGTGGTGTTCATGGACGCCGGGCAGATCGTCGAGTCCGGCACCCCTCAGGATTTCTTCGACCACCCGCAGACCGATCGTGCCCGCGACTTCCTGTCGAAGGTGCTCACGCACTGAAGCGTCCCGTCCGACTGACCCGTCCCGAACCCCTGGAGATCGTCGTGCCCACCTCACCCCCTTCACCCTTCGTGGTTCCCCCCGGCCTGACGGCCCGCCGCTTCTCCCGCCGCCGGCTCGGCGCCTCCGCTGCTGCGGCCACCCTGGCCCTGGCGAGCCTGGCGGCCTGCGGAAACGACACCAGCGCACTGACCGGCAGCAACACCGACGTCAGCAGCTACGACCAGATCATCGCCGCCGGGCCCACCGCAGACGCCGCCACCGTGGACGGCAACGCCTGGGCCAAGAAGATCAAGGACCGCGGGAGCCTCAACACCGGCGGCTCGGACGCGGGCCCGCTGTTCTCGATGAAGGACCCGGCGACGGGCAAGCTGACCGGCTTCGACGCCGGCCTCGCTCAGCTGCTGTCCCGCTACATCACCGGGAAGGAGGACGGTCCGCTCACCCTGACCATCACGACTGTGGACACCCGCGAGACGCTGATCCAGAACGGCACCGTGGACACCGTCTTCGCGACCTACTCGATCACCCCGGAGCGGGCCAAGAAGGTGGCGTTCGCCGGGCCGTACTACCGCTCCGGTGATGCGGTGATGGTGAAGGCCGACAACACCACCATCAACTCGGTGACCGATCTCGACGGCAAGAAGGTGGCCACGCAGCAGGGCTCGACCACTGCCGCCCGGATCGCCAAGGACGCGCCGGGTGCCACCGTCAGCCTGTTTCCCGACGACGCCCAGTGCCTGGCCGCGCTGAAGACCGACCGCGTGGACGCCTACGTGATCGACCAGAGCATCCTGATCTCCAACGCCACCACCGACAAGACGCTCAAGGTCGTCGGCGAGCCGTTCTCGAACGACTTCTACGGGATCGGCGTCACCCGGGACGACCCGCAGGCCAAGGCGTTCGTCAACGACTGGCTGGAGAAGATCGAGGCGGACGGCAGCTGGGCGAAGCTGTGGAAGGCCACGGTCGGCACGGTCGTGGCCGGTGAGGCGCCCGCGCCGCCGAAGATCGGCTCGGCCGAGGGCTCCTGAGCTCGGACCCGTCGACACCTGAACGAGGAGAACGCGAATGAGCAGCCCGCCATGATCGACGTCCTGACCGAGAACTTCGGAACGCTCTGGCAGGGCGTCCTGACCACGCTGGCCATCACCGCGCTGGCGTTTGTCGGCGCCGTGGTGATCGGCATCGTGGTGGCGGTGTTCCGGGTCTCCCCGATCCCGCCGCTGCGGGCGCTGGGCGCGGTCTACGTCGAGCTGTTCCGGAACATCCCGCTGCTCAGCCTGCTCATCCTGGTGGCGTACGGGCTGCCCTACGTCGGGATCAGCTTCTCCCTGTTCACCACCGCGGTGATCTGCCTGGCCGCGGTCTCGGGAGCGTTCGCCTGCGAGACCGTCCGGGCCGGGATCAACGGCGTGTCGGTCGGGCAGGCGGAGGCGGCCCGCGCGCTCGGGATGACGTTCACCCAGTCCCTGACGCGGGTGATCCTGCCCCAGGCCCTGCGGACTATGGTGCAGCCGCTGGTCAACATCTTCATCGGGGTGGCGCTCGGCTCGTCGCTGGCGGCGGCGGTCGCGGTCAACGAGCTGACCTACGCCGCGCAGCAGGTCGGTAACCGGACGGCGGAGTCGATGCTGCTGTTCCTCATCTCGGCCGTGGTCTACATCGTCATCGCCCTGCTGGGCGGCGGGGCCGGTTCGGTGCTCGAGCGGCGACTGGCGGTGCAGCGGTGAACGCCACCCGGGTGCTCTTCGACGAGCCGGGGCCGCGCGGGCGCCGTCGGATCGCGATCGGCACCCTGCTGGTCAGCCTGGTCATCCTGGCCGTGCTGTTCCTCGGCCTCCGGACGCTGTCGGCCAGCGGTGAGCTGGCCCTGGCCAAGTGGAAGCCGTTCTGGCAGCAGTGGGCGGTCAAGTTCCTGCTCGAGGGCCTGAAGGGCACCCTGCTGGTGACGCTGGCCTCCGCCGTGGTGTCCTTCCCCGCCGGAGCCCTGCTGGGAGTTGGCCGGGCGGGCCGTCAGCCGGTGGTCAAGGCGCTGTGCACGGGATACATCGAGATCTTCCGCTCGGTCCCCACGCTGCTGCTGGTCTACGTGTTCTTGTTCGCGCTGCCCGGGGTGGGGCTGAACCTCAGCATCTTCTGGAAGCTGACCTTGCCGATCATCCTGATCAACGCAGCGGTGATCGCCGAGATCGTCCGGGCCGGCATCCGCTCGCTCGACCGCGGCCAGAGCGAGGCCGCCCTGGCGCTCGGGATGACCACGGGACTGTCGATGCGGCTGGTGGTGCTGCCACAGGCGGTCCGCCTGGTGATCCCCACCCTGGTCACCCAGCTCGTCGCCCTGCTCAAGGACTCCACCCTCGGCTACGTGGTGAGCTATCCCGAGCTGATGAAGCAGGCCAACAACCTGGCCAACAACACCAAGCTGCTGCTGCAGGCCTTCGTGGTCGTGAGCGCGATCTACGTGGTGATCAACTTCGCGTTGACCCGGCTGGCCACCTACCTGGAGCAGCGAATCCGCTCCCGTCCCGGGGCCCGGCCGACGGCCGGAGCCGAGCCGGGAGTACCGGCCGGTGGTCCCGGGGCGGCCGACGCGCTGGCCCACGACGTGCCGGCTGCGCTGGCTCCTCGCTAGCGAGAAGCGTCCGAGGGGGCGTGCACCGGTCGGTACGATGGCCGTCGGCTGGCCGACCGAGCGCCAGCCCCTCTGCTGCTGGCGTGGCGCAATTGGTAGCGCACCTGTCTTGTAAACAGGCGGTTGTCGGTTCGAGTCCGACCGTCAGCTCAAGTATCGGCCCTAGTCAGTTGCACTTCCGCTTCCCGCTGAAGCGCCTGCAGAGCCGGTTGACAGCAGTAGTGACAGCAACGATCACTCCTGACCCTCGTCCTGACCCCCGAGAACGCGGTCGATCGCGTCGGCCGCCCCACGCAGCGCCGACGGCATCACGTGCGAGTACAGGTTCATCGTGATACCCAACTGCGAGTGCCCCAGGACCTCCATCACCACCCGTGCCGGCACCCCCTGCGCCAGCAGTAGCGACGCGCAGGTGTGCCGCATGTCGTGCAGCCGAATCCGCCGTACTCCAGCCTCGAGGATCAGCGCGTCAAGCACCCGCGCCAGGTTGCGCGGCTCAATCACCGTCCCCACCGTCGTCGTGAACACCAGCCCGGTGTCCTGCCAGTACGGCTCCAACGCTGCCCGCTCCGCCTCCTGACGCTTCCGGTGCTCCTCCAACACCGCGACGGTCACCGCCGGCAGCGGGATGTCCCGCCGCGACCGCGCCGACTTCGGCGGACCGAACACCATCCCGCTCCCGTACACCCGCTGCGCCGTGTGCCGAACATGCAGCACGCGTTGGTCGAGGTCGACGTCCGACCAACGCAGACCGAGCAGCTCGCCCCGCCGCATCCCCAGGCCGACACCGACCGCGAACAACGCATAGAGACGGTCCCCTCGGGCCGACCGAAGGAACGTCGCCGCCTCCTCCGGCGACCAGGGCCGCACCTCCTCCAGTTCGGCCCTCGGAGCCCGCACCAGCGCAGCGACGTTCCGCTCGATCACCTCGTCCCGCATCGCTTCCGCCAGCATGTTGCGCAGCGTCGCGTGGATGATCTGCACCGACCGCACCGACAGGCCAGCGTCCAGCTTGGCCGCCAACAGCGCCCTTACGTGCGCGGGCGTCAAGCGACGCAACGGATACCGGCCAAGACCCGGCACGATGTGCAGGCGCAAGGTCGACCGGTACGACGACACCGACGACGGCCGCAGCCGCGGCGCCACTACATGACTCATCCAGTGCGAGGCGTACGACTCGACGGTCCACGCATCTACTGCCAACGGCACTCCCGCCGACGTCTTCGCCACCAGCTCCGCAAGCTTCGCCACCGCCTCCCGCTGCGTCCTCGCGTACACCGCCCTCCGCACCCGCCCACCGTCAGGACGCAGCACGTAGTGAGCTCCCGTCCACCGACCATCCGCCCGCCGGTAGACCGAGCCTTCACCGTTCGTCCGGCGGCTCATGCCACCCATGCGTCCTCGGTCAGCCGCTGCACGTACTCCTGCAGTGCCGCCGCCGGCAGCCGTCGCGACCGACCGATCAGGATGCTCACCACCTCGCGCCGGCGCATCAGCTCGTACAACTGGGACCGACTGACCCCCAACGCCTCCGCAGCCTCCTGCGGCGTCAACAGCAACTTCTCCATGGCACACACTCCGTTCTGTTGGTGGTGGGGGGCTCGGCCTCCCCGACTTTGGATGGTTTGGTCTCCGCTCTGGCCGTCAAGGGCACTTCGTGTCCTGCGGATTCGCTGCGCTCACCCCTGACGGCCAGCCCGGAGACCGAAGACTTGGCTAGAGGTCGGGGAGGCCGAGGACTGTGGTCGCGCGTGCGACGCTGCCCCGGAGGCACTGCCCCCTTCTAGGAGTCGTCCCGGGCACGAGCGGCCGACGCAGCAGCCAGGGCGGCATCACCCGACGTCAACCAGCCCATGCCAGCGAACCGCCAGGACCCGACCACCAACGTCGTCTCCTCTACGGCGCCGGCCTGGTCGTCCACAACCTCCACGACCGGTTCCGAAGACCGCGGAAGGTGGCGGCGGCGGA
>Ga0210040_10002665_pt1 | contig 24911 bp, 11 predicted proteins | sample CryGeyCG12114_NA_FD_185462 | JGI IMG/M metagenome (GOLD analysis project Ga0210040, IMG submission 185462) | Groundwater microbial communities from aquifer - Crystal Geyser CG19_WC_8/21/14_NA (SPAdes) (version 2) | ecosystem: Environmental > Aquatic > Deep subsurface > Groundwater | place: USA... | reverse complement strand
CTACCGGCAAGCTATATTCAGTATACCAAGTTCAAGATTTTCCGAAAATGATGCGCCCCATGGAAATTTCATTCCGAAAATTATACCTTCCGGGTATTAAGCGTTCCGAATTTTGCCCATTCCGACCATGATGCGTCCGGAAATGATGCTTCCGGATTTGAGGTTTCCGACTTTGATGCGACATTCAGTTTCATTGGTTTCTACTATTTCACTAACTGAGAGTGAGGACGTCCTGCAATTGATGAATTTTACGAGCTAAACTAATAACATGTAACATCGCCATCAGTTGCCCTTGAATGCTAAAAAAAGGTTAAAAGTTTAAATCACACATGTCATAGTCAAGGAACAGTGGGCACACAAAATTAGGAAAAAACATGGTTTTCTCCTCATCTGTTTTTTTTCATCTCTAAGTTGCCATTCGTACAAGACGACTGCATTTATATAATGCCACTTCCTTTGATTCACACAAAAAATAATGACTGTTGCTCAAGTTTAATGCTCGTCCACCGAATGCTTTATAGCATGTACATACACTTTGTTCTTATCCATCTTCATCAGGATCTGTATGCGTGGTGCGCGTGTATGGAATTGTGAAGTGCAACTATTATTATTACTATTATTATTCCCAAGAGCTGACTCTGAAGTGTGCTCAACGTCAGGGAAAAAAAGAGATGGTCTCTGGTTCAAGTTATGATGTAACTAACTAACTAAGTAACTGTGGTCACAAAAACAGAATAATGATAATAATAAATAATAATATGACTTCCTCTCTGTGCCTTTTTAATTGGTATACCTAGTAGCTAGCTAACTAACTAACTTAAAGTCTTTGTGTATCTACCTGAAAAGACATCCATCCATGGCTATTATCATTTGTGGGAGAGAAAAACAGGCTGCTCTCTACCAATGCTATATGGTACGCTACTATTTAGTCCGTACATAGTGAGTGATTTCTCTGAGCCGTGAATAATTGCAGTGGCAGAAGGGCAATCTTACACACTGTTGCCTTTTCAAAAGTTATACATAATAAGGAGATACACACAATAAGATGGTTACATTTTTCTAACCAACTAACTAACTATCTTTCTCCGTTCAGCTCTTATTCTTTCTTGGGGAGCAGGTTCGTACACACATAACACGATAAATTATACACAATGCACACACAGATTGTGCATGCATGCGTGATGCATGGATCTCATAACACACATATGCAGTAACTTAATAACTAACTTACTACAAGTGCATTATGTAGCATGTAACATATGTATAGCCGAGTGCTGTGCTTGGCCTTTATATGTGCTCTTAATGATAATCTTCTCATTCACTACTTCCTCTGTATCGGTCATTCCTGGATTCACCTGAGCTGCTGTGCTAACTTGACTTTGTATGCAGGGAGCCGTGGTGGAATTATCTTTGCTCCAAATATACATATATATTTCATACTAACTAACTATTCTACTAACATTCTATATATATATATGATGAAGAAGCCTCTTTCCGCTCAAAAAGTGCTCCCGTACATACTAATTAATGAGTCTTTGAGTGTACTGTCTAATTATGTTTGGTTCAGCCAGGCCATGAGTAGTTATAAAGGCTGGCTCCTATGGCAAATGTACTGATGATATTCATTTTGTGGTGTAGCCAGTTAGTTTGTTTGCTGTATACTTGTGTACATATACAATGAATGTGCGGATTATGAGTGGCCTGGAAATGACGTCTCGTTGTTATTATTATTATTTCGTTGTGGGCCAGAATTGCTATACACTTGGAGGTGAATGAATGAGCAGAGGATGAAAGCGTGACGGATTATATCCAGTTGGCTGTGATAACAATCATAGCTGGCCAGTATTAAAAGCAGGCTGGTTATTAGTTAGTTGCAGTGTTCTTAAAAAAAATTGATAATTGAAAATTTAAAAATGTAATTCATTGCTATAGTCTGCTTGTGGTTGGTAAATTTCCGTTTGAAAGGAGACGCAAAGAAACTTGTTTTGGATACGTGAAGGAAAAAACTTGCGCGCCTTCCTGCTTCTTTCTATCATTGATGCGCTCCTTGGAAAAAATTTAATTTGTGCTCAGGGAAATCCTAAACCCATTAGCACAAATCTTACTATAATTCAACTTTTTTGCGCCTAGCATTTCATTCACAATGGCTTGACATTGTTTTCTAAAGGGTGTTGGGTGTTTCCTCAGACAGGTCTTAATGCAATATTTAGGCTTTTGCGGTATCCCTTGTTTATATGTGTAGCTTTACAAGCTCCAGCTAATGTACCAGGTGTAAGTTGAACAAAGGGTCTATTACTGTGCTCACCTATAATAATCTACAGCACAAACCAAATGTTCCAGTTTATTGGGGAAAAAATCCAGTCGACTTGTCATCATTCTCTATCTGTGTTATAGAAAGTCAATACTAACGATTATGGGGATAGTGAGCAAAAGGGAAATATTGTGTCAGCTTTGTTAGTTTAGAAAGGAGCAACAAAACAGAAGCAGTGCAAACTAACTAACTAAGGAAATGTGGTAAAGCTTGCAATGCTAATATCGATTATGTAGCTACAGCTAATGTTCACTTCTTGCTGTGTATTTATTACAGCCCATCCATAAGCCAAATTCCATTCGTTCTCATAATATATTCCGGAATTAATAACTTAGCAGTGTAAAAATCTAAAGCTTATGTACCGAATTCATGTCATGTAGTAAATGTTTCCTAGTCATGAATTTCATAATTTTTGTAAATCAACATGAGGGAACATTTATCTGTATGTGTATGTCTCTCGTAAAGCCGGCAACTGTCACCGTATCTGCACATTATTGACTCGAACTAACTAACTAAGGGGGAACGACTAACTAAGAAATTATTCAAGAATTGACGGCAGTTACCAAAACTTGGTGCATGTTTAGACTGTAATGTGCTGCTAGAGTGATATTAATGGTGCAGTGCCTGGCATTTCGAGCTCCGATACATGCTTAAGCTAGGAGTACAGTAGTCCAGTTGGAGCAAGGAATACAGCATAAGAGCTTGATGCTGGTGAAGATAAATCAACAATGAGGGATAATAGTAATAACACAAGGGAACTTTGGCTACACAGTACACAACATACCTTATAAAGCCCATAATTTTAAACTGGATGTAAACTACTAAACGACAGGGTATAATGATAGCCAGCAAGGAACAATAACGGACATACTGACTGACTGACTGCCATTTATGCCGTGTGCTCCGTGCATGAAACACCAAAGGGAAGAGCAAATAACAAAATGCATTATTTCCATCTATATTTGTATCATCTCTTCATGGTACTACCCCCATGCTACACTTTATCCATGGGTTTGCTATCATTATTGGATCAATAATATTGCTTACATGTAAAGCCAACTTCCTTGCTCCTGTGTGCATATCATATGGACTACACCCAAAGAATCCATGGCTTTTGTTCTCTCTGTCATGTTATCATGCCATGTTGTTTTTAATTTTCCTCAAACAGTGGGAAGTGGGACCAGTAACTAAGTAACTAAGTAAATAAGTAAATGCGATCCTCTACTAATAACTAACTACTTAGCTGTAACTACTGTTTCAAACTGGAGTTCTTTACAATTTAGGCATGAATTAATGACGCCAACAATGCGAGCAAAACATGGTTGCAGTAAAATTTATTAATTTTCTAACTACATGCTTTGTTTTGACTCATCATATTTGGACAGGTGAAGAATAACCTGTCCAGTAGATAATCTATAAAAAATGACACAAGAGGTGTTTGTTATTTGGTTTTCTTTATCCTCCGCTCTTTAGGTGTTATTTTGATGAATGACTTTACTCACAGTCAGTCAGCTCATTCTGTGAATGCGTTGCGTATGTATAGTTATTAGTTAGTTCTCTGCATACCTCTTCCTTACATACCGAACATGGACTGGTACAAATTATGGAGTGAACAAAAAAGAAATGGATTCACTCTCAATGTAATGAAATGTGGAATGGATGACAATAATGAAGTTGAATGGAATCCTCTGCCTCGAAAATCAAGTGCAAGTTCCATCGAGACACTGACAATAGAGCGCGTCATTATTTTATTATATTTCAAAATATATGTTCTGTAATATGGGAGTGCTAGTTTTTCCACCTTACGATGAATTCGTATGTAGTGTGTATTGCATGTGTGCTTACACGTTATATGCAATGTACATATGCATAGCACACGTAATCGTCACACCCCGAAGAAAAATGTGCTACCACATGAGTCAGTGTGTATGTAAGAAAAAAGACGTCAATACTGTCGTTGGTTGAATGTGTGAGAAATATATTATGAGTGTGGAGGTTTCTTGCGTATGTAATTTGAATGCGGTGTGGAATGAATTTTTTAAAGTGGTGATGAATGAGAATATGTCATCCCGTGGGGCTGGATGAATATGAGTGAGTGAGCATATGGACTGAAAGTTACACACATGCATACAAGACCATGTAATATTGAAGAAAATGTTGTCTAACACGCATCAATATTTGTGCTTTCGGCCTTATCGGCGCTCTTAAGCCATTTAAAAAGGAAATGTTGCATGCTTGAAAAGTAGTATTATTGGTAGATTAGATGAAGATAAGCATAGTTTTTGAAAAGGATGTGAGGGATAGAATTTGTAAAGTTTTAAATAGTGGTGCGTACCATTTATGTAGTGTTGGGACAAGAATGTATGCATGTAATGTAATATAATTTTGGTTTACTAGTTACTGACTTGTTAGTTAATAGCAATATCTATACATACATATATATACGCAAGCAAACTTATTAGTCAATGTTTACGAGAAAATTGGGCACATGGTTAGCGTTCCAGTGTCATTTAAATAGCTGATAGTCCAAATACCCTGCCTGTGCTACAGAAATGATAAAAAAAGATTGCGTAGAGCCTTCCACACACGTGAATACATATCCATGTACATTAAATTTCCATACATAGATGAACATGAAAGTGCTTTCACTTTCCATTACTAAAATGCCACTGTACTAAACTAAACGGAACAGCTTTTCCGTACATGCATGTTATTGTATAGCCACCCATAATTTTACTTGCACAGCAGTATTATTCTTTTGAAACCCATTTGCATCATCCCAAAGTGTAACTTTAGTGTAGCGTGTCAACTTTAAATGGCAAAGGACCATAGCCTATTCCTAGTTTGCTCTTGGAGCATATCAATCAGAAGTGCTCAAGTTGGCCTGACTGACTGAGTCGTTGGCAAATATGGGGTGTGTAAAATAGGAGAAAGAAAACGATTTGACATGAACCTTTCTCTTTGTAGTTGCATCCAAATTTTGTTATTTTACAAGCTTATTCAACCTGAGAAGGGAAATGTTCTCCCTTTGTATTTATTAGTTTAGAATAACCAGCAGTATAGCCGTTCGTGCCGTATCGGCTTGTAAAGTAACCAAATTGCATGCTAAAAACTTTGATGGCAACTACTGTGAAAGGGAATAAGAAAAAGGGGTGTGAACACCTTTTTCCCATTTTCTGTAGTTGTTAAAACTGGTGCTTTATTGTAGTTACACGTGGAATGCAATAACGTTCATATGACAGTGAAATATTTGTATCCATGTATTCGAACAGCATAAACCTCATATGGACTCCAAGGTTTCTCGTCTTCCAAACCAGCTTACTAACTCACGTTTCGTGGCCTATTGTACCTAATGTAGTTGGTTTTATTTGTTCCCTAAGCACTAGAGAATTCTGTTTGTTATGTATACAGACACTCTTGCATACGAAACAAGCCTCTTTGAACAGCGCCAATGTGCTTTTACACTACCTACCAAGTGAAAGTCTTTGTCAACTCTATTCAATATGCATATGCAATAATAATAGCTCCTTGGGCTCCCAAACTTGTTTTTCTGAACGATCATTATTATTTATCTAATTGACCGTCATCGTCAATATGTGTGTACGTACTAATGTGTGTGCGCTTCTGTAGCTGCTTACGTTTTTATATGAAGGAACCACCTATAGTAGTTGGTAGTTGGACGACTGGAGCATTATAGTTAGTTAGTGGTATGCAAATACCTCAAATTCCCTACAAGCACACACATTACACATACATATGGGAAACACACGCGACAAATCCATTCGCCTCCATTTAACTGGCAACGAGTCATGACAACGGCTTGTGAACAACAAACAACCAATCACCATGTAAGTCAGTAAGTAAGCAAGCAACAAAAACCAGTCTATAGTCCATGCATAAAAACTTTTGGTTTTCATTATTATTCCCCTATACGCAAGGCTCAGGCAATACCCTATGTAACCAGCATGGTGCAAATTCTTTGACATGTGGCCACTGCTCTAAGTAAGTAGTATATTAAGTCACACTGTCTGTACTACAGCAGTCTAGCTGGTTCCGCAGTGAAAGTTTGCTTTCGCTTGGACACTTGAAAAAAATTGACCGGACTCCAATATCTATTGCTCGTACAAACTTTCCGTGTCACTCTGTAGTCTACAAAGGTTGGATTGCACCCAAAAAATTTTAGACTCTATATAGTACCGCCCACAGCTGCTCTCATTCTGTCTCCATTCACATTGGTGAAAAATAATCCCAACTCCTGCACAACTTGAACAGAATACTGGTCCAGACCAGTGAGTTAGAGGAGGGATGCTGCGTACGTTTTACAAATTCCCAACTGAATGCAGGAGGGCCGGGTTTTATCTTCACAGTCCACATCTGCGCTGTAGCTGAAGAAACTTCTCATGAATATAGTGAGTCACTCCCTAAATAACTAAACTATATGTGCTATTCTACGTAATGAATCCATTGGCGATGTCTCCAATCTCAAACTCTATTAGTCTGCAGCCATTGTCTCATTTGTTTTGTACAAGTTTCGTCGAAAACTTTCAACACACACAACAAAGCATATGGATTGAGAACGCCCTTTGACTTCAGCAGGGAATATTTGATGCTCAAAATAAGCCAATACAAATTTCTCTTCTAGTGTTAGACATGTCTATACAGTGGAGCGGTACACTTGGACGGAATGATTTTGCTACTAACTTACTACTAGCCACCAATTTGCAACGTATTAGTCTACTCAATTTATTTCCAGTGAAAACGTATCCGATATGGAGAGATAAAGAGCCAGGACCGAAGAAAATAAATCACCGGTGGCGAACACGGATCATAAGGTACAGTAGTTGGTTATAGTTAGTAACTCAACTCATAAGTAACCATGTTGTTAGGAATTATTAGTCAGTTGGTTAGTTAGTTCATATCCCCATCAGAGCTAGCTAGCTTGCATAGCAGGCAATGTGTAGCAAAAGAAAGGTATAGATTCCCTGTTCCGTCCATCTCATCCTGCAATATCATTCTTCTGTTCGTACTATGCGGGTCACTCACCTAGGTAGCGTATACGAGAAGCTCCCTCCTTGTGTGTATCATCATCATCCCATGTACCTTTTTTTAGTGAGTGAGTGAGTGTACCTCGTCCATAAAGCAGAAAACACGTAATGCATTGTATTCACTTTGTGGTTCAGTTACTGTGGTACATCATCATGAGCTGCTGCATAGTAAGTAGGTAAACGCTGTTTTGGTTCGTAGGAAAAGCTGGAGCGGTTATAGATAGTCAGTCAGTCACCAGTTGTAACAATAATAATCATGATAAGTAGCTGATATTGTCTAGGAACTGAAAAGCAAAGCAAAACTCTTGGCATATACATACGTGAAATGTAGATTGAGCATATTAGTGAGAGCAATGAAGCATGGAGAGTTTTGCAGTGTAGTAGTAACTAGAAACTAAATTATAAACAAGTAATGGATGTATTATTTAGTTAGTTAGTGCGTTAGTAACTAGTGCATTAGTGAGCTCCACATATCATCATCATCATTACTAACTAACTACTACTACATGCTGTGCTGGCATGGAACACTATGGTTACTTTTTAAAGCGTGTATATAGTTAGTTAGTTGGTTAGTGGCAAAAGCACCTGCTATAACAAAACATGTGGACTGCTGTGTATGTCTGTTTGTGAATCATGTGCTGTATTATGATTGGGATGTGTGTGTAAGAGAACTGAAAATTCGCAGAGTTGGCTTACCTCGTGGTCATGAGAAAATGAATGCGTAAGAAGCTCAAGTTTTAGCTTTAAATCGCGCTTTTTTGTTAGTTAATATTGTACATTTTTTGTCGATTTAAATACAGTTGCTGTCATTTAGCAACCACGCATACTTTTCCAATCTTTTTTGGGGAAAGAAATAAGTATAAAAATTCAGCTTTCAGGATGTTAACTACTTAGAAAAAATAGTTTCATACACATACACGTGACACAAACGTAGTATGCTATATTTTTTGGGGGGAGTATATGGTTGGCAAGTTTCTGAAGGAACGGAAGCTCCGAGAAGGCGAAAATAATCAGCACTTTTCACCGTTGGCTGCGTTAGTTCATAGCCCTTTATCTTGTCATAATGATGCGTAAAAGGATTTTTGGCTGTGCACAGGAGAGAAAAAGGTGCATGTCTTGAGAGGGGAGAGTTGTCCAGGATTTACGGTAGATACACTATCAAGTGAACCAGCAAACTTGCTCACTTGCTTTGCTTTTAGCCTTGCTTGGCTGGCGATGCAATATGATGGCTTCGTGTATTCTACATCGTGGGCTATGCATTAGTTAGTTAGTTACTAAAGTGAGTTAGTTAGTCAAAGTTGGAAAAATTTTGATAAAAAAGAGGAAGCAGGTGGGGTGGAGCGAAAGTTGTTGCCAAACCTCCTCTTTTTCCTTCTCCACCGTACATACAAGTACATGTACGGCTGCCAACAGGGAACGGTTCAAGTTATTCACACACATCTGCTGCCATGTATACATTTCTGCTTTGTGTGTAAGTAAGTACAGCTATAGTAAGTTGGTAACTAACTAACTGCTGCTGCTGCTATTACTCCTAGTAATGAGTTGGCCAGTCAGTTCACTTGGTAGTTGATTGTTGGCCGTCTCAGACTGTGTTGAAGACCTCAGAAGACTGTAGCTACTGCTTGGCTCGAGTCCTCACACGTTTTTTTAGTTAGCTAGTTGGTTCGTATAGAAAGGAGCTGGTGTCTGAACTCAATGTCCAGTCTCGGCCTTCTTCTCGCTCAGTACTGATCTCTTGGGGAACTGAGGATTCCCACATAGGCTCGAGTTCCTATCCCCTTGTATTTAGTTAGTGAGTTAGTTGGTTAAAAAGCATGTGCATGGCCTCGCGCCCTGGCTACAGCTGTATTAGCATTGTTTTCAAACTGACTAAAAACTAAAACTTTTTTGGCCCACAAGGTTATCTAAATTGTTCTGATACTTTGTGACTGAAACGTGTGAATTTTTCCAAAATGTAACTCTGGTTGTGCTCAGCAGTGGTTGGTTAGAGTTAGTTAAAAGACACGGTATATTCCATAGTGAATTGTAGATTACAATAAGTGAGCCAAAAAAAGTGAATCATATTGACTTGCGGTTAGGGAATTTTATATATTTCTTCCAAAGTTTTTGTCTGTACCAAGAAAAACACTTTTTTGAAACTTTAAACTTCTGGTTTATGCGTCTGGATGTTAATGACATGCGAATTTTGTTGCTGAAAGAACTCATCCTGTGTCACTGAATAAATGTCAGTAAATTTATGTGGCCTACCACCATGCACCTTCTGCTGCATTGTTGATTTCTTGAGGAATTGAAAAAAACATTGAATTCAATTGAAATTCCTGTAGCCATTTACACACTAACGAAACGGTGCTTGTTGTTTTCATCTGTGTGTGTCCATATGTCTCTGACGAGCTGGATATTATGAGGATTATTACACCCCAAGGCACTAAAGGTTTGCTTTTATCTGCAGTTTGTGTGGAGTAACACAAGTACTTGCATTTGTTTTTTGGCCCTGTGGAAATTAGATGAATCAAGTACAGTACAGCTCCAAGTATTGAAGGAACTTCCAGCACACATTAAATCTAGACTGAATCTTGACTGTGTATGATGATGATCATCATGAACCCGTCTTTTTGTGCGCGTAAGCAGTTAGGATGTGAGTACATTTTATATTTGGGATATGTCTGACTGACTGACTGTAGCAACCAAGTTGAATGTGCACTGATTTCTACTACGTGAGCCGTAAATCATCGTGTGGCTGATGAAATCACGAGGTAAGTTGTAAATTCCTTTGTAGTTAGAAATATTCGTATTTGATATCATTTCCATCACATTTCAGAGGTCTTTCCAGCATACAGGAAAGTAATTTGTCAATAGCTAACTAAAGCTGTATAGTTTAGAAATGCTGGTGCAAACTTTTAGTACACTGAGAGACTAACTAATTACATAATTAATAATGAACCCAAAGAACAAATAAAAGTGCATTAGTTATAGCATAGTTCGGGTTTTTTTTTTGCTACTGTACATTAACTGCTTTGAGATTTCATGCACTGGCTAGCATTCTACTGCCACTGCCCCATTTGAAATTAGCACAGCATTCTCCATTGCCAAGCAGTGGCTCTGCAAATATTTATATTACACGTTATCAAATATGCATTAGGAGCATAGCATTGTCCACTGCCACCACCTTTATCGGTTTTCGTCTTTTGAGTTGTTAGTTGGTTGGTTATTTTGAACTCCATTTGAAAGAAACAGGAGAACAAAACTGCACCAATATTGATTGTTTTTACAGAATGACTGAATACAGTGTAAAACCAGGTGTACCGTGCAGAGAATGAGAGTACGCAAGTCATTTGGCAGGTGCAATCTTGTCTTTCAACAATGTGGACTAACTAATCAACTCTCAACTGTGCACAGAATGCACAGAGACAGTTTTGTCTGTGCATTCAATATTTCATGGGATCCAGGTGACTACAGATGATTCATTTATTTCCCATTTCATATTATTTATCTTACCCCCAGTGGGTCTAGAAAATTATACTGGACCACTACTGGTCTGACTGGTGCATTCTAATTAATCATTTAGGAGAGCGCATGGTTTCCTCCTGTCCATTCAAGCTTACGAGCAATCTGCATCTTTTTAGTAGTTGACTGGCTACCAGTTTTTGCTCACAATGCCCCTACTGACTGAATTAAAATGAACTGTCATCCTCTCTCTCCTACCGTTTCTGTCCATTTAATCCATTCATTATCTCGTGAAGAGTGACTTTTGGCTTTTAAATCCCCACTCAATTAATGTGTTTGTGTGTAGGTAGGTAGGCAGTTTTTTAGTTGGTACAGCGATTCAATCATTTCAAGACTGTGTATGCAACACATCAAAGCAGATTATTATACACTTAAATATTATTCTGGTTGATTTATTACTGTAGTCTTGACTGCAGCCACCAAATTGATTTAAGTGTACTAAACCTTGCTCGGGTGGAATTTTTTTTTCGATTTTCAGGCCACATTAATACAGAGCTCTTCCCAGTAGTCGACCAAACGATGTCATGTAATAGAAGCTGAAGAAAAGGAAAAAACAAGTGGTCTGGCTTCAACATAGCACCATTGTCATGACCATTATATGTATTTGCTGTACACGCATATAATGAAGAATTTCCTGTGGTACAAAAACTCAAGTGGGACCGAGAACCACCATGATGAGGATAGCAATACCCATGGGCGAAGGGCAAAGTGAAGTGAATTTGAGAGTTTCAGTCAGCAAAAGTCAGAAACTTGATCATGATGTTGAAAACCATAAAATGCAGAAAACGGAGAGACACTGGGATGGGTACGCGTAGAGGAGCACTCTGGATGTGTACAGGAATAATAATGACGATTATAATAATAATGGTGGCCCATTACTATTATTATGATGCGACCAAAGTTCCCGTAAGTTCTTATGTTGTTTGTAATGGCTCTAAAAGTTCTAGTGTTCTTTTTTTTTCTTCTCTGTCTTTCTTTGTGATCATTTTACTACACACACCGAGTTGGCTACATGACGGCAGTGGGAATTCAGTTTGTTCGTTAGTTAGTTAGTTAGCTAGTCAGTCAGTCAGTCTCTGACGGTGTACAATGGTGATGGTGGTGGAGCATTTTTCATTCAAAGGAAGTAAGTAAGTGTAACCGATGAAGAAGGCCGCAGGGGATGGAAGTCGCAACAAATAATAAAAAAAGAGCCACTACTAGTAGTATTATGGTGTATGATGGGAGTTGTTGTGAGCCAGTGGCCGCTGGATCATTTTTATATGGTTTATTATAATGAAGACTGATGGTGGTGTGCTCACATAGTGTATAAAAGGAACCAAATTGCACCAGTCAGTTTTGTTATAGAATGGTGTATTATTGTGTATGTCTGTTTCAAATTTGGTATGGATGAATGCAGCATGCAATAATATAGCATAAGTCCCAACTCGTCAGGTTTTTGGTTGCACGCATTTAGTTATTGGTGATAGTGGATACGTTTTTTATTGTGTAGTTAGTTAGTAGAGTTTGGAACGAGGTTTTTGTGAGTTGAGTCAGGGTTTTTGTTGTATCATCACCGTGCTGTGTACTTTGCCGTTAATTTACTGTGTACTCGTCGTTAGCACTAACTTACTTAGAACAGCTGCACTTCCGGAGCAGAATCAAGTAGCTTGGCTTCATTGTTTGATAAGCAGGTTGTGTATTGGCATGTGAAGTTTAGTCAATAATAACAGTTATAGAAGCCAAGTTTTTGTAAATGGAGTAGGCTGGTAGTTTAGATCAGGGTGAATTAGTTCAGTTTACTCCGGTGACTCGGAAGAAAAGTACTGGCTATTTATGAAAGCTTCTCCGGTGTCAAAAGTGAGCTCCCTTACACTATAATACGTTATATTTTCCATGCAGTGCTGGTTAATTTCAGTTTAAAGAAGTACTAGGTTTCATGAATTGTTTGCGCTCAAATTAAATTGGAAATAGTCAGTATTTAGTAAATGTGATAGTGACCATATTGAATAGGTCTAGAAGAATGTTGGGACACATTCATTCACACGATGCACTAAATGCCACGTACCCTTTCCAAAGTAGTCTGGAATGGTACGATGGTAAGTTTTCAACCTATCAAGAAGTTGAACGTGTACATTAAGAGCATGCATACTGACTAATATCCGTGTAGGTTAGTTTGCTAGTACTGTATCGATGTTCAAGTGGAAGCATTATTGGACAGTCATTCATTTAAATGAGCAATGTGACTCTAGCCATGGAACTAAAGGGTTTGTTATAGCTCTGGATTTATGTTATTGCTACATTTACGGGTGAATATATTTATGTATAGGGGAGCAGACACTCATTCCTTTTCACTTTACTTCAGTTTTCAGTCAGTCGCTCACTCACTCACTCACTCACTACTAATTGTGCATACTCGTTGTGTATTTTGAATTGCCTCAGGTGCTTTACTTATCTTCCTTCACAGAGCTAGGTTCATGGGATCTCTATGTTAAATCAAATTATTATGTAGTGCATTGCATGGGAAAACTAAAAAGTAGCAGTTAAAGCAGTTCACATCTCTCTCTCTCTATCTCTTTCTTGTTCATTTTCTTGTGTACCAAACCAAATAATAGGGATGAAAAAAGAGACGGAGACTCTTTGTAAGTAGTACATGCTGCACAGCAAAAAAAAAACCTGCACTAACTAGAGAAATATAGAGACTATACTATTTAAATTGCATTGTTAAACATAGAGGTATGAAACTGAATGGAAAAACTCCTATCGGGTCTTTTCTTACTCCACTTGTCCAAATATTTATATCATTATCAGTTGACACAAAGGAGAGCTCAAGTTGGTAACCCACAAAAGGGATATTGTAGTCAGACTTTACGGCATTCACTCCTCACTATAGTGAGGGAGTTTGGCAGTGAACAGGGATTATATGATGATTAGACCGTTGAGTTTAGTGAGAAAATCTCAGAGAATTCCTCAAGTTTTTACCACCTGACAACCTTGTGTATGATGATGACTACTGGGACTGTTGTCTGTCTGTATAGCACCACCATCACTGTACTAACTAACCAACAAACAACGACCATCATCATCATTTGCAATTTCGCTACGCTTCCAAAGAACGCTGCTTGCTCATCATGGTCATCAGTCTGCTCCACTCTTCTGTGTCCATGTTGTATATAGGAGGATGGAAGTGGATGAAAAAGTATTTTCTGTCTACGCAGTCTACACATGTCTTTTCTTATAGTTGGTTATAGTTAGTTGGAGATGGTGCTTGGAATTTTTCAAAATCAGCCGTGCGTGTCATAATACAGTAGTAGTGATAGATATGCATCGCAAGAGAGAGGAAAACGTTTTCACCCTGTCCTCACTGACTGACTTACTTGAGTCTGTCTTCTGTACTAACTATTCACAATTCACCTGCATTTATTCATGGTGGATTATGCAGGCTTTTTTTGCAACCTACTACAGTGTCTATGGAATGTATTTTAAAGGATTTGTCGTCAGCCATTTTGGGGTTGGATACCGCATTTTTTTCATGACTCTCAAGTATTCTATGAGAGTTTAAATGGGATGTAGAGAAATATTTTTGGATATTGCGTTTTGAAGAGGATGGAGATATGGTTTTGTTAGTTAGCAGTTTATGTCATCATTATTATCCTCGATTAGCACCATCATTTAGTAAGTAGCTAACTATACGGTCCTGATTAGTGGCATTATGAACTAGCTAACTAACGCTAATGACAATGCGTGCACTGGTAATAAAATGACTGAATTGTTTGATTAGTGTGCGGGTCACTGTGTACAGCTAGTTAGTTATTCCTTATTTCTCTCATACTCCATTGCGGTACGTCAGCGTTAGCAAGTACTGTGTGGTATGCCAAAATTTGAGCTCTACATTTCCATGCAAATTGTATCATTTTATTACATGTTTACCTTATTTATTCTCGCTACTTAATACTCTCTCGAGCTTTAATCTACTTGCATGAATTGTGAGACGGTTTTAAAAGTGATGTCATGTTTAACTAACTAACTAAGTACTTAACTATAGCTCACAGACTCACTCACAGTCAGTTGCATTCTTACGTACAGTTTGCTTTTTCCCAGTCAGTTTAAGTTCTCGCTCAAAGGAGTAATATGATTCCTATGACTGTTGACAGTCTTAACTAACTAAATAACCAACTTCCTAGCTTTTTGTAATTGTCTACCTCTTTATTTGTTATTTCCAAGTTAATTATAAAGGTGACTCACACACGGCACATACACATGTAGTCAGTCAGCCGGCTAGTCTGTATGTGATAATACAGCATTATTGACTGTCACTGCATATCTATTTGAACACCGGATTGGCATAATTAATTGCCTCGTTAGTAAGCTATGCATTTTTATTTATGAAGTGTTCAAATTTGTCTCCATTTAATTCAATTTACTCAGACTAGGCCCACAATTTTCATTTTACTTACTCACAAACTAACTAAACTGACTGTTAGCTGTGTACGTAAATAAAAATCATTCACCACAAGAGCAGAATTTACGGTTTTCGTTTGTTTAATGCTCTTACCTAGGCCATTGTCCAGCCCTGAGTTGCAATGCGGAATCAATGTGAACCAACTTTCAGCAGACAGGAGGAAAATGAATGGGTACGAAAACTGGACAAACAAACGTGTACGCGCGTGTGTGAGTGTGTGGTAAGTTAACTTTATTAGTTCAGTACTGCTACATTTTTCCAAGATGTGATTTTGGTGCATGAAACTTGTTTTATGTCCGTCTTTCTCCTTCCTGGTTGTTCATTTTTAAATTCATCCTGGCATTTGCTCCGAATGGCACTTGAAGAATTCACGGGGCTTTTTAATGTTTCCCGTGGTTCTCACGTGCCGTACAGAGCGGATGACCTCAAGTCTACACACAAGCCAATATAGTCATGTCTTTTCAGCATTTTTCACTAACCGGCCTATAAAGTCTAGTTTTCTCGTAAGCCTCACTATCACTCTAATCTTTAGATAAATACTTTACTTGCCAGCAAGTTGATAAAGTCTTTGGGAAGAAACACTAGACAGAAAAGAGCGTGGTATGCACTGTTACACTTGAAATGACTGTGAATAGTGCATTTTGTATTGTCAGATGGCTGGAGATACTAACTAAACTATTGTACAGTGTAAAGAATGCGTCCTCCGTGCTGGTATTCTTACTAGTTAACCTGATGTCGTCGAGACAATTACCCAGAGCCAGAGCTATTTGGAATTTGCAGCTTATAGATATAGTTTGTTAGCTAGGCATATCAAGTTATTACAATAGAGGCTGTTTAGAATTTCGATTCAATCCATTGGTATAAATCAGCTTCTAAATCCATGTTCCGATTTATCAACAGGGATATGGAGAGAACATTAGCTGGTGAATTTGTTCGCCATCCTCTTATTTGCTGTGGCTAACTAACTATTTAGGTTGTACGCACCGAGTGAGTGGCTGTAAATGTATGTATATGTAGCAACAAATAGTTGGGCAAAAGAGTCAAAAAAGAAGATGGGGCTCTGAGATGGTATAGAAAAAAATATTTCGTCACGCTGTCGTGATCAAGAGATGGGAACGAAGGGAAGGCATTAAAACAGTCACACGAGCACAAAAGGCTTCACATGCGTAGCTGTTGAGAGGAAACCACGAACTTCTCGTCCATCCATCCTTTTTTCTTAGCTAGGCAATGATGATGCTGCATCCAATGGCTTCTCCATTATCATTACGACGAGTCTTGTTCATCTCCGTTTTTAGTCACACTGATAATCCAATGTACTTGGTTGGTACACTATGCATTTCCCTTCGTAATATTCTCAGGGAGTTAAAGTTGAGGTTTGGAAAATTTGTCTCCTAATAAAACTCGGTTGTTAAACTGTTTCTGATAGATTTGTCGATTCGTCCCAAGCTGAGTAGCATTTAATTTGAAAATTAGAGCCAAATTTTACGTTTTTGAAAGCAGTTTATACTGTGCTAGCTAGGGTTGCTTTAGAAAGGTTTAGATTTTGGATTGGAATTCCTGCAGTTTGCACAATAAGACACTGAGACAGGCTGGAAAATATTAGCTAGCTACATATGTAACAATCCATCTAAAGTATGAAGGAGTAACGAAGAGCCGCCACTCGGCTCATCTCTATTTTGTGGTCTCCTTCATCTGCATCCTAGCTACACTACGTGACGATGTATCGTGTGAACGAAGAGCTAATTGCTACCTGTGTGCACTCCTGTACATGCTGGGCACAAAGATTAGTTGGATGGATAGGTTATTAATCTGATTGATACAGTGAAGAGTGACGCACCTGTCATACACACTTTGGCTTGCTATATATTCCTTGTTCCAATCCAAACTTGCTACATCATTCTGTATTTCTATGTAAAGGAGATGGATCCATTAGGACGGCTAGCATAGCGAATTATGACAAAAGCACTGAATTTTGTGCCAATATAGCTTTCAGCTTTGCGATTACGATCAATTCCCAATGACAGGATTGTACAGTCCAATTTCGGTCGCACTATAAAATACAAAATTTGTGGGGATTTCTAATAGTATGTTGGTTAGCCGTAGTTTTTTAATATTTATGGGCAATTCTTTGGTTTTCCATTTGTACTACTGGCATGGAGCGATGCGTGTTGGCAAAACAAATCGTTTATGTGTGTTGGTAAATTTTAGGAGTACAAATGAGTTGTTGTTCGTGATGCAGTCTAGTTAGTTGGTTAGTGAGCAGTAAGCTCAATGTACTCGGTAGGGTTGTCTGCAAATATTAGGATTAGACTTCTAAAACATCTTTTTTGAAAGCAGTGCATGGCAAATTAAGAGGATGAAAATGTGATTACACCACTGCTATACCATGTCCTCTACCATATAACACTAACTAAGTGACTACTACTGTTTGGAGCATTATGGGAATTCTTATTGTTGTGTAAAACAAGCAAATGCTACATATTTTGTGGCTAATAAAGGTGTGTCTGAGGAAATAAAATTCATGTTTTAATGTTTGATCCAACCGTAAATTGACGGTCCCATTATGCTGTGCTCATTGAGACCGTGGTGATATAATGACTATACGGGAATCTCACTGACAATGTTACTTTTTCCACACGTGGTTGGCTTCACATCTGAAGTTATGTGGAGCTCTACTCAAAACCACGTCCTGGTTCATGTTTCCTCCCTTTGTAATACCCACAGGGTTTAATCTGTGAAAAAAACTGTAGTGTGTACAATAATTATGACATAGTTGAGTGAGTGCGGCTTAGCTTAATGACCCTGGGCAAGTAATCGCTCTGACTTTCCGCTCTGTGCTCCCTGTGCTCATGTTCATGTTCTCTCTCTGATCACGTAATAATATTCAACAAGATCGTAGTAAGTAAGTAGCCATAATTTCCAAATTTTGGAACTTTCTATACACTTTTTCTTGTCATTAATGTGCAGCAGCATTGATTAATTTCATTTAGTAGTACAAGTAAGAAAAAAGTATGGATGGAATAATAGTTTCGTTCCACATTCGAATCCAAAAAAACGAATTGATAGAGCGTTCGTAATATTAATCTACACAGTTTTTAATTGGAAGGTGTTCAAACTAACATAAGTAGGAAACATGATTTTTGAGAATCGTATGTTTTTTTTCAATGCAGTGTTATATACTGTCGTGCACATTTTCGGGATTGGTGATGACGTCTACCTATCTACTCGAGTGAGGGAAAAAACGTGAAATTGAATACGGGAACTGAGGGCTGTTGACAAAAAAAACTTAATTTTCTCTTTAGCTTTAATTGGAGTCCATCCATCTTGCCATTTATTATTTAGTAGAGTCTTCCTCTTCTGCCAAGGAAAAGACATTTTCGATTCACAAGGCAACTTTATCTCTGTCATCTCAATTTTTCTATGCAAAGTTTGTACTATCAGGCTATCAGTTATTCACCCTGTAAAACAGGTGTGTAGAAAATACATGGCTATATGAATCTTTTAATTTTCATACTTATCGCCCAAATGTTTTTGTTACAACTCTGCTGATGAAAATGTGTCTTTTTTCCCCTGTTTTTTTGTAAGTAACTACGAGCTGCGGCATTTATTATGGAGGGTGGGAATATTTCTCACACTACATTCCGGATAGATTTTTTTTGTAAAAATTTCAAAAGAAAAATACTTTTTTTTCGATATGATACACGGTGCAGAAAGGTACCAAAAAATATCGTTGTAATTTCTCACTTCAGTATACTGAATGTTGTCTGCACATAGAATGAGCTAGAATTTACAAACCCGCTGGTATACATGTCTTATGCGAAGAAAAGATATGATTATACTCGTATGGAGTGAGTAGTCCAATTTTATAGACCTAAAGTAACAATGGTCAATAATAGCAATGGGAAGGCGATTGCTTCTATTAGCGAAATTAAAATTTATTGGAAAGTTGTCTAGTATAGCCGCACTGGTACTACACACTGTAGCAATATTTTCCCTTGATGGTAAGAAATATGACCTTTCTGAAGCTTTGTGGGACGAGTTCTTTTTGTAGTCGAGAAATTGGCATCCTTTGTTGTCAATCGAGTTCATATTAATGTTTTCTGCTTTTATCGTAGGCCGTACTTTCAATAGGAAATATATTATTCAAAAGACTGGCTGCTTCATGTAGTCCGTTGGTACACCACAAAGACGTGCATTAAAGTAAGTACTTGCAGAGCTATTTTGTATTTCACTCAATATCATAGCATTCAATAAAAGAAGAAAGAGTCCTTCGTCGTCTATAGTTACTAATTGCCTACAATAAATTCCGTCCTTTTTTTGACTCCATGTTAAATTCTGCAATGCATTAGATACAATAGCAGTACATTAGTGATTCTTATGCTCTCACAAACAGTAAGTTAGTTAGTCCATGGAGAAAACAGTGAAAATTGCATCTGTCTGTCTGTCTGTAGACCTTTTGCAAAGTCAGGATAGGCACCATGTACTATAAAAGATAGCACTCTAGTAGCCATTAGTCAAGTCACTATACTATGTTACAATTACGCATTTAGAGAAGAAATCTTCGTGGGAAGAAAACAAAGGGAGGAAAGAATGAAAAAGTTGAGGACCATAGGAGACGAGCTCAACTTTTTGTGCATATTCATCATGTGGGAGGGAAATCCTGTACTTATCCTTGGCACTGGAAGAATTCACAGATGGTATACTCAATCGTGGATTCCCTGGTGCCATAGATAAAAGGAACAGGATAGACAACAAATGAACTCAAGACTGGGAACAACAGGAGGATGCTACTACTACATCTTCATCATCAAACAACACTCGCTTTGTTGTCAACACGTAGCTTTAATTGCAGCCATTATGGTGGAATGATGAGAGCGATTATTTGTTCGTAAACAACATACCTCCGCTTTGTTGCACAAATAAAAGGAGCCATCTCGGTGACTCTCAATGCAAAAATTCCATCGATGGGAACAAAAGTATGTTGGAGACTTGCTTTAACCTATGCATCTCAGTCAGTGTTATATTTCTACGCCTTTCAAAATGTGATGTAAGTTGTGTTATTAATGAAATGAGCAGATTCTTACACCAAAATTGTATGCGGAATTGCCATGACCATAATGTAAGGAACTGGATCAATAGACAATCCAAGATTTTGTGCAGCAAAACAAACGCAGTATAGAAACGTATGCAAAATTAGATGATTTTTACGCCTTATATAATCTTTGAACGACAGATTCACTTCGTGGTTAATGGTGGATGGTTTGAAGTAATGATATATTGCATATAGTAAATGCCTGCATTTTGCGTCAGTTTATTGAGTTTTTGTCTCCACACAGGCAACTACATACATTAATTGAATTGGAACGTAGTATCTTATAATGAGCAGCTATTGTCTGCCTTTGGCAAACCGTCTCTGTCTATATGGGGAAAACTCATTGACTATAGCAATGTACATTTAGAATGCAGACAACGGGGACTATAAGCACTGCGCGTAAAAGTAAATAACATGTGTGTGCATAAAAACCGCAAGTGTTTATTGTTTGTCTCCGTCTGCTGTGCTCCTATTTAAATTAGCTCCTTTTTTTCTGCGCCCATATAGCTGCTCATTAGGATGAAAAGAAGGGGATCCTGTGTCCATTTGCTTTATTATTTGCGTACAGTTGGACGTGACTGAGGATTTTAGTGGAACCATTTTGGTAGTGAGAGTGAGTGACAAAAAACTCGAGTTGACGCGAAAGGTATGGAGTGTAGTCACAAATGGCATGTGTATAGACAGTGCACTGCACGCTCACTCAGTCAGTCAGTGGGAGCTCGTTATTTGCTGGCATTCAAGGGGAAGTCACAGTTTTTGTATTTATGCACCTTAAGATGTTGTGATGGAGCAATTAGCAGATGTTTTATGTTTTCAACTATAGGCTACTTAAGCATGATGTAAAATGATTGTGGCGCTTTTCTTTATTGTTGTGGAATAAATGATGATTATTGTTTAAACCGTGGTATTTGAAGAATGATTACTTGCAGCTACGTTAATGAAATCGCTTTATTTTTTTATTGCTCATTAAATTATGGACAAATATTTCTAGAAGAGTGGAAAAAAGGATTATTGATAACAATATCAATCAAGTCTACTCAATTTTTGGTAGTCTAAACTGATCCAACTTAAACTATAGTCAAAATATTGTATGAGGGTGGATGTTCAGGTAATGAAAATGATCAAATGCACCAAGAATACATTTGCTTTTGTCTCATTTTCAAAATGCTTTCTATTCATGTGCTACAATGTTGAACAACACAATAAACGACTGACCTTTTGCTTGCTGCTACTCCAATAAGAGATAGTGAAAACATGAATGAAATGCCATTATTTTTCCTATCTAGCATGTTATAGTAACTTGTCATGTTAAAAGTGAAGACCTGTACTTTTGAAAATTATCTAGATTTGGTTTGATCCTGTAGAAGTTCGTAATATTGAAAGTAGAATTAAAAAATTAAAAAATTTGGTTAGAGCCAGGAATCGAACCCGGGTAGTTTCGCTAACCAAATTTTATAAGTCTACGATCAATATTACGTACTATACAATACAGGATGAAACCAAATCTAAATTTGCATGTTATTTGCTTCATTAATACGCACTATGCTTGAAATGCCACGGTTATGCATTGGGATGTGGAGCGGACGGGTTAACCATGTAGTAATATTACCACTGGCAATCCTATGTTTAGGAATATTGAAATTATGGTTAGTAATTAACGAGTTGATAATATGCTATCTCTCATCTTGTAAGTAACGTTGAAATTCATTGCTGAGTGAGTGAGAATGAATTAGCAACTTAGAATGCATGGGGTGAAAAGTTGAAAACATTCCCCAAAAAGAAGTCAAGCCTCCTGGCATAAAAAGGTGTTTACATACAAAACGACAAAGAAATGTTTGACAGTCGGTTTTATTAGATGCCAGAATGCTTTCGCATTCACGCGTATAGCGTACATAGTATAAATTAGTAGAGTCTTAAAAGTAAATCTTGGAACATCTTATTCATGGCTAAGTGAACTAGAAGTGTTTCTTACAAATATTCAGAACACATTTTGAAGTGAAGTTCATTTTATGAAACAACAACAACATGTAAATATAACAATGTACAAACTGACTAAGGGTTTTATACATCAAAAATTCGTAGATGAAGTGCCAACAAAATATTAAGCATGCTTTGTCGTCATTTATTAAATTCACCCTGAGGTTGAGGACTGGTGCATGTACACCACAATTTTTGAGCGAGTTATTTCTTATTTATTTAGTTCCTTTTTGTACAAATAACAAGAGTACAGTTGCAGTTAGTTAGTTGGCAAGTTCATATCATCACAAACATTTACAGAGAGTCACTGCATAGCTCAAACATATCAATAGAGCCAAAAAATGTAAAAATTCAGTCAGCAATCTTACATCAACACAACAACAAAAACATGCCTACAAACGCATTAACAAAAGAATACACACATAATCAATACAAAACTACAAAATATCGATTAGAGATTACCGGGTAATTATTTAGTTAGTATGACTAATGCTATCAGTTTCAAAACTGCTATTATCTGTCTTCAACAGCATTACAGCAAACTTTTGACGATTTTCCAATACATAAAAATTGTAATTAGAATCTATATGCTTGAAAAATCAGTCTTCACGGGACTACCAATTCTCTAAGAACCATCGGATCAAAATTGTTGGCAAGCATGTATTTCACTAACGGAATGATAAGCTACTAACACTTAACATATCAGATCAAAGAAGGCATCAGTTTGAGACTCATTTTTCGTTCTGAGGACAGTCTAATTTTCAAAATTATTATATACTAAAAATGTGTAAGAAATAATATAGATTGCTACAAAATCAAAAACAGTCTTTCAATGCCAAAGCTCCAGTCAAAAGGAAAACAATTATAGACAGAAACTTACACAGAAGTATACCACAAGAGTCCGAAAAAATCGCGGCTCTCAGAAAACTACTCCTTCACTTATGATTAGGCCACAATTGCTGAGAGGAGGACTTGCTAGAAGGCATCATCTCATTGTTGCTATGGTTATGACTTTGAGCTCTTTCCATATCCACCATAATCTCCTCAATGATTTGAAGAACCATTCTAAAAGTCGGACGGTTCACGGGTGCTGGTCTGAAACACATTGCCATCAATTCGTACACTCGACCTGGACAATTTTCAGGGGGTTGCAGAATGTTCCCATCCTTAATATACTGAACCACTTCTTCATGTGTCATCCCATAGTACGGTTGCAGGGCAAATGAAAAAATCTCCCAAAGACAAACACCAAAAGCCCATAAGTCGGATTCCACTGTGTATTTGTTATACAATATGCTCTCTAAGGGCATCCACCGAATCGGAATGGCATCATCTTCTTGTCCTTTGTAGTAGTCCTGTAAAATTAAAACAAATATGAAAACGAAGTAGATATGAAGAAGAAGTAGATACTAGAACTGTATATTTTATTACTCTTTTTTACTACAGTTAATTTTATCCTTCATTCCACAGCTTATTACAAAATCTGTTTATCTACTTCAGAAATTCATAAATGTTTTCTGACGATGAATGAATGACGGTGCAAGCATGCAGTGACTAATGGAACACAAAACTCAGTGAAGCGTAAGCAAAATAAAAAATATGAATAAAAAAGAGGGTAAGTGGCCTCAGTCAGTTTGACGTAAGGTAAATCAATGTGTGGCCAGCAATTTTTTCTCACGAATACTACTGATCTGTGAAAACTCTGGAGGAAACAGCGAATAAAACATTCACATGAACATACGTACCTGCAAGTAAATTTTCTGAGAGAGACCAAAATCAGCAATCTTCACTACCATGTTTTCATCGATGAGACAATTCCTTGTGGCCAAATCTCGATGCACAAACTTCCTGTCAGATAAATACACCATACCGGACGCGATTTGTCTCGCAATACTCATCATGTCAAAATGAGTGAGGCGCGTCTCGGTGACGCCAGTGCGACCCAGCCCATCTCCATTGGAGGACAAAGTGTTCATTCTGTACTGGCTATGAGAAGAGGGATTGCAGGCCCGCAGGAACTCGTTCAAGTCGTTCAAACCCATGTATTCCAAGAGAAGACACATAGGTTTCCCAATCGCACAAACGCCTAGGAGTTTCACAATGTTTGGGTGTTCAAAATCTGCCAACAGACATGCCTCTCGCTCAAAATCTTCTTGCAAATCCTCTGACGCTTCCTCTTTTAGCATTTTTACGGCAACCATGGTGAACTCTTCTCCTTTCACGAGTCCTGGAGCTCTTGCCTAAATATGCAAAAATGTGAAGATGCAGTAAACAAAAAAAAATGACCTAAACCTTTTTAAATGAACATACTTGGAAAACACGACCAAAAGCTCCTTGTCCAAGATCTCGTATGTAAATTATGTTATTTCGAGGATACTCCAATTTTTCAAGTTTAGGATTCAAACTGGTTCCATGACTGTGATAATTTGCGTTGCCCGCAAGTTTATCCAAATCTATCTCGTCCTAAGATTGCACAAATTTTGCAAAACATTTAATAATATCAGAATTTACAAGAAATGCGAATTTGTCAGTAGAAACTAC
>Ga0210040_10002664_pt1 | contig 24918 bp, 10 predicted proteins | sample CryGeyCG12114_NA_FD_185462 | JGI IMG/M metagenome (GOLD analysis project Ga0210040, IMG submission 185462) | Groundwater microbial communities from aquifer - Crystal Geyser CG19_WC_8/21/14_NA (SPAdes) (version 2) | ecosystem: Environmental > Aquatic > Deep subsurface > Groundwater | place: USA... | reverse complement strand
TTTCCTCTAATAATCTGGACTCGGGGAAATCTATAAACCTGCGTCTTGTGGCCGTCTATTTCCAGTACTATTTTTACAATGATTTACAATTGAAATGACCACAAAAAGTATTAAATATAAATGTTTGACTCAACTCCAATTATCAGCAAAATAACACTGATCATTCTGAAAATTCAATCAAAGTAACCTATCCATTACTATGTGAATTATGTCTAATTTTAATAAATGTAAATTAAAAAGCTCCAAAAAGTCTGCATTTCGTGTCTTGCCTGCGTTTGATTTGTTTATCCCATTTCCCATTCATTTATGATGGCTATTGGCTATGATAGGCATACAATGAATGCAAGGCAGTAGGCATAGGCATATAAAAGGCAAAGGCAAATACACGGTACGTTCACATATACGTGGGAAAGTTCGAAACTCCTATCATAGCAATATTTTATGCCTAAGTTTTGACGACGGACAATACAACTCTATAAAATGGACTACGAAGTATTGAAGATTAGTTGGGAGTTTCGTTTCTCCACAGAAATCCCAGTCATTTTGAAATAGCCATCGTTTGAAGTTCATCGAACGTGATTTATTAGTAAGATTTGTAGAGATAGATTTGTTCCTTGCGGATTTTATTTATCTGACGTACATTAGAGGTGAAAAAGGTAGATTAAATTAGTTAAATCTGTTGTCTTTAGGTTTAGTTAGTCAATTTTTAGTACGGAAAAGTGTTTCCAGTGAATTTTAAAATGATGGAAGAACCTGACTTATTAAATCAGTTGCTAGACGACAACGAATTCGATGCTTTTAATGACGAAACATTTGGTGATGATGGGGAAGGTAACGAAACAAATCCTTTTTATGATATAGCACTTCATTTTTGTAATGTTTACAATAAGTGTGAGCAAATATCTTTTTAATCTTTAGAGTATAAATGGGAGCCGACTCAGGATTTACTGGATGATTTGGAGAATAACGAACTGAATAATAGAGCTCCGTTATTGGAAAAGTCGCTTAATACAGTACGTTTTATGAAGTTAATTTTTTAATTTCCGAATTAATTTTTGTATTAGATTGGTTAACCAAGTCCAAAGTGACACTCAGGGTCCTGGGAAATTCATATTAAGAAAAGTTCAGTACACAAGTATACACACTGGGTTTCCACCTCGCTAAGGTGGAAACTGAATCCGAGCGCGTTTTTTCCTATTTGATTTGTAAAGGGCGTTTTAATTACAGCATTGAGGTTACTGAAAGGCTAAATGCGAAAAGTTGCATTACTATCTCCTCAGCCATGATACTATCATAGCTGTGAGTTAACTTATCTATTTTTGTATTGCGTAAATACGTAAGAAAAAATATTTTTCCTTTGACTTGCGCCCATGGGATCATAGGGTGGTTTAGCATACCAGTTTAGTCTACCTTTTTAATGCTATCTTATTAATCATATTAACATAACCTTCATAATGGTATGGTGTGCATCTTTCAGGCTCATAATGAACTTGTTGAAGATCACGGGGGTCCTAGTGGATTTCAAGAAAGTCTCATAGAATATGACGATTTGGAGAACGAAAATGCATTGGAGGAAAGCATTTCAAGATTAGTTCTAGATGATTATGATGACGACGAAGATGAAGAGCGTAGACAAAAACTACAGCGACTGGGAAAAAGAAATAATTTGTCGACGTATTTTATGCCTCCTCAGGTTTGTTTAAGGCCAATAACCGTTCATTTTTTTCCCATTCTGGGTATATAGTTTTTTTTCTTTGTCTGAGCTCTTACTTAGTAGCCATTATTTCTTGGTTGTGTATTTTAGGTTGTTAGCAAGCATCTGGAATGGATAGTAGACAAAGATTTGCCCGGAGGCTCACTTTTAGGTTCCTCCGTGTGGTCCATGCAAGCACCTTCACAGCCAGTGCTGCCAAACAACCTGAAAAATAATCTCGACTGTGAGTTTTGTGTAACACAAGTTATAACAGTGAGAACGTTTTGATAACAATTATTAATTTCGAAAATGTGCAGATACAGACACCGTATCACACTCGCGAGTGAATATTGAACAGCCAAAAGATAGTAATTCGTTGTCTAATGTTGCCCAGAAGCTGAATAACAAAATAAGTACTGGTGCTCCGGCTGACGGTGTCCAAAAACCGGTCAGTGGCGTACTTTTAGCCTAATAATCAATTTTCTCTGCTTTTTGTTTCCATACTTATGTGAATGTTCAAGTATGAATCTGGTATATTATCATTAATCATTATGCTTGATTGCAGATATTTAAAACCGTGGAAGAAATAGAAAGAGAGCTACTTGAAGGTTGTGGAGACTCAAATTCTGCCACAGCACCAAGTAACCACATCTCAGAACCTGTCAGTACACTTCAGAGTAAGCCTAAGGTTATCAGAGCTGAAGATTTAGAACGCGAATTATTTGAATCCAGTCCTTCAGTTGCCCCAAAAACTCATGAGAGCAAACAAGTTCAGCTTCTTGAACTTATGCAAATGCAACAACACCAGCAACAGCAGCAAATTCGTCCTCAGTTTCCTCCTCATATGATACATAGAATGGAAGAGCCACACGCACATGTGACACATTTAAGAGCTCCCTTGCCTCCAAACTTTGTCCATCCTAACAATATTAGTAATGGTGTTCATCCTGGTATGAATACTCCTTCAGCTTTCACCCCCCATCCCATGATGTTAGCCAATGCTCGAATACCATCCCCACCAAGCAACATGAGGCATCCTGGAAAACCCAATATGATTCACCCTAATGCCTTAAATCATTCAATGCTCCGAGGTCACGGAATGCCCCCTCGTCACATGGGGATGCCGTTACCAATGTCTCCGATGCAGCAGCAAAGACTGCACCTCATGCAGATGAGAGGGGGTAGGCCACCTTTTGGAATGCCGTTCCCAATGCCTCCACGTCCTGGCCATCCTGGTATGATTCCTCCTGGAATGCCTCATTTAGGCCCAATGGGGCCTGATCCAAACTTTAGAAATCATCCGCATCATATGTATGGGATGAGAATTGAGGACCCATTCAGAGGACTCATGAATCAAAAAGATAAGCAAAGACTCAGAAACATTCAGATCATTCAGTTGCAAAACGATCACCCATACACTACTGACTATTACTTTTTGGTAAGATTCATAAAAATTTACTTTTAGAATGTGATTGAAATTGAGTGTGAATAATATGCAGTTAATTTGGGCTATTTCTGTATGTAGATGCATAAGATCAAGAGCGCTAAGGCAAATTTTGATCCGAGAATGAATAGGATATTGTTGCTCAAGCTGTTTCCTATGAAATGTGATGAGAATAATCGAAATCAGTACCAACCTACACATTTTGAAAATTCATTAGGAAAATTACAGGTAAAGTGTTGGTACGAGTTAGGTGTAGAAAACTGTGGGACATGCTCATTATTATTCTTGTTTTTGAACAGGCTGTTAGTGCACTGGCCCCAAAGAAAGCAATAGACAATGTAATTCGAGTTTCAGACGCTGGTGTGCCATCTCATTATCATGGAGTCAGACCTTTCCGTTATTTGCTGAGAGAGATTGAACATGTGAGTTTATTCATTAATTCGTTGACTACCTATCTGATACTTAAATAGTTTGATTGAGCATATCTAATTGAACTTTGTTTTTTTAGCTATTTGAGTGTCTTTTGAAAATAGAAGAGGCAGACATAAGGTTGTCATTAGTCGGTACTGGTAGCGAAGAGACCGCTCAATTGAGAAAGACAAATGCTAATAAAGCTGCTCAATCCTTGCAGGGCGAAAAGCTTATTCAAATACTAAGTACCAGAAAAGGAAAGGTAGAAGCATAGAAGTAGATTCATTTGCATTCTTAAAATCGTTGTGTCTGCATGAGGATTGATTTTCAAATGAAATGATACTGTACTTACCTTGAAAAATCTTACATTACTCGTTATTTCAGCTACTTGTGTGCCGCTTGGCCCCATTATTGGAACCGGCGCATAGATATCCTGTGTTTAAAACAATAGTATCTCAAATATCCACATGGGGAGAGTTGGCAAAATCTGATAGAGCATATCCTTATTTAAAACATTGTATCCTGACTGCCGAAATTCCTCATCTTTCAATAATACTAGATGCAATTCTTCCTTCTGTTGGATCTGTAATTACTTGCAAAGTAAATTTTCCAGTTAACTTAAGTACACTAACACTTTTTTGCAAGGTAACTTAATAAGTGGCTGCGAAATTCTTTTATTTTTTTAGTTGGGAATATCCGTACTTTTGTTGACTTTGCACCAAGTTGGAATCTTACTACAAAAGGAGATTAACTTGGATAAGACTATTTCTGAAGGACTTCGAAAAATGTGTTTAACTTGTGTTTTAAGTATTGTTCGTTTTGAGGGCACGCTCCCTTCACCTACTGAAGTTTATAAAGACGTATTATACTTTTGCCAAGGGTATGTGCCAGAACTGCCACAAGATTGTAAAATGTGTAGTTTATTTATTGAAATTTTAAAGTGATCATTTCTTGGGTATTTTAGGTTTGGAGTTGAAGAGTTCTACCTTAAAAAGATTGAGGAAATCTTTCATAATTGGTCGGGCAGCGGAGTTCGTATTAAATGACATAAGTAGAATCCAACTGAATTGAAAGAAAAAACTGTGAAGAATGAAAAATACTAGTTTTGCGAGGTATATTGAAATCAGTTTTTTTGTCCGATTCAAGGTGCTAATTTTATGACAGCATTGCCACGGTTTAGTTTTATGTATTTGCGTAGCCATGTTCATGTGATGGCTGCCTTGAAAAATACAAGAGAATTTTGGTACGTAAAACCGTTCATAGGCATAGATCGCTCTAAATCCCTATTATTATCTTTAGCTGTTATCAGTTAATTAATTTAGTTTACTATGAAATTGTCTTGGAATCGATTTCCCGGCAACCAATATTGCTATATTGTGAAGAAATAGTAATTGTATTGTATTTCCATTCGTATGATATTGGTAAATATGGATTAATGTAGTTAGTATCTTTATTTTTTCAATGCATGGTCTTGTTTTTAAAAAATTTCATAGTTTAAAAGTGTTAGATAGTGAATGTTGTGTAATAGGCTGGAAACATGAATACTCCATCAAAGTTTTGAGTATAGATAATTATGCTGTTTATTATATTCTACTGCAGTTCTGACGAATTGGCACTATCGACTTATCTTTAGATAATTGCTACCGCATTTGTACCATACATTACACTAGTGGCTGCTGGTTGCCCTGCTACTAATTAATTTAGACCAAAAGAGACTGCAAACTATTGTTGTACGGACTACATCGTAAGGGTTGTGAAATTCAGATTTAGTGCGCTCTATTATTACGATGAAGCACTTTAGTTTCCGTCACATTTTATGATGCCTAACCTGTTTTCGAAATAAAATAATTGCTTGTGTAAAACAATTATTATTAGAATGCAATATTAATATAATCATACTATTGATTATGTAATTTGTACGAACTATGTAATATGTAGCCACATTTTATGTATCATGATGTTTTAACATTTTATTAAATAACTTGTTGTTTCTATATTAAAAATTCGGGTTGTGCATCCGCATTAATTATTATGTGTATAGTTTTATCCATGTATGTGGTTTAAAGCTATTATAAAAGCAAATTATTAGTGAAAAAATTGTCGTTTCCATTTATTCACAGTTTTATTAATTTTAATCAGGTTTCACGATATTTGGCATATTAACTTTACAAATATGTTTGCTATAAAAAAACGCATTGTTATTCCAGAACCAGAAGTTCGTATTTTTTAAATTTTGCATTTGTGTGCCATATTGTAGTATATTCATTGGTGACAGGTATTTGCAAGTCATGGTAGCGACAGTTTGCATCGCTCCTGGGAAGCATATATACAATTCTGGGCTTAAACTCCAAGTTTCATCACTGTAGAAGCTCCTGCAACAAGAAATCCTACATATTAAAGCTTATTGTTCAACTGATTACTGTGTATGCATTACGTTTCATCCCATAAATCGAAGCGGATGCCAAATCTAACCTCATCAGAATTTTCATCCAAAGTGGAAATTAGCTTAGACTGATCAGAATTTTGGACGAAAACTGAAATAACGGGTCCTGGTGATGGTGTACAGTTGTTAGAAAGATTAATTAGGGACTCTGTTTCCAAATTCAATGTTGCCGGTTTTGTCTGCAATGTTAGAAACAATAGATTCAGAACTGGAAAATAATCCTTCAACTAATCGTGCAACAAAAAACTTAATCTCATACTGAATCATCTTCGTCAGTGTGCTGTTGAACGGCTAAATCATGTTGTCTTATTTGATCTCCGCTAAAAATAACGCTATCCACTTCTAGTTCGCTCTGGCTCAGTCGGGAATATCTGTACTCCTCTAATCTACAACCCATTCAACAAAAATTGGTCCCAAATAAATACAGCACGAGATTTGCACCAAGAGCTTACACCTGACAAATTGCTCAGTTTTACTACGAAAACGAAAAAAAAGTATAACTAGCTAAATAAATCCACTTACATGGGTCGATCTTTGTGCTTTTTCCAAAACTGAAATGTGAGGTACAGTGTAATCGAAATAATGGTAATGCTGCAAAGCAGTATAAGTGTATCTTTAGTGACATCAGTAGAAGACAACTCCTTCTGTTTCAAAGAGGAAGAGTTGCCTTTGAGCAACCGTGAATTGGTCGACCCCAAGTCAGCAGTCACTAAAATCGTTGCAATAGTTGAGGTAGACATGGTCACCTTTTCCCCATTTCTTTTCATATGCCACTTGTTGGTCTTATAATTCTTAGAATTCTCCAGGTACGGAAATTTCACCTGCGAACGCGTGATTGCTACCATGTTGTCCAAAGAATTAGCTATAGGCACAGTAGACTCAGCAAAATGCTCATCAGCACGCCAATAAGAATATATATTTAATTATAATCACTGTATACACGAACAGGGAATTTCCATCAGTCTCACGGCACAAAAAGAAAGCGTGTCAGTGGATTGGTTTCGTAGTTCACGACGGATGTTGAGCAGCTGGAAAAGTTGTACATCCATGGTGATCGCACAAAAGTGTCCTATGTATTTGTTGCGCAAGCAACCAAAATGCGCAAATCTACGAATTTCCGAGCAGCAAAGAAAGTGTAGGAAGTTCTGCTATAGCTAGAGCATGGACTGTACTTTCTATTTACAGCCCTGTGTGTAATACAGGAGCGTGAAAGCTAGAGCAAATGCCCCACGGGCCACGATGTAGTAGTAAGGGTGTGGGGATATGTGAATTTCCTATTCTGGGTTGTCTAATGAACACTATTTTTATTCTCTTTGTATCTTGTTCATATAGAATGGGAATTAAACGAAATGGGATATGAGAGAGCCGGGATCATTTTTTGAATGATCCGGTGCCTGTTGGCAGATTTGGAGGACTGGATAAATGTTAGGTGAATAACGCTCGGGCGGAATAAGCTGTTAGTTATAACTGAAGTTATTTTATTTCATGCATAGTAGGGGTCCACCTGAGTATAAATGAATACACAGCGAGTAAAGCAAAAATACACAAATCAGATGTGGTGTAAAAGTGTATTTGTAAGCGTAAACGTTATCGTGTGGACCCCTAGTGTGTAGCTAGTTTGTTACCAAGCAGTACGGAACACACAGCTTAAAGAGTTGGAGATAACATGGATATGGTTTCTCAACCTTGGCATATAGTAGTGGGAGTTGTGTGTAATACGACTCACTAGCGAGTGAAATTCAAGAGAAGGAAATGGAGAGAAAGGTTGCTCTTGCACTTTTTTGGTCTTACTTTGTGAATAACCAACACGGGTCTCTCTGTTGGTCTGCACTATTTCACTTTCCCTTTGCTCACTGAAGTCACTCAAGTGCTACATGTTATAAATATACACAACTGGTTGGGCATAAAATGTATTCCGGTCTGTGGTTTCATGTTCTGTCTATACATATGTATGCGATGCATTCACACACGCAATCCGATTATGCGACACAATATTTTCATTTGTGAGAGGAAATCAGTTTCAAATTTAGATGCAAGACATGATCCATAGGACATGGTTTTCGTATTCATTTCATGATTAAATGTAATAAGTATAGGTAATACATTAATTTCTTTGTGTGCGTTAAATACACTACAATTTCATTGAAAGTGTAAGCCTTTGAAACAGTTGTAGGTTCTAAAACAAACTCAATTGCACAAATATGGTTCTTTTCAAGTTTAGTCTTCTTTTTGTTATAATAATCGTTTCAACATAAACTCTATTATAAGGGTAGATTTCCTATTTGAAAAATATTGGGATGCCACAAATTTTACCTCTTTTAGTTAGTTAGATGGTTGGCTACATATGAATCCAGCAATTTCATGGTTTCCTAAATGACAGCATAAATAATATTTACTGTACGTACAGCGAAAATAAATCCGAGTTAGAGTATAAAATGAATTCCACGAGTCCGCTAAGCAACCAAGTAGTTGCAATTAATAGGTTGTTTATCAGCAATATGCAAAGAACGAGATGAGAATACTGACTGCTACTAACTATAACTACCTATAAGTACCAAACTGGGTATAGATACTCCTTATTTTTATGATATCTGGTGCTCACAACTAAAGATTTAATTAATACACTACTCCAGCTAAGAGCACTAACTACTATACAACTAGAAACCAGCCAAAATTTCAACATCTCTGTTCGAAAATCGTTGAAAATAAAGAAACTACGAGTTAAATACGGGAGCTAAGATGGATCTTTTACGTTTATTTAGCTAGTTGGTAAGTATGAATACACAAGTTTGTATACATATACTGCTCTCGTTTCCCTTGCTTGCCCTTGGTTGCTCTTTGTTCGCATTGCTCCTTTAATGATACAGATGGAATTAAAGTGTCCCAGTGGAGTAGACTTGTACATACAGAGCTGACGGTGGATGTCGTGTTGTGACCACAGGATCGATCTTACCTTCCCGCACTACTGTTTACACACATACAACAATGTGTGGGGTGAGAAAGATATTGAAGGAAAGGAGTTGGAATAAAGTTTTCCTTGCCTATGGTCCACGAGTATCGTGCACGAAGGCTCGTGGAGAAAAGGAGACTCACTTTTTTTAAGGCAACATTGAGACTCTTTGTTGAGAATACATGATACGTGATGAGTGTAAACAAGTAGCTGAGAGCAAATCTACACAATGTATAGGGAGCATTTATACAGTCATCTCATGAAGCCATTCGTCTGTTTCCTTTGATACTGAATATCAGCACAGTCATCCAATGTACTGGTGCCTTGATAACGAGCTCAAAAGGCTTTATATGACAAAAACAACGACTTTGCTCTTTGCAGCCAAAACTTCTGTAGGATCTGTTGCCTCTTCAACTGCTAGCATCGTACACTTCCATTCCTTCATTCGGTTTCTATTCGAGGACATTGTGAACGTCACTAACGGAACCATATATATATTTGCTGTTCTCAGTGGCTCCCTTCTTTGCAGCACATAATTTTTAGCTCCGTTCTGTTGCAATCTTTCCACTCATTGGGGTTAAAAGAGGTTTTAACTTATCTCTCTATATATCTATGGATGTTGCGACAGGTTTGAGGACAAAAGATTTTTTTAATCCTTTGTGTAGTCTGCTTAAAGATGGCTATAAACAAATGCAAGTGAGCAATTGGATTTCGTGAATAACTAATATTTTGGCAGAAATATCTGTGACTGAATTAGTACATTTTTTAAAATATTTATTTGTTTTTATATGATATAGCAATTCTTATATACCTGACATAAATGTAAATTGACACTTGTTTGTCTATTTATTCTTGTTACAATAAAAAAGTGGAAAACATAAGACAAACAATACATGAGTATATTAATGCTTGCAATTTCACCATAACGAATAGCCCCAAGTGAAAGAATTAGCAAGCTAAGCAAAACAAACCACATCTTGCAAGAAAAGATTTTAAAATCTGTAATTCTACGTGGGAAGATCTCACACCGCTGAAATGTCAATGAGAGTTTAAAAACAAAATCCAGATATCATATTTCTAAACATTTACATTATCCTTTGAGCCACCGTTTTATCAAAAGGAAAGGTCAAATGTCAACATTTTGAGAAAAGCTGTAAACAAAGTAAGAAAGAATCAAATAACAGACACTCCATAAGTAGTGAAATTCCTTGCTAAAGTGCTCACATTTTAGTATTTAATTAGTTTGTTAAATCTGTTTTGATCTCCAAATGTATGTAATATGTCTGTTGAAAAAGTCATGTCACCATGTTTGCTGTGTATAGATCATTCAATATTGTGCCTCAAGCAGGTGTTGTGTAACATGAAACAGGCTGGTTGAACCACGCTGATGAAAATAAAGTTTTCAAGATTTTCATGTGAATGAGGAGAATATCAAGTTCATTAGCTTTCTTTTAGGTCTCTCTCAATGCCGTCGGCATCTAAGCAGAGTAGTCGAGTTTTACACTGTACCAACTCCATGTGGATTGAACGCCTACAGACTGTACTACAATTCGCATGCGGCTGCAGCGATAAGAGTTTACAAGAACATTTTTCTTCAAACTTTTCTTGTACGTTTTGTTATTCTAAATTCAAAATTACTGCATCTTCGATAAGTAGACTCTTATCGTGCGTAAGTTATGTACTATGGATTTGTACGCAAACAAATCAATTTGGTCTCCAAAATAATGTTTCTAGTATGGACAGTGAGTGAAGTAACATAATTTAATCAGCTTAAATTGTAATGTAAATTACTGGAATTAAACATGCATTTTACAGTAGAACGTTGGCTTGTGTACAAATTTTAAATTTCTCTCAAGTGTTCGTGTCTTTATACTATATCTATGCTTTTTTGTTGTTGACACACAACAATAAATAATAAATGAATTGATTGGCTGGGTGGCTCACTATTCAGCTTCAGCAAGTACGTGAACTATGCTCACGAAAAGAAAACCTTGGCTCTTTTATCGATTAAAACTTTCTCTTTAAAGGAACAGAGAGGAAATAATAGGGATTTTAATGTGAGAATGCATAAAATACTCTCTTTATATGGCTTCACAATAAAAGTTGAAACAACTTTCAGCTATGCAGTACTGTTATCGTGTCACATACATTTGGGCCATCTCGTGCATTACAATTACGACAATTAAAGTGACAGTCAAGTCAATACAATTAACTATAACTTTGTTAGCTGTCATTAAAAATTTGTTCGTGAATACATTCACTTCAAATGTCAATACAATCATGTACACTCTTTTAAGTAGCAATTAAACTTTTAGGTAGCTCGTCATCTGTTCTAATGTAAATCTATAGCAAGTTGCTCCAGGCTGTGAAGATCATTTTAATGGACCGACATTTTTTTACATCAAGTGATGCTTTAATTTGAACCAGTTAATCCTCCAGCCTGAAGCATGTTTTACGCCGCATTCGCATACTCCATTCATGTATTTCGCAATGACATGACAAGCCAGGGTTGAACTAATGCGACTCTCTCACTCACTCGAGCTTTCAACAAAATGAGATTCTCTACTCTACAAATATAGAAATGCTTCATTACGATCTACACGCATTCCACATATTGTGCGTACACAAATACGAATTGATCCATGTGGAAAGGAGGAAATTATTTGAATTTACAAAGTTATATACAATCTGATCGAATACCTGAACCAGAGCTGCATGAAAACTCCATTACTACTTCATAACTACAAAAAATACCATCACCATGCATGCACACTTTGAATTTGGGTAACAAACATCCATTAGACTTATTTTGTGAGCCTGTTATTGTGTTTGCCAACACTATTATTGTATATCTCTCACACATGAAGTATGCTTAGCACACCAGCATCATGAAAACTGTACAGTACGTTGCAGATTAATGCAAGAGAAAGCTACCTTCCTGCAGGATTACTACTACTCAGTATTCAAAACTCTCAACCCCCGAAACTCTTCAAAAACCATATATTCTCTTCATAATCATTAACTCACACTCTCTCAAAAAAAAATATGCAAAAATTGTTTCAAATCCAACTACCCCTTATTCCCCTCCCTTCATTTCAAAATCATGCATGCAGCATGCAGCCAATACAAACATCACTATCGAATTTATTTCCATGTGGTAACTAAACAAGCAAATCGGTGAATCTTAACCCACCCTTATTGTAATCTTGACTAAATACTCCAAACTAACTAAATAACTAATCAATACAAAATATATTGCCCGAATAGCAAACAAAGCTCACCCCGTACACTTTTTATACTCACTCATATGAGAGACTAGGAGCTGCATATACAAGCAGCAGCAGACACATAGCGTGCGTGTGGAAGGGAAATGTATGGGAACTAGTCGAGTTTTGATGCAGTGGACGAGCCAAGTAGGCAGAGCGCATATTCTATTGTACAACAGTTTGGGTTGGTGGACGGATGGGAGGGTAAGCAAGCAGTTCGGCATATCGATCAGTTGCAGAGAGAAAGTGAGCACAGACATTAAATGCGAGCAAACACACAGGGGAAAGTAGGAATGGAGCTCTTTCAATGCTTTTCCTGAGGCCTAGGTTTCTCCTCGTACAGCTCCCATACATACATTCTATCTATACATCCTCCATACACTGGTACTAGCACTAACTATAAATTAACTACTAACTACTACTGCTACTGGGTGCTCCTTGAACCGACTAACGTTAAGTAGTACGTATGTACGTTCTGCTCTACCTCTTTTCCCGTATCTTACAGACTGCTCCATGTAGAACTTCAGTGAGTCAAGTCCGACTAATATATATACAAAGAATCTATATTTCTACATACATTACATGGGTTTGTATGGTAGTAGTGCAAAACGTAGTAGTGAGTTAGTTAGTTATGGCTACTACTACTACTACTACTACTACTACCCGTGGTAGTAGTAATGCGAACAAAGTGTGAGTAAAAGATACAGACTCTTGGGCCCATAGCACTTTGAGAGAGACAGAGAGAGAGAGAGAGCGAGAGAGTGGCAGCGAGAGTTGGAGTTAGAGAAAGAAGGAACAAGCAAAGGAAGGAAAATAGTAAATGAAGACGCGAGTACATGCGGGGGAATGGGAGTTGGCGGTGAAAGATGTTTTGGTCTTGCGCTAACCAAGTCCAGGATGGTCCTACTACTTGATAGGAGAGCCAGTGTGACTACGCTATGGGCTGGTGAGGATGTGCTCCTTTCTCTTCACGTTTACAGCTCCGACTCGTGCCTTGAACAGTGGAAGACATTCAAGGCATTATTATAATACTACAATTAGTTCGAGCAAGGGAACCAAACTACAGTGGGGTCCCTCCAAAGAGTTTGTAGTGAATAACATGGTCCCTTATTATAATTGGCCTGTGACTGGAGTACCTGTGGTAGGACCCAAGGAAAGAAACCAGTCACTCCAAGTTACGCAGTGTGTTCCAGGCCTGTAGTTGTAAACGTAGTGTACGTGTAAAAAAGCATGACTTCACAAGGCAATTACTGTGTGCAACAACGCCTTTGGTGAAAAGTGGAAACTTGGCAAGTTGATGCGAACAAGACGAGTCACTCATTGTTGTGGATTCTAGATTTAAGTTTGTAACGTCCTGTATCCCTTGGTTCTCTCACTGTAGTGTGCACACGTATTCCTCTTGTGAAGCCACCATGATCTGAAGGACAAGAAAGACCCGTGAGTGAGTGAGTGACGACGGGGTGTGGATCACAGTGAGTTCATTCTTTACTTGTTGTAAGTGACCAGTGCAGCTGGCTCCAGTCGTCATCATGTTCAGCTTTGCAAGCAAAATGCTCAATACCATTATGGGGACGGAGGAGCAGTTGGCAGCGCAACAACAGCAACAGCAGGGCCAAATGGGCATGGGTGGACCACAGCAAATGATGGGTTCATTGCAACAGCAGCAGCCGGGACAACCGGGAGGAATGAGACCTATGGGTAGTCCCGGTTTTCCTGGAGCTCGTCCTGGACAGCCTGGTGGGTCTGCTCCTCGTCCATTTGTGGGCCCTTCATCTTTCAGCGGTCCACGACCTGGTCCAGGGGGAAGAGGAGCGGGGCCTCCGATGGGGGCACAACGCCCGTTGGGTCCATCCTCTTCCCCTGGCGCACAACATAGGTTCAATGGGACGCAACAGCCTTCGATGCCACCGGTGCGTGGAATGACACCACAAAGAGGCCTTGCCCCTGGTGCTCACGGTGGCTACCCTCAAGGACCTGGTCAGACTCAACAAATGGGAGGTCCCATGTCACCACAAATGCGTCCAAGGGGTCTTCCGCCTGGTCAGCTTCAGCAGCAGCAACAACAACAATTCCAACAAAAAATTCCGGGTAAGCTTTAGGTATAATTTTTAACTTGATAAGGGATATTTACTTCCGCGGCAAACGAATATATAAATTATAAAAGTAAACTAAAATTCACTATGGTTGGTTTAATGTGCTATGCATTGGTAGGTTGCGTTATGAAGTCCTGTTTATGGTCATTCGAATACGAAGGCGGGCCAAAATGTTATTTTTTATCTGAATGAGTCAATAATATTAGGTGGCACTTTGAGTATTTAGCGGTACATACTTGTTTACTATTGTTGTGGACAAGGTGTGTTAGTTGATGAAAAAAACATGCATAATATTTTTGCCACTTAAATTAGCTACTTTAAATACAAGCTCACAACTGCAAAACACTTATCGTTTCTAGATATTTAAAATAATTTCATTCGTGAGTGCGCAACAGAAATGGGAATCAACTGGTAAATCCATGAAGCGCAATTTTACGAAAAATGGTCAGTGAATTATTGAATGAAAATGTCATTTAAAATTAAAATTTAAGCATTACATTTTAATCATTCGTTACTTTATCCAAACGTTTGCAAAGCTTGATTCCAAATATATATTTTTCACACTAAACTAGATTACTAAAAATAAAGCCTGGGATTAGTAGTTCTAATAACAGAACTATTCATGGAAGCAAATTGTTATTAATAACTATGGATAGGGAGTAAGGATGCGTTAGTAACATGTTGAACTTTTGTGCTCAAGCATAAATTATTTTAATGTTTTCATATGCAGCTCCTCGAAAAAAGTTTTTTCCTTCATCCAGAGAAAGTAGTAGTCTACAGAGCTTTTCTTTCGCAATGCACCACTTTGTCAAGCCAATATAACTAGGCTGAGACATTAGTGATATGTGACCTACTTTCAAGCCAATTTCAATAAATTATTTGCTCAAAACCACCCAATGTTATAAGCAGGAGAGTTTTACAATTTTCTCCATTGTTACTAACCAAATTACCCAACAATCTACTTATGCGAACAATGCTGCTGCTTGCCTTTAGCCATTATCCAAGATATTGGTCTCCTGCAAACTTTGGCACACATGCACAACTTTTGAGTTTACACAGAGACCGTCAGTTGTGTTAGTTAGTTAGTAGTTACAACAACCATTGTAAACTACTGAAGTAATTTTTTAGCCTTTTTATGTCTCGCCAAAACTCAACAATCTTGCGTTGTGCATAAAAAAGGAGTAGGTCTGGGAAACCAAAATGACTGGTATAGAATAGAACCTTTAACTATCTTTGCTGTATAGTAGACTCCCCATGGCACTATAATGTAGACGGAACAAAGGTTTTTTTAGACTACTATACTCTACCACCACCACTACCACTTTCTTATCAGTTTGTATTTGTGGGTGAGTGGATCAATAAATGAAACACTCTCTCATTCCAACAAGTAACAAGAGAGTGCATTAAACCAAAAAAAAGGTAATGGTTTCTTGTGAAATTTTTTAAGAGTTCCACTTGCTACTACATGATTTTTCCGAATTGTTTTCCACAAAAAACATGTATAAGGTTACAACTAGTGAAAGTGAGGGGCTTTGGGCGCCATATGTATTTCAAAAGTTTCAACTTCTATCATATACTTTTGTTTTGACTTGACTAACTGAGAATAGAAAAGATCTAACTTTGTTTCGCCTCAAAAGTTTTGACTACTTTTAAAAAACTTGTCGTCTTTAACTTGGAAAAACCAAAAGTTTACATTCATAGAAATTTGTGTTGGCTTACAGTTATAGTTGGTTACTAACTGACTTAATGTTGCAGCATAATACTACTGGAATGAAAATGCTCTGTGCTGCATCATGGCAGGAGGCAAACATTAAGTAGTACTAAATTGGCGGGGAGTACATGACTCCTTTACGATGGCACATAATTTAATGTAATTTGCAACTTCTTTTACGATCTGGAACGTTTTACATGGCACCTTCCTGAGCTTATGTCATGAAGCAGATATTATATTGCCTGTGATGAGAACGACCCATAATTGACTAGTAGTATAGTTTGTAAGCATAGAATCAGCAAAGGACTGTTCCATATTTATTATGCAAGAGACCAAAATTAGAGTTGTTTTGCAAGCTCGGAGAGTAAAAAATAATTAAAGGGCAAGTCAGACCAAATCAAAAAAGTTGAAAAACAAGTAAACTCTATTGTACAGTGTACGAGCTATGGGGTAAAGAAGATACATTTTTACATTATAATAAAAATGTGCAAAGCCAGACCTATGCATCATCATTGCATTATTCATCTTTTCTCATTTCTTGCTATATTATGAATGATTTTTTGTCAAAGACTAAACTAGGATTCTTGTATAACGTAAATAGTTTATTTAAACACAGTGCTTATATTATTTCGAAAAAATTGTGCTGACAATACTGATGGCATATGAACTAACTCCATTGGTATTTACGCTATTGACTCCTCGCAATATAGATTCAATAGTTCTTCAATATTTTTCCAAACTGATCACCGTATGCCATATTATACTCAACCAGTAATTTCTTATATGGTTAATTAGTTAATTAGATAATTAATAAATAAGTTATTTAATTAATTATTAGTAATTAATTTTATCCAACCAATTTAATCAAACCTATTTAGTACGGCTTTACTATTTTCTGTTCATCGGAAATGGATTGGATACATAGATTTTCACAGTTCCAAATAAAATGTCTGAAATACTAATTCATTCACTTTAGTTGCTGGGTCACCACAACCAGCTGTACCTGGGGCTCCTGTTCCCGATGTGGACTTGAGTCATTTGAGTGCTGAAGAAAGAGCTATGATAGAAAATGTGATGGCCAAAGCTCAACAATTGGAGCATGAGGCTCCTCCACCGCAGCCACAAGGCGCGACTATGGGAATGCAGGGATCGCCGAGAATGATGAGGTAAATTCTTTCAGTTAAAATTTCACACCCTCAATGTTTTAACTGCAACATAAGACAATGATTTGAACCAAAATTATTCTAACAATATCTCTAAATTGTTTCTGTAAAACTGCATGAGAAAACAGTTAGGAATAGATAAGATAAGAAGGTTAAATCTGTGACAGACCAATTAACATATCTACAACAGATGAGAAACAAATTAGATTGTATTTGACAAGTAAACCATATGCAGTTGTGTCAAGTTTTACAAGCTAAATATATGCAATAACTTTATATGATCATTGGCCACATTAATGATGGATGATGCAAATTTCTATCACGTTTCTCTAATTAGCATCAATATGTTGTAACATTTCTCTCGTGATGAACGAGACAATGAGATTTACTCCATATGGTTGTCATAAAATGATTCCTTATCAATAGAGCCGACTAAATCGCATTATTTCATTAGCAATCCTGTACATAATGTACAAGTCGGCTGCTCAGAATGCCGAGTTACCTGATACAGTCCACATCTGTCTAATGTAAGCACGTCGTAAAGAACGCATTCACTTTCCTTTTCATTTCCTACAAGTACTCCGAAAGCTTAGACATAAGTTAGTCTCTGCAAGCAATACATAATCCATCGTGGGTGAACAATTCTAATAATTCATTTCATAGTCTTTCATGTTCTTAGGTACAGTTAGCTAAGTTTGACAGTTGGCAGTATGCGTTCAGGATGGATGGCATAAAGAGTTGATTTTTGTTTCATGCATCTTTCATGGTTTTTTCTTACAAAACAAACTCTTGACAGCTTTTAAATCTTTTTTTTTTTGTAAAAAATTATATTGAAATCATGAAAAAGCGCGATCACTTTTTGTTGTATCATCATTTCACGAATTTAATCCCGATAATTTTTTTGAATTAACATATCATTTTATCAAATTCATAAAGCCAACATGCAAAATAATTATAAACTATAGTTCAGATATCGTCAAATATAACCAATATTATGCATCTAAATAGGCCTTTTAGTACATTTTTGCGTGTAGCTGAAAGCCATCAATTTAGCCACAGTATAAATCTCACTAACTATCAAACATTTGGCACACACCCAATTGTGCAATTTTGTTCCGTAAGGATTCCTATTAAGTACAAATTCTTCAAGTTGAATATTCATTGAAATACGAATTTCTGACTTATAATCTGCGACTCGTTTTTTGACAACAACAAATTAGCTCATGAATAGAAAAAGTGTTTTGCTATCAAAACCTCATAATAATCTGGGTTTTTTTCTGTCTCAATTTTTATCCTTGGTACGGCATGGAGAATAAACGTATAGTTTTGCGTCAGATGGTTACATCAACTTTCTCCTTTTTTACCATTACAAAAGAGCATACTGATTCTAAACTAACATGTATACTTACACTTTGACTGTCTCAAATGTCACACTTTCTGTTGTGATTGCAGGCCGGAGGAGCAGCGACAAGTAGGTGTTGATTATGGGAATCGTCCTTGTCCAATCTGTCGTCAGCGAGATGTGAGCCTTTTTCTAAACTTTTTCAACTTTAAGCAGTTGTATGTTTTTGCTTGTTCTGTAAACTCTTGTTTTTGAACTTCCCTTGCTTCTTCTTTCTCATAAAATGTAGCTTGCAAGACATAGCAAACCATTTGCCATTTGTACAACAAAAAGCTACCATACTATAGGACTAGGAGTGGCTGCTTGAGATCTAATGCAGAATATTTTGTAATTTTGAAGTCACTTGGAAAGTTCCTAGCTCAGTCAGTATTTATTAAACATGATGTTTTTGTTTGAATTTTTTTTTTACAAGATATTAAATTTTGTTGGCATTTTTTGCATATAAGTATACTTTGTCTGAGCCATGCATATTTTGTTGGAAACTTTCACATGCTATGTGCACAGCAGACTCAAAGATCACTAGGTTATTTCATTCGTTTGAGCTCACGTTTTCTCTTTTATTTGGAGCAGCATTAGCCCTGACTCGCATATAGTAAGTGAGTAAGTAAGTAAGTAAGTAAAAGCACGAAAAGGAATTGCAGGCAGACATATGAGGGCGCACGGGTGTATGTATATACCTTTTAGTTAGTTAGTTCGATGGGATATTACGTACATAGGTAGGAGAGAGCACTGATCTTTTAGCTCTTTCCCTTTCTAGTTTCAGCAGTTTCCACCAGCCAGTTCTATACGTACTCCATCGTGTCTGCATGAATTTTGGTTTCAAGCTCTCAATATTGTATGGCTGAACGCCATTCCCGTGTGTATAAATGGAGAGCTCTATATAGGGGAGTCAAATACCTTGAGCGCTCTATACTTACAATGGAAGTGCAGGAGCACTTACTCTTTCGTGCGATGCTTCAGCTAACCCAGTCAGTACATAGCATGTATGGAGTGACTGCACCATTTTCAACAGTAAGTGACTGGTTGAGAAATCCATATAATTGTTGAGCAGTTGTTTCCCAGTCCATTTATTTTAACGTAGTTTTAGAATAAGTAATTAAGGAGTTATAGCTGTACTCCATTGTACAGAGAGGAGTGAGCCGGTAATAATGTCTCCACGTTTAGTATCTACATTTACATTGCATCTTGAACAGCTTTTATGATCTATGGTGTAAGACTACTGGTACATTTCGTATTGTCTATATTGTAATTGCCCAGTGAGCATATGATCTTTTGGAGTTAAAACTTAAAGCAAAAACCATGAGGCATAGAATTGTTCTGTTTGGGTCATAAACCTTGCATTTATGTGATTCCCTTCTTAAAGAGCGACTTTTTAAATGATTTGGAACGTAGTAAGTTCCTTGCGCTAGAATTTTATATGATGACATATTACGAGCTTTTGCTAAATGGCGTTGGCTGCCGAAGCGGCATGATGATCCAATCAATACGCCATTCCCAGGACACTTTGCTTCCTCGGTACGTGCTACAATAGTTGACGAGAGGCAAAGTTTCAATATTATTTTACAATGAGACAAAGCTCGCACAAATTTGGTACACACGAGAACTGGAGAGACAGAAGTAGCACATACATTCTTGCCTTTTTGTGATTTACGAATTGGATGCTGCTAAATTTGTAGACTGTAGAAACTAGTGTCACCTATAGTGTCTCTTGTAATCCAAAGTTGACTTTTCCAATTTCCTTTGATCAATATCTCAGAAAGATTTCTTTCTCTTTTTGAATTTTGAGTGCACTTATCACTGTGGTCACTGCTTGATGCTTCAACCGCTTTTAAAATAGGAGAATGATTTTTCCTACAAGTCTTCAATTTTTTTTAATGGATTTGTCCAACTCTACCTTTGTAATGATTTGTTGCAGCTTCATCAGTCCAACGGATATTTTGTTTAATTTCATCATGCTTTGTATGACATTGTTGCTTTGATAAATTGGATCTGTCAGGAAGGTAATAATTAAAACATTTCACAGGTGAGTGGACGTGATGGACATCCAGGTCAAGAATGTACGGAATGCAAAACTACCGTGTGCAATAAATGTGGCGGCGCATTTGCTCATCCTGAAACAAAGGTACAGCAACTAGAGCAAATTGTTAGAAATGAAAGTGAAAAAGATCGTGTGTAGGGTAAAAGATGTCGCATATCTTGTGCATCTCACTTCTCGTAACTTGACACTGACATGAAGGAAGTTGCCATCCCACCTTGTTCGCAACGAGTACAATATCCTTTAGTTGAATCTCATTAAGAAGCTCATAAAATAAGTATTTATTTAGACTCTTGATGCTTTCATGGATACTAAAAATTGTGACGTTACATTTCCTGCTCCTTATGCATAGTCTATGACAATTGTTATACATTCAGTGGCCAATATTTCACTCGTCTTAGATAGTTAGCTCGAAAACGAGCCTCCATAAGTTGGTCTAAATGTACCATGATAAAACTAACTAACTAAAGTAGACGGGCTCTCTGGTCTTATTTATTATTAAGAAAGTAATACGTCTCGTGTGTTTCGTGTACGATCGCACGAAATCTACGATTTATATACGAATGAACTATCTCTTTCCATCCACTTCAGGTATTCATTTTTAATCCTGAATAAAATAACTTAGTGTGTGTATTTCAGTGTAGTTTCCACCAAATTCACAATTATTCCAATGGAAACAGATGAATGACGAGAAATATGGCCTCTTTAACTAAAGTAGAATATCATGCCCACGATAAATTTTTAATTCATCCCATTCTTGAATTGAGATAATTGAATTTTTAAACGCTTATCGCCGTTTCCGTGCTAAAATACGTCATGTATGTAGTGTTTTGTTCCATATTTTGTACATTTACGAACTTTTGCTTTGCATACGTTTTAAAAATCTTGTGGCCTCATATATAAAACACAAGCATCTTCTATTCCAATCTGTAGCCCTCACAATCAACGATGAATACAAGGCAAAAATCAGTTTAAGAGTGCAGAAATCCTCTCATGTAGATTACAGTGCAATCTTTTGGAACATTGAACAGTAGGTGTCAAAATAAAAAAAGATGAAAACTGTGTAAGGAGGACAAGAAACTATTGGCTGTCTTGTACTTGTATATTATTTTAATAAAGTTTGTTTCATCCTTTTTATCTATTGCTTTTTGTGTTTCCATATAGCGACCCGAATGGACCTGCAGTAACTGTGTAAAACGGCGCCGTATGGGTCAATTTCCTATGGGTCCTCCTGGGTCTCAACAAATGGGCGTTCGACCAACCGGTCAAATCAATTCTCAACAACAAATGCTCCAGACAAACGTATGTTTTTAATCTTGCTAGATTATTATTGCACCCTTTAAGAGGACTGACCAACTAATCAGTGTTAGGATTAAGTTCCGTAGCTTGAGTTTTTTATGTGTCTGTGAATATTTGATTCAACTGGTTGTCACTGATTCAAAATGTTTGAACCGTGTGATCTCATTGGCATTTTGGAAAATAATATTAATCCCCTTTGGCTCACAATATTGTATGGAATGGATTTAAGCAGATGGAATGGGATGGGAGCAACCGCCGACCAAGTTCCGGACTACAGCAACAACCAGGAATGGATCAGCTACCTGGTGGTGGAACGATTCTTCAGCAACAGCAACAACAACAGCAGCGACTGGAAAATGAGCGTGAGTTACAGAGGAACATTCACGATGCGCATGCTGTGGCTAGGCCGGTAGAGAGTGAGAACATCGGGGCTGTTCATGGTAGGCGATTGTCATCGTCAGAGATGATGAGGCTATCCTCATCTACTGGTGCAAGGTCAAGCGAAGAGCTTGGAAATATGGTTAGCGGGAGCAATCCAGTAAACCAGTTAGATCAGTACTATCAGAGCCCATCTCAGTTGCAGCAGGGTTCAGCTGTGGGACCCACTGGTCCATCACATTACTCCCCTGACCCCAACTCCTATGAGAGTCATACCACCCACTTGCCGGCTTCTGCTGGCAGTAGCAGTACTAAGCCTCCCTCCTCCTCCTCTTCTTTTGCTAAATTGCATAGTAGTTCGATTAGTGTTGATGCGTCAGATATGGGACACTCTATGGGTCAGGTTCAGAAGCCTGGCTTCGCCACTTCTGCTAGTCATGATATGGTAACACAGAGTTCAACTACAAACACTTATGACATGCCCACTATCACTTCCAGTGGGCATCACAACATATCTACAGCGAGTACTGCCGCTGTTCCTACCTCCTCCTCTCTCTTTCAGTCCTCCTCATTCCCTTACGGAGTGCAAAACTATGAACAGACTAGTGTAGCCTCCAACAAGTCCATGACTCATCAGGTAATGCAAGAGTCGACATATCAACAGCAACCTCCTGTTCCTTCTACGAGCATGCCCACTTCCTCTTTGCCCCCTGTTTCTGATCCCTCCACTTCTGCGGCATCTTTGAAAATGTTGCAACTACAGCAACAACAGCAACAACTTTTAGAGCAGCAGCAACAACAAGAAGAGCAAAAGAAACAAATTCAAGAACAACAAAGATTGCTTGAAGAGCAGAAGAAGATGCTTGAGCAGCAAAAATTACAGCAACAGCAGGACGAGTTAGCACAAAGAGAGATTCAGAGAAAGAAGCAAGAAACAGCGGCGGCTGCGGCGGCCGCTGTTGCTGCCGCAGCAGTGGATGACAAAGCAAATGCACTGATGGAAGAGTTATCAAAGTTGCAGTCTGCTGTGGATTCCACGTTAAAAAAACGGACCAAAGTAGTGGAGAAAAAAGAAAAGTTTATTGTGAGCCCACCGTCTCCTTCACCCTCCCCTTCCCCACCTCCTTTCATGGGAGGGGGCAAAAAAGGCAAAACTTTTCGCTTTGTAGAGTCTTCTCCTTCACCTGAACAAGACTATTCGCCTGACTCTCCGGAGACTGCGGGACCTAGAAAGGCGATTGTTCTCAGAGATTATGACCTGGATGACTACAAGAGTTCTTCGGAAGAAGAGTCTGAGAGTGAAAGTGACAAAGAACAAGTCTACTATGATCACAACCCAGGGGAAGTATACACGATTCCCGAGGAAGAAGATGAAGGGGGTAGCCCCACTGGGGGCGATTTAGTCACCAGTCTCAAGAAAAAAACAGGTAAGTCTAGAATTGGTTTCCACGGACTCCACGTGTAGAGAGTGGTTTTACTCCCACAAGTAAAGGATGCATCAATCGCTTAGTCACTAGATAGGGTTTACCGTAATTTTCTACCGGGCCTTTGGGTTGATAGAGTTAGAACCAGTTAATGCTTTTTATTTCTGCAATTTGATTTTCTTAGCTCGCCTTTTTTCTGGGAAGCAATCATATCTTGTTATTTTTGTAACTTGGAACTCGAACAAAAAATTAAACTAGTTTACATTTCCAATTCATGTTAATGTCAAAAGTTTTTCAGTGTAACTAACGAGCTTACTAACTTTTACACAGCGAAACAATGTGTTTACAACTATAATACTAAACGACAGCGTGCTACATATACTTGTAATTTTCACGCCAGAATATGCACAGATTTATATTAAGCTTACATAGTCTTTTCCTTGAATCCTTTCAAGAAGAAAAAATATGCATACATTCCAGAGTTTTTCCAGCCGATTGAGCATGCTAGGCTTTTTATGATTATGAGTTTTGATTCATTCATCAACATTTAGTTTGACTTCACTACCTGTGCGACGATATTACTGTCAGTCTCTGTATATCGGATCTGCAGAGAGATAGAGAGAGAGTCTTTCCGTATGTACCTCGAGTTTATTTTTGCACTGTGATTCTTATTGTTATTTACTAGTCCTCACAGTAATTTTAAGTCAGTTTTACCATCCAATACAATTATGACTATATATTACGTTCCCCTTACACACATGTTAAATTATCGTATCCTTAGTCTTTTATGTACGTTCATGCTACAAATCATGCACTGTATTAAATAGCACTGCCTGCAAAGTGCAAGGTAGTCACCTACTTTCAGAAGTACCACTCCTGTTTAGCTGTGAGGTGCATTATTTAGGCACAGTTTTGTTGTCAAAACGGAATGTATGTTGTCAACTTCGTTTTTTTTTTGGGCTACTAAAACATATGATGAGTCTTATGCTAAAAGAGCGTCTGCTAAACAAACAAATTTTCTGAAAAACAATTGAGCTAACAATGACACTACAATACAATGGTTGCCACGGATATTAACACAAATAGCAATAATCTAATAACTTAATTTTGAATTTTATAAGCAGTTAAGCTTTTATTTTCACTCTGAGTACGCATATTTATTTTCTCATTCCACTTTGGCTACTAATTTTGCTTAACGTGAATTAC
>Ga0210040_10002663_pt1 | contig 24927 bp, 16 predicted proteins | sample CryGeyCG12114_NA_FD_185462 | JGI IMG/M metagenome (GOLD analysis project Ga0210040, IMG submission 185462) | Groundwater microbial communities from aquifer - Crystal Geyser CG19_WC_8/21/14_NA (SPAdes) (version 2) | ecosystem: Environmental > Aquatic > Deep subsurface > Groundwater | place: USA... | reverse complement strand
TGCATAGATAGTTCATTTTGGAACGCATTGATTATTATGATTGCCTTGTTCTCACAATATACGATGGGGGGAAACCGTTTGTGCGTATAGAAGATGGTGTGAGCATATAGTTTGTTAGTTAGTGTTAGTGACTAGTGAGTTTTAGATCCACTCGTTTCAAAAAGTGTCATGCGTACATGAGCCCAATTGAATTCACTTTTTCTTCCACACACACGCATTCTAAAAGTGTAAGATGCTGAGGCACGGATTTGGCTAGTCAAGTGCTATACATAGCGATTACGTAATGAAAACGGTGATGATGATGATCATCATCATTATAGTATGTGATTCATGTGAATATGATATATAGTACTGTAGCAAATACACGAACTAACTAACTAGTAACTATTGATAGTTGGTAATCGCTAGAATGCAATAGTGTGATGAATTTGAGTCCTGTATTATCATACTCGCACATACATTTAGTGTGTAGAAAGTTAGTGTTGAATATTTAATTTGACAGTGTCAGTTCGTGTGCATAATGAGAATTTCAAATGCTCAAGTGCTTTTCAATACCATGCAATAGACATATGTACTTTTGTGGAGCCAGTTGTGCATTTATAACTCATAAAATTATGGAGTGTTTTGCTGTCTGTATATTTTTTACGAATAAATTAGAAGACACTTGAACCAATTTCCACCCATGTTAAATCGAATTGAAATTTTAAGAGAAAGTTTTAAAATTAGAACATTTTGTGTGTTCTGAAACTTATGTATAGAGTCTGCATTATCGATTTCAGCATGTATAGAGATACCGCTAATTTTGCTTTTGATTTTGCATTACATGCTATATGAATCAGATCTTAGCGTACAGTGCACATGTTTTTAACTATTTACTTATAGTTACTAACTATTTTAGCGATAGTTAATTGGGACCAACTAAATGCAAAAATAAATTACAAACTAACCTGTTTTTATGCCTTCTTGTTATCAGTGTGAAGTTCTCGCAGTACCGACTTTAGTGGGACTTTAGTTAGTCTTTAGTTTAAATTCTCTTCTGATTTTGCACATACCGGGAAAGAATCAAAACTAGTTTTCACTTGTAAAGTAGCAGTTAGTTACATAGTTTTAGACAGAAATTAAATAAATGAAGGGAAGAGAAAAACTGAGGAAAGGAATACTAGCACCGTCATCACGACTTCACACAAACACAAAACTGTCTGTACAGGAAGAGAGGAAAGCCGAAGTCGGGCTTTTCCATTCACATTAGGATTCCCGTTCTTTTCCTTCCTACCACTAACTGCATATCATGGTTCCAGTACAGTGTGCTTGCTTACTTACTTAGCCCCATACAAGCCTGGCGTACGGGTTTCTTCCTTTTACTCACCATACAAAAATTTATATTTACATACAGACAGCAGTCGCTTGTAACTATAACTTGCCTTTTGAATATCTGACTAATTAAAAACCCCGCTATCTAATTTTCATTACTTTTTTTTCTAATTTCTTGCATTGCTAAAATTCAACTCTTAAACTGAATAAAAATATATTTTTATCACACTGTAACACTTTAATTCAGTTTTATAGCTTTAATAAAACGGTATCCAATGCTGCAAAATTTTACTAGATATTTCAAAATCCCAGTTGTTCATATGTGCATTCCGTTCCCATTCCGGACATAAAATATTGAAAAACCCAAATCCTACAAATCTCTTAGCAATCCAAATGAAACTGCAAACTAAAAAACGTCCTTCCGACCTAAAACATGCCTTAACGGTGATTCCAAACACTGGCACTACTACTACTGCTAGCTAACTACAACATCCATGTCTAACTAACGAAACCGTTCTAACTCACTAAAGCAGAGCTCGACCCAAAGATTTCCTTCCTCTTTCACTCTTATTCTTCTTGCTAGTAAGTATGTACGAGACAGCAGCACTTTATATTACTACTATACTACTCATCAGTCTTATTCTTCCCTATGTGCAGTGTGTAGTCAGTATGTACACAGACCATTTTTACACTACTGCTAACAACTAGTGCTCCGTACAGTCAGTCACCCTTAGTTTGTTGTTAGTATCTACATATCTGGCCATGGATGCATGGAGGGAGACATAGTTATAGAGCAAAGCATGAATGCATGTATGTATGGAGACTTGTGCTGGAACAGGGAATAAGAAAGGAGAGTGCGAGAAATCGATATACCAGAAAAGAGAAGAGCACTGACATGAGGCTCGTGGACGGATGAATTGAATGCAAGATCCTATTCCCTCACGCGCAGTTTCCCTCCCACACTAACTAACTAACTAGCTTAACTAACTAGCTTTACTGGTTGTATGTATGTGTGTGTGAGCAACCCAAATGTATGCCTGGTAATAATGAATGCACCGTAGTGTAAGGAAAATAATACCCAGGGACCGGGAAAGGAGCAATTAGCATAGTATCAAATGTCCTATATGGGTTGAGAAACTAACTGACTAGTATAGTAAAGAGAAACTAAAGCGTGCAAAATCATATGCAATGTGATCCCAAAATAAGAGTGGTTAGTTTGTTAGTCAGTAATGTAAAATTTTAGTTACAGTGCGAACGGAAAGAAAGGTATTAGTAGTAGTTACAAATAAGGTGACGTTTTTGGGATTTAATATCCAGTATTGATGACCAAAGTTAAGCTCAAAAACATAGAATCCCGGTCCCGGTGTACATTACGTGCTCTACTGGTTCTAAAAGAGATGACTAGCTCATAATAAAAGTGGTGTGAGTAAGGAAGCTGGCCAAATCTTGCCACTAACTAAAACGCAAGCAAGCAGGCAGCAGAGTGAAATGCTAGCCTATGAATAACAGTATTGTAGGTTGAATCAAGAATTACATGAAATCACATTCATAAGGAGCTTAATAACTATCATCACTGAGAATTTGTGAAGAGAGAAATGAAGAAGCTTTTTGAAATGCAGGCATGCTATATTTTGCCTTTTCACACTGGATTCCAAATAAACCATATAATTATTATTGTGGGTAGCGAATTACCGATCATTATTTCTGCTCTGTGGCTCTTGTAAAATGAGCAAAAGATATGGAAGGTACATAATGTAATGTGTTTTTGCCGGCTTTTCATTATAGCGGCAGCAAATATACACGTACTTACATACTACACTGGAGTTTGGTAGTTAGTTGGTGAGTATAGTTTGTATGGATTGAATCGATATAATGATCCCTATACTACTTCATGCTTACTTTCACCACTGTGTTTTGCAATGTTCCAGCCAAACTAGTGATCCTATTGAATGGACCACAATGAGCATTGCATTATTGCGCTTTCATTTTCACAATGGGAGTCTTGATTGAGCTCCAATTCAAAAGAAAACATAAAATGAAAATGAATGCTATTTTGTTGAGGCTGATTGTGTAGTTAGTTTGCTTTGATGTGTGCATAAACAAGTTGAGTGAGTAAGTAGTGAACAATTATTTAAAGTACATGTTACTGCTGTCGTTTTTCATGCTAAAAATGGAGTTAAGGAATTTGATTCGGAGAAAAAATTTCAATCTGATTTGATCGAGTGCTATACAAGTAGCATTAATCACAACTTGTTTGTTCAACTTCATATTTTATGATTGTGTTGACTTTATAGAAAGTTACAATATAAATCCTTCAGATTTTCATGGAGATTTAGCATAAAACAGATGATTGGTTTTAGTCTTCACCTCATATCTATTAGCTGATATATAATGGCAGCGTTACGTTCAAACCAGGGATTCCATTTACTACATGATTAGTGCATCAGCAAATAAGTAAACAATGCTCAATAATTTAAGAAAGTACACACCCTATACATAACATGTAAGCAAGTGGTGAGATGATTTGCATGGGATTCATAAGCTTCCATATATTTAGTTCACGTTTTCACGTGAGGATTGATCATATCTTACTATGTTAGGTTACTGTAAATGCTATATTTTATAGAACTTGAGTTTTGGATTGTATTGTTTGTATGTGTCGTGTATTGAAGAAAACAAAAGTGATGGTAATTTAAGTATGCATGTTCGAATGTAAAAGGATGCAACACAAACTTTTCATCCTAGACTTTTACTTAAACAATTAATTAAATAGTAAATAAGCATTACATCAACTGCGATTTTATTCGTCAAAGAATTTGTATAGTTGATGATGAAAACAATGCTATACTCTATATTTATTTATAAGAACTAAATACATATGTCAAGCCTATGTATATAATCCACATCAGCGATTTATCTGATTAACAATGACGCTCATCCAATATACATTAAGTAACTGCAAATCTCAGAACAACATGCTTTGTCACGATTTATGTTAATCTGTACTCCATTCTTACTTTCATTGTAACCTATTGTAACCCATACTTTGACTCTTTTCTTAAATCACGCATCGTGTTGTAACGACAATATTTTTTTCGAATTTGTTTTTCTACCTCAATATTTTTAATACCGTTAGGCACTGATTTTATAACCACGCTTCGTTCATCGACATTTGGAAGAAATTTTTTTTCGGAAGATAAAATAAAAATGCACTTTTAGAAATTCTATTCAATTCATAGCTATACAGTATAGTGTCCACTCATATTCCTGTTCAAATTTTTTACCAGTGGTTAATTTTGATACCGTATAAACTAACTTTTAGTCGTCTTATTAATGTCTATTGAAACGGAAGATTGCATCGGGGGCATTTAGTGTAAGTTTGGTGGTGGGTAAACGAAGTTCTATAATTGGCATTGCTGAAAAAAGTACTTTTATGGGCATTGTAAAACCAAAACACAAGAAGTTCAAATTCAAGAAAATAAACTACCTACTGATACTCACTCATACTATGGAACCTGAGCAATACAGCAATTTGAAGGAGGAGAATAGGGTGAACTGCGCACCTAACTTTCTCCAGGAAGGAGGCTCATTATTACAAAGTTGGGCCCGCCTCACGATTCCAGATTGGATTAGAGCCAAAAAAGCCTTGTGAAAGCACCCTTTGAGTTTGAAAGCCACTTTTCTGTTCAAAACTACTCTCTAACGTACAACTCTCAGGTACAAAATGTCAGCAGACAAATCATTTGGAATTGAAACTTCATAGGGAGTCAAACTTTTCCCATTTCCACAACAAAGAGTATCATTTCTCATGTGCGGGGAAGAGAGTGACTGCTTGTCACAAAAGTTTTTATTGATGAGATTGCTATTTTTGATTGGACCTTTGGGCGAACTAACTTTCTTTACTACAGTAAAAATATGGCAATGTTTATTTCCACAACTGTATTCTTCCTAGTAAATGAAGCGTGTAAAGTTGAAAAAATGCGGTTGAAAATGTGTACTATTTAGTTTTACTAACTATCCTAGATTAAAGTTGTGATTTCCTATTCGAGGAAGCCTGGGATTTCATGGGTGTTTACAGAATGGAAATTTAAAAGTGAGAGAATGAAAATAAATCCCAAGCATCTTTTAATATCATCTTCATACATTTTATATGCCTATCACTTGAACCTTGGAGTTGCAATAATAATATTTCGTTTTGGTTAGTTAGACACGGAAAATCACTAACTTGAGCATCCCTAAAAGCTACACATTACTTTATATGACAAAACACGGGCAATAAAGCAATTTCAAAACTTTCCTTGTTGAAGTCTATCTCGTAAACTCCTAAAATTTCCCACCAAATCCATAAACCAAACTCACTAACTGCTTACTCTATACTCGCTACAAATTCTTTACAAAGTTTCACGTAACAAACAAGGCAGGCAGGCAGCCATTAACTCCAATAGTAGTAAAAATTTGAAGACGAGCACAATAATCAGTGGTGCATGACTTTTATTGAAATGTAAATTTGAGCAATAAAAACATTATGCAATGTTTCCAAATGACGAGTCCTAAGAAATCATATAAAACGAGAAGGGGAGAGTGCATATAATTTTGATCAGCTAAATGCATTGTCACAAGATTTATTGCTCCCATTTTTGAAGCGTAGACAGATTAAGGAACCTACAGATATGGATCATTTGCCAGCACATTATCTTATCTGTGAACAAAGTCCCATGCATGTACGTGTATGATGATGATGGGGCGGATGATAAAACGTTGTCAAGTCAGTCTAGTTACCCCTGAGTCAGTGCTCACTCATATGGAAACTTGCTTTCACCATCATTTCACTCCACTCAACCTCCATTCAACCGTTCGTTTGAGATGTGTTGTTATTCCTTCTATTCTAATGCACTTACGTTGATCCCTACTGTTGTTAGAGTTGTTAAGTCATACAACTCCAATCGGTTTCAATTTCTTTTCAAGCGGTAAATGATATCTGATGATGAAATGGGAGAAACGTTCTCATAGGTGTTCGCCATCGTGATCAAAAGTTGGTTATGATAGTTACTTCTTGGAATTTTGAGTGAAAAATGTAAAGGCTAAAAGTTACAGAGAAGATTAATATGGTTAAGTATTTATTAAAGATGGATAGAAAATCTAAAACTTACTCTGAATTTAAAAAATATAAGTTAGGTTATTTAACAAAAAATCAGTATATGAAAGTATAGTAATGCGCCGTTTAAGTTTTCTGTTAAAAAATTTGATTGAAAACTTAATTATCAGTTAAGTGTTTTGTCTTGTTCCCAATTTTTTTTGACTGTTGACACCCGAAAGCTTTGCAAAATCAGTAGAAATCGAATGCTCATTGAAGCAAGAACTATTGCATCCAATGAAAACTAAGTACATTCAAGGCATCATAGGGGGTAAATATACACACTATGGTGAAAAAAGGACGGAAGATTGGCTCGAGTAACTTTTGTGAGGAATGACTGAATCTACTGTTACTTTAATAGCGTAGAATGTCAGTTTGCTTGTATACATAAAATGAAGCAAAAAAGAATGGGATGGATGCACATGCAGGAATAAATAAATGAAATGTTGCTTTCTCATATCCGGCCAAGTCAGTTTGGTTTTATTCATGGGTATTTCCTATTACTATTAACTCAGCAGCTATTCACTGTTTGAGGGGGATGCAGCACCCAGTCATAGTCAGCATGTTATAAAAGTACCTAACATGGCCACTCAACTTTCTCTTTCCACTTTCTGTATTATAAGCGTGCTAGAGTGATTGCAATGAAAGTGTACGAGTACGTAACGTAAGATTTGGGGAAATTGGAGAAAATATTAGTTTGCAAGATTAATGTCTTGATCAACTGAATACAATTCTTTGAAACCAAGCTGATCGCTTACGATTTAATCAGTTATTTGATATTTATTTGCACGCACAGTTTTTTTTGAACAGGAATTGGATTTTAAGTATTGAATAGACTAAAAACTAAATTATCAAGAAAAAATTTCTTATGTCACTTAGACTAATGTCTACTGAAGCAAATAGTTACAAGGAAGGTTGAAGGAAATACAAACTAGAGACTGATCTAATGTTGTATTGTATTGTGCAAACAACTGTGAAAACAATGTGTGCTGGTTTAGTTTTTTCAAAATTGTCCTTTTCTGTGTTTTCAAACTTATAGCTTGTGTGGCCAGTTTTGAATTTATTTTTTCCCTATATCCATAAAAATTGCAAATTGATAGGAGTAGTATAACTTATTTGACGAACCTTACTAAACAAGTCTTGCCTAAGGTATCAAATCCTTTTAGTATATTAAGGCAAATGCTTTTCTCTCTTAGAATTTTTAAAGAAGCTTTGCTCTATCAGATAGTTTGACCTCAAATTCTGAAATTCTAGCTTTACTTAATTTGGTTATTACTATAGTTGCATGATAACCTAACAATTGAAGGCTACTATCTACTAAAAGCTTGGTAGTTCGTAATTCATCTACGGCAAATCACAGAACTGCATGCATCATACAAACTGTAAAATCTAACTGCATCTACTTAGATAATCGGAAGTCGATAAAATGGAGGGTAAAACTGTATTTATCGACTAACCAAAATTTTCAAAAAATGTTCAATGCATCTAATTTATTTAATTAACATGCAAATTTTCAGGGATTAAAAAAACCTCTCTGAAAGCACCTGCTGCACAAAAAAGGAAAACTGTGACATTGGAAGAACCTCCAAAAGACACCGTAAAGGCCACAGAAATGGAAGAGAAGGCTCCAGAAATCGATAATCCTGAACAATCAGTTGATACAGAAACTGTTCCCGCTCCCACGAAAAAGAAGTTTTCTATAGTGAGAAAAGACTCGGCAAACTACGAATGGGATGATACTCTGATTGATGAATGTTTGTGTGATCAAGTGAGGGCAGAGATGGATGCTGCCAATAGTGAAGAGCCGTCAGACGGTTTAATGGATTCATCCGGTCGACCGACCGTAGCTTTTAATACTGCAACTGGCACTGGTACATCTATGACGAAATTGGTCACATTGGAGGATATCAGGAATAGCAGGAAATGCTCTTCTAAAAAGGGAATTCCACCTCAGGCTTATAGAGAAAGTCCCATTCCTGTGAAGGCACTAAAAAGTATGTAAGGCTCCAATGCCATTTGTTTTGTTTCAGCGTAATGTTGATACATTTTAATTTTAACGATAAGTAGATAAGCTCTATCTTGAGAATGAATGTTATGGAGTTAGTTGAAAACTAAGGTTTTTCAGCATCATCACTGACATTGTCAATATTGACATTTGACATTATCAAGGTACATACTTTTTTGAGTTTTCAAAAATTGAATGATTCCTGTTTAAATATTTTTGTCTAGCCTTCTGTTAGATAACGGAGAATCATAAATCGTATTAATTGATAAAACTAAATTGAAAATGTTTAGATTCAGGTGTAGTTTGCAGTAAAAATAATTACCCGCTGGTCATTTTACCTTACTTTGTTATCTGTTGTCTCAATATAAGGTAAATAAATTTTTCCATCGTATCTTTTTTACTTGTCAGAATTTCCACCAAGACTGCTACATCGTTTGATCAAAATGACCAAAAAAGAGCGCTCTTGGCAGAAAACGGAGAACTTGATCTTAAGTGAATCTTTGGGTAAATTGGAAGAGGCAGAAAAGCAGATTGATGCTCGCAACCAAGGTTTCATGTACCGGTTTCCTTGGGAGAAAGATATTCCCTTGCATGGAGAAAAGTCACGGCTCCAGCAAATATGTGACTCGTCAGATTCTGGAGAAGAGGAGGAACCAGAAATATACACCGCCTACAATCCAGCAAAGGAGATTTTGTCCAATGACTCGTACTTTGATAACATGAATGCAGAGTCAAAACGAGCTGCCATGCAGTATCTAAACACAGTGAAGGAGGTTGTTCCAAAGAATTATAATGTGACCCGGCACAAGTACCCTGGGCTGTTCAAATATGCTGAGCCTGCCAAAACGAAACAAAAGTTGGAACGAGAAAACATTACGAAAGACGTAATACTGTAATTTAGTATTGTAGAACACAATTTATACAATAATTTATGGGCTATCTTTCTCAGTCAGTTATTTGTGGTTGGTAGCCAGAAAACAATATGAAGCTACGGTTTGTAGATTGTAATGCTCTTACTGAAACGCAGAAAAAGTCAGCATTGCCCCGATCCGTATGGGAAAGCCGAACGGCAATTGACTTGGAAATGAAGCAAAAGAATTTAAAGTTGGGACAATTCAAGGAGTTGGCGGAAGCTGGAGATGAAGATCCCGAATTCCCGGGATATAGGCCTTCCAATGCAAAACAGTTAAATATGCTTAAGAAATGTATATTGTTCGATGCCTAGTGTTGTGAATTGACTGATTGGCTTTTGTTTCTTTGATTGTTTGAAGATTGCCGCTACAACAGAAGCTCATGTTTGCTGCTACTGAGGCGGAATTAATCAAAAAACGATATTATGACAAAGAAACAAAAGCTCTCACAGAAGAAGCTCGATTACGTATGATTGTTGACGCAGAAAAAAGTAGTATTGCTCTGTTTCGTCGAATTAGAGAAGATTTTGTGAAGCTGCTGGCTGACTCATACCATCCTATTTCAGGCAAACTTATTGCAAGCAGAGTGAGAGGGTATGTTTTTGGGGCGATGTAATACCGATAGAAAAATGATCGGTTTGTTTTGCTGTTTTGTATGGTTTCATCAGATCAGAATGGATGCAATTATTATACAATATAGTTAAAATTTGGTGAGTGTCAATTTTCCATTGTATTTGATTGTTGATTCATAGCGCTTTGAAGAAAATGAGAAATCGCTTAGTGACTGAAGACACAAGAGCTATTTTAGCCATGAAAGATATGATGACAATCAAACGGAGAGTAGATAATCAAATCAAATCTAATGAAGACATTGGCTCTTCAATTCAACCAATTGATTTCGACTATCTACTATGCGAAAATGAACAGTTTAAAGAGGAAATTAAAGAGATTAATGAGCATATTGGAGATCTTAAAATTCTCACTGGTACGTAAAATTTTCCGTCTACCTCTTAAATGGTGGTTTGTCTATTTACGGATTATATAAACAATTTAAATCAAATTTATCATAGCTGGTCATTACCAAATGATGAAAAATGAGGAATTAGAGCTCATGGATTCAGAAGCTGAGTACGAAAAATTAAGTGAAGCTATCAAGTTGAAGCGACTTTTACTGCGTGGATTCCAAAGAGATTATTACAAATACACTATCGATATTATGACTGCAGAAGAAATCATTTCCGCTTTAAGAATCAAGATGACAGACTTCTTTGTAATTACATACATTATTATTTACTGGCAGTCCAAACTTAAATGTATTGCTTAACTAAATGAAAATCACGCAACTGGATTTAAATCACAGGCTCCTCAACCAATAGATTATATGCGGTTGAAATCCTGTCAATATGAACTGGAATCTGATCTTCAAGACCTGAATACACGGCTAGCAGAAATCAAAACCCGCATGGTTACTTCTACTGACAACTTCAAACGATACAAAAAGCTCATGCCTGTCGCTGGAGTTTCAGATGAAGACAATGAAATATGGTTAGATGAAGTACGAAAACTAGCTAAATTGGCAGAGTCAAAACCTGATTCTGAACAAAACAATTCGGAAAGTGAAGATTCGTTAACTTCAAAAGTATCAGTAGCGATTCGATTTCAAGCAATGGTTGCAGACCGACTATCCCGCAAAAAGAAAGGTCATAACGCTGAAATTTACGGGAACAAGAAAAAGCCTACAGGAGTGCCGGCCGAATTGCCAAATTTTGACAATGATATTGATGAAGAGCTAGTGCTCTTGCCCGATCCTTCATATTTTACCCGCAGTGCTAATCAAACAATGAATTAATGAAAATTTATATTTCTTAGATCTAGATCGGTGTAGAACATAATTAACTGACTAATGCAATGTAGTAATATTTCAAACATTCTTGTAATACAACTTGTTTTAAATTGTGTAGGGAATAAAACTACTACTACTGCTACCAAACATTAAACTGCGTGCATGCCATGCTAAAAAGAAAATACCAAAACTAAGCCAAAAGAACAATTTTGCGTTATGGCGGTGGTGGTTTAGAAAATATGTCGTTTAGGTAAAGATTATTTTTTGCCCTCTTTGGTCAAAAAGTGAAACTTCGGAATATGGACGACTGTGAGAATACGCCACCAAATGAAAACTCTCTGTCGGTCCATAGCATTGAAAGTCAGGCTTTGTTTTCATTGCGTAAGGTGACGTTAGATTTTTGCTGGCTGTGCGGGATAATTCAAAAAAGTAAATTAAACTTCTAATTCTACTTTCAGTTTCTGTTGTTAGTTTCTTAAATAATTTCTCCATTTAGTTTTTGTGATATAATGGTAGTTTGGTTGAAGCGTTAGTGTTATTACCAGGGCTGGTTCAGTTACTGTTTGTGAGTTAGTTATTATGAACCGACGCTACTGCGGCTGATTTGGACGTATTCAATTCCATTTGTTTGTAAACATTTTCGTTTGATCTGTCAAGTTTTAATCAATCAACAGTTTTCCTCAAAAGTAATTTAATTTCTTGATTCGTAAAATCATATCAATAAGACCTCATTAATTGTAAGGAGTGAATCAATAATCTGGGAAGATTTATACAGCATCAACATCTTGACTGTCAACTCTAATTTAAGGTAATTCATTTATTTGTTTTTACGTGTTTATCTTTCGTTTTACTCGATTTACAAAGCACCTAAAACTTGCGTGTAGATAAATCCATCCGTTGATAAGAACGTTTAGAATAATAATACTCTTGTCATCAAATTATTTTTGAATTGGCAACACTTTTGCTTTGCTTTTGCATTCTAACTCCTGCTCCATATTCGACTTTCTGTGTAAAGTTAAAGTTAAATGTAGTTTTTTTATGGTATGATAATTGACATACAGACAGCTCGCAGGCATGCTTTAAAATTTTCTTGACTCAGCTAAATCAATCAATCAATTTGATAAATGATAATGAGGTATAACAAAAACAGTTTTGCTGACTGACTATCCCACTAAAGTATAAAACGCATAATACACAACACACAATAGAACACATGCAATAGAATTTATTATTATAAAATTGCAGACGCCGAGACAGGAGACACCATGCTTATATCAAGAAAGTTGTTAGTTTTATAGTTTAAAAAAAAATTATGTACTGAATGGCACATGATGACACACTTATCATTTTTATCATCTTTAAAAACTCTCAACTCAGCGTACTCACATTACATTATCCATTTAAAGGATAGTAGATAGTTGTTAAAAATGGCCCGATTTTGCCAAACAGAACGCAGTGTACCTAAAACTAGTCACTTTGGCCCCCAAAATTAAAAATTCTTGCATTTTCATACTAATTTTGCCCTAAAATGTGTATATACATAGATACCAGACACATTATTCACATTCTATGTCTTTAGTTACCTTACGTCATAATATTCAATCATGACATTCTCAACATTATTGGCAATGAACCTTATCAACTTTCCTGACGATACCAACAATGATACTCATTCACAATACTGATGCAATCCATTGAGATTTATTTACGAATTTCAACTTGTACTTCATCCACGCTTATGTAATCAACACTTTAATCGTAATCTTGACTATAATGAACGAATTATGCGAGTAGGATATTCCGTAGGCACACAATTCCTTGTCATGTGAAGATGGCTCTTGAAACCTACTAGACTTTTACTTTTAGATAATATGTGACCCACTTCACATGAAATTTTCTCACCAAGTCCTTCAATGCTTTAATTTAATCATATAACATAGCACATTATGTTTGTATACATACAAATGTTGATCATAAATTCAACACCCATTATTACTGCGTTTGTTATGCAGTAGCATAATCTAAGTGTTTTGCTCAACAACTCTATCTAATTAGTTAGATGGCCATATTTGTCAAAAAAAGTTTGTTGTTTGAATCAGTTGTTTTTGGTTGAGCGAGGCAGCTGTCAGCTACAATTAAAAGGATTGCATGTGCCCTAAATGAATAGAAACATATGTACATGCGGAGAGTAAAGTGGGTGCTACCAACCAACCAGTACCACCAACTGTCAATTACGATTCGGTGTCTTTACTTAGATACAATAAATTAATTAGCAGTTTGTGTGCTGTGTGCTGTGCAGCGTACAATTGAGCTTCTTTGTGTCCCGATCCCCTTCCACACGACATTGTCGTTACGTTAGCGAATTTCGGTTCACAGAATAATTGGGCTGACTGCAGTTGGTGCAGTTTGTTTTTTGGGTTATCATGACAAAAATGGTATAGCATGTTAGTGAAGTTATTTCAGTTGTGTGTAGTAGTACAATATAACTGCAGAAACGGATTGCATTTTGGATTGGATTCATGTAATAATACTGTGTGCCGTGTTATTTCAGTAATTGTATCTTAATTTGGCGGATAGTAATTGATTTATCTGACTGATGGAGATACCGCATCATCACATATGGATTCTTACCACTCAATTGGTTAATTTTTTTTACAGGTGTTAACCTTGGATGGGCAGCAGTGTAGCTCATCCCTGCTAATAAATCCAGTGTAACGGGCCCATATCATTATCACTATTGGATGGAAAATATCATTACAACCAACCCAAGCACTGACTGAGCTTTAATGAAGCAAGTTAGAACGTCACATCGGCCGACAGTAGACAGACCTGTTGATACTATTCGTGAAACTCATTCCTCTTTAACAATGCAACAAAATGTACTCCATTCCGTATCCTATTCCAACAGAATATGACATGCAGTGGTTAAAATCCATGTGCAGAATACACATCATCATCACAACTCTCATATCTAATTAAATACTGTGTTTGTAACTAACTAGCTGAAGGAATATCATGGCAGTGTTGTTAGAAGTGTAATTTAAGTGTTTAACTTTATCAATTCCAAGTTCACATATCCAGCTGTTATTATATCATCATCACTAGCAGATAATTTTTATGTTTGATCTATATATTACTATCATCAATAGTATTATGTTAGTATTGTGACAATAATCATTCACATGGCACGTGCAGTTAGCCATCTTCACACACGATTTATTTAATTTGGTATATTTGTACTTGTGTGTGCCCTTCGACTTGTAGTTATTTAGCTCGTAAGTAGTTTGTATTAGAAGACTGTATTCAAAATGAGGATGCGATCGCAAACTGTCAAGATCATCTTAGCCACTTCACTCTTATGGTTTCTTGTGGATGTGGCCATTATAATGTATTACACGGATTGTGGTCGAAGTGGCTGTAGAGGCCGAGATGACTCTAAAGGTCCTTCGGCCGATCCTCTTGTTCATAGTGACGATAATCCTGTGAATGGACTCCATCATGCTGCAGCACTCGTTAGTTCCCGTGAAATAAGTGACAAAGCTGTGAGTTGAAGTTTTCTATGATTTTATGCTGTAAGGTATACCGATAGTAAGGTGAAAGGACTTGTCTTAATTTTCGTGAATGGTTGTATGTTTGCAGAAATCGAGTAATTACCCCAAAAGTAAATTGCATGCATGGGAGCCAGCTCCAGTGGTAGAAGAGAGTAGTGGGACCCTTGGGGAAATGGGAAAAGCTGTGAAGTTGCCCCCTAAAGTAGAAAAATTAGCTGCGGAGAAGTTTAAAATCAATCAGTTCAATGTTTTGGCTTCAGATGCCATATCGCTCAACCGTTCTCTTCCAGATGTTCGACTACCAGGGTTTGTGATTTAATTTAGTGAAGAATATTACAGAATATGAATTTTTTAGCATTTTACTTTGGTTTTTAATTGATTATGTGAATTATGCTGTGCTATTTGTGTACAGATGTCGAAATAAAGAGTACGAGAAGTATCTTCCTGACACGTCAATAATCATAGTTTTTCACAACGAAGCTTGGTCAACACTTCTTCGAACAGTTCACTCTATTATAAATCGATCTCCTCGTGCTCTTGTGAAAGAGATTATTCTAGTGGATGATGCATCCGAACGAGATTTCCTGGGGAAAAAACTAGAAGACTATATAGCCAGGTTACCCACGAAAGTGAGATTATTTCGCACGGGCAAACGAACTGGTCTCATTAGGGCTAGGCTTATTGGTGCCAAAAATGCTGAGGTACGCTTAGAGCATTATTTATTATTTGACTTAATGGGACAAGCTTGTATATTATTCGCTCAATCATTCTTTTTTTTACAGGGAGCAGTTCTGACATTTTTAGATGCCCATTGTGAATGTACTGAGGGATGGCTAGAACCCCTACTTCATGAAATAGCTGTAGAAAGGAAATCTGTCGTGTGTCCAATTATTGATGTAATCTCAGATAACAATTTCGAATATGTCACGGCAAGTGATATGACTTGGGGAGGGTTTAACTGGAAACTAAACTTCAGATGGTATTTATGAGAATTTTGCTTTTGGTTATTTTTAGAAACAGTTTTTATTATGGAATATGATAGCAAGTGTATTTTTTAACTTACAAGGTATCGTGTTCCTCAACGAGAAATGGAGAGACGAAATGGGGATCGTACACTACCCTTATCTACTCCAACAATGGGTATGGAAGGAGTGTTGTTATGTTTTTTGTATTCGTTGAAGTTTATAATATAATAATTCAATATGCATATCAATGTTTTAGCTGGAGGGCTGTTCTCAATCGATAGAGACTATTTTTATGAAATTGGATCCTATGATACAGGTTTGTTACATTTTAATAGGATAAACATACCCACATACCCTATATATTTCCTCTACTGTATTAATGTTTGTAATATTTGTTTTTTTTAGGAATGGACATCTGGGGTATGTGCTTTTATGCAAGTTTTAGGATATTTAAAAAATGAGTTACACGGAATACTGAAGTTTTCTTTTTTCTCTTGATTTTTGCAGGTGGAGAAAATCTGGAGATGAGCTTTCGTGTAATTTTTTCATAATTCTTGACGCATAGAAGATTATGAGTGTTGAAAATGTGTAAACATTTGGACTTATAGAACTGGCTTTGTATTTTACACATTGTTGTGATTTGCTTAAAAATCACATTAGTCACAAACGCCACCAAGCACATTAGTTTCACAGAGCACGCTGTGCTTTCAACAAAAATGTCACTACTAGTCACCATAAATTCATTAGTACACTGTAAACCCTTTATTTTTGGCATGAACCCTGATAGTTGTCCTATCTAAAATTATAATGCAAAATTATTTTCATTTGTTTAGTTGCACGGTGTATGTTTCTTATGTGTATGATTTTTATTTCAACTTGTAAAGGTATGGCAATGTGGTGGAAAACTGAAGATTGCCACTTGCTCGCATGTTGGTCATGTTTTTAGAGACAAATCCCCGTATTCTTTTCCTGGTGGGGTCTCAAAAATTATCCTTCACAACACTGCGCGGGTCGCTACTGTATGGTTGGACGAATGGAAAAAGTTTTATTTTGAAATGAGCCCAGGTTATTTATCATTTCTTTTGTAGTCATAATACATTTATTATTATTTCTCTTTGCTTTGCTTTTGCTATGCTTATGTGAATTAGTTCTTTAGGTAGTTAGTTAGTTTGCTTACAGTTACGAAATACCATCAAGGTAGGTTATTTCAATATTGTGCACATCATGCACATCATGTAGCCAGTCTCACTCACAAGTCTGTGTTGTGTTGTTGTATCCTAAATGTGTGTAGCATTCTATAACATAACGTAGGTAAATTAAATTAACCGAAAATATAAACAATTTTGTGTGGCTTTTATTCCAATCTAATGCTTTCCTCCTGAAGGTTTGGATGTGTGGTGGCAATCTGAAAATTGCCCCGTGCTCCCGGGTGGGACATGTGTTTCGTAAGACAACGCCATATTCATTTCCTGGGGGAACTTCCCATATAGTGGACAAAAACAATGGCCGATTGGCTGCGGTTTGGTTAGACCAATGGCGCTCCTTCTATTTCGCCATGTTCCCAGGTTTTAACTTTTATCAAGTCACGAGCATGTTCCCTTTTGCTCAGAAATTTGTTTCACAACTGCACCAATGTTTTAGTATCTAGTCCAGTTTATTCACCGACTGAATTCCAATCAGTCACTATTGCTCAATTTATTTGTGTTTCATTGGGGTTAGTTAGTTAGTTTATTTTATGTTTTATGTTGTTGTTCCGTCCCGCAAAGTTTCGTTATATGCATGCAATTATGTAACAAGACTGCACTAACACTTGCAATATATTGGGCATGAGATGAGGAATGTATGCTTACAGATTATATGAATGTTTTGCTAGGTGCTAAAAGTGTAGACATTGGAGATATCACGGATCGTGTGAAATTACGGAAGGACTTGAAATGTAAAAGTTTCCGGTGGTACTTGGCCAACATTTATCCCGAGTCACCAATGCCTTTAGACTACTTCCATTTAGGAGAGATTCGTAATGAAGCTACACAATACTGTTTGGACACTATGGGTCGTAAAAGTGGGGAAAGCGTTGGAACTGGCTACTGTCATGGTTTGGGAGGCAATCAGGTAAAAGGATATTTTCCTTTTTAAGGGTGCTAAAATTTCCCTTAGTTAGACTAAAGTATGAATTTCAATGTTAATTTTGTTTTCTCAAAAGGTATTTGCGTACACGAAGAGACAGCAAGTAATGTCCGATGACAATTGCTTAGACGCAGTGTCCTCAGGTGGAAGCCACGTTCGACTAGTTCGATGCCATGGACTGGGTGGGAACCAAGCATGGCACTACAGCCTTTCAGAGAAGACCATTAAGCACATTGCTAGCGGAAAGTGCCTTTCTAAACCGGTAAGTGGAGACTTGACAACCCCAGTCTTGTCCCGCTGTGACGACTCAGAAGGTCAACGATGGATCATGGAGTCTAAATTCAAATGGCAAGCTCAAAACGAAGATGAAGACGAGGGAGAGGAAAATAATCCAGATTAAAAAGTTCTTGTCTTGTAGTCTCGACTGTGAGTAATAATATCAGAAAATGTAGTTAGGTAGATTAGTTGCAACTGAAACAATCAACAAACCAAACGCATCATAATCAGCATGGAAAGTTAAAAAGTATATTACTTTCCCAAATACATTTAATGATAATAATAATAGTGTACTGTAACTGTAACTATTATCACAATAACTTTACTATTGGAGTACTATCATAATAACCAATGTTTTGGCTTTTTGATTTGCATTTCCCGAAAGACTTGAGTAGCAATTAACTATGGTTAGTTAGTTTGTGCATGAAATTGTATTCAAGAAATTATTATGATATTTCATTGTATAGTGCAGTTGCATTATATCCAACAACAATAATTATATGGTGAGTTACTATACATTACTACTATGCATATCCCCGTAAGAATTTGTTGGACAGTTAGTTGGATATTTTGCCATATAGAATGGTATTTTAGTTTCCATTCCACTACCAGAATATTATGACTGCATTTATTCATCATGATGGTAGACTTTTAAGTTATTATTTAGTATTGCATTCTCTTTTGTTGTTACTATTGTTTTGTTGAACTGAAATGCAATTTATTGTTTCTATTTTCGCCGTGGGACAATAGTTAGATAGGACAGAGAGATTTTGTAGTCATTTTTGTGAATAGCGTGTGAGGGAAGTAAATGTTAGTCAGTTTACATTATGTGCGTGATTTTTGCTACTATTTACTACGACTGTTTAAGTAATGGGATTGAGGGACTAGTTAGTTATAGTTAGTTAGTTAATTATGTTACGATTTATTGTAAGTTATTTACTTTGAATGGTACACAAAATGTAACGTACATTCCGTATTTTGGTGATATCACATCTGGTTTCAAAAATACCCAAACAAAGGGCAGCCCTATGCATTTTACCGTAGTGTTGAGAGAATCCAACAAACATAAAATTATTGTTGTGAGGATTATTGCTGTGAATTTTTGTATAATTCCTCTGTAGGTATTGATTTGCATTTTACGTCTTTTTATACAATCTTGGGTGCATAAAAGGCAAGGTTAAGGGGTCTAGGCATGTATTTATTTTTTAATTTAAGTGTATAATCTGCTACGCTATTTTTAAGGACAGTAGACAGGACGAATTTAAAAGTACCTTAGACCTATTATTAGTACCTAGCTTGTAAGACACAAATCACTGATGACCAGATTAGAACATGTACCAATACAAGTTAGAATACCAGGAAGGACTCAGGGTCATTGGTTTTCTCAGGCTAAATTGATAATTAGGTGTTGAGAATAATAATTGCCACCCTACTGCATAATCACTATACAGTACTTATCTGGGAATATTCCACCAATCTGCGACGTATTAATTTACAACTCGAGCATAATAACTACTTTTAGATGATACGGCATGCAAGGAATGAATTTTTATAATTTTTTTAGCAACGAGATATTAATATGCAGCTTAACTATTAACTATAACTAGTACTAACTCATTTCGACGTGCTTACCTAGGCAAAGAAAAAATATCTGTGCAATTTCATCACAACGGGTTACTTACTAACTAAATATCAGAAAAATGCATAATCATGATCGAAAGAAGAAACGTCATAATCAGTAGACTTTGTTTGGACACAAAAACGATCCAAATATGTGTAGTTTGTACTGTTAGCAGTCAGTTATCAATACTCTATGCTTTGTAATTGGAATGAATAGTGCACTCCTGCAATAGTGCTAAATAAATACGCGTTGTTCAACGAATAAAAAACTGTGGATTTACCCTTTTTATTTCAGTCATTTCATGAAACATTAAGCATGAGAGAAATGTTTACATAATCATTTTCACTAGCCTTCACTAACAGAGGAATTTCTTCTACCCCTTTCTCTCCTACGGATCGCTGAAAATCGTTCTTTGTGGGCTGCACGCTCCATAGCAGCCTCAAGTTTGGACATTTTTCTAACACGAATTGGGGGTTTCACTATATCATCATCATGGTCTTGTTTGATCCAAACGAACCCATTGGATTTATGAAGCAAGAGTACAATCAACCAAATGAGGGCTGACACAAGAAAGTATATCTGGAGCACTCCAAATAGTAAGCGATGTTGCGTAGACAAGGCAAGGAAGATGAGACATCGACTTAATTCAAAGTAGGAACCCCATGTATTCCCTTCAGTCAAGAGGCCGATAGATGTTAAACTTATAATAAGGTAGGCCACCGTGACAGCCACTTTGGCTTCACTAAAACTCTGGAATTCATTGAGAATAGGTGCATTACAGTATGGGAGAGTACTTTTTCTGAAAGCAGGTGAATACGTTACACATGCACACTATAGGATTTGGGAACAGGAAAGCTGCAAGAAAACTAGTTCAGCAGAAATGACAATACGAATACAAAAAGGCTGGGTTTTGGATAAAATTAATGGAAAAAGAAGGTTCTTATACACAGTTTCAGTTTACAGGAGGAGCATAATGAATTCGGAAGTAATAAAAGTACACATAGGTTGATTCACAAAGGAAAACTACATGGAGAATCAGTAGGCGGGGATGCATGGAATCTATTTATACTAGCGAAATTTATTTACTAGCGAAATGCATGCGAAATCAATGTTTATATAGTTTTGCACGCTTTGAAGGAAAAATAACATTTCAAAGAGGTCTACTCCCTACAACAAGCAGTAAAATCGACGATGAGAATATAGGCTTGAAATAAAAAAACACAAAGACGAGTAAAAAAAAGTTCACCTACTCCTTTCATGAGAGCAAACTCCTGGAAGACGAGACAAACGGCAAAAAAGTGGATGAGCACATACGCTTGAAGCCAATGGGGCATAATCACATTGAATTTGGGCCGTGGCTTGATCTTTAGTACATAAAGTGAACACACAGAGAATGAGATTAGAGAGGCTTCATTTGACTCACATAGCTAGTTAGTTCGTTAGTTTCCGCTAACAAGAACTAGTTGTAACTTCTTATTTGGATACTACTCTAACTCTTTATGAAGATGAGAATGGAAAGGGCTTACGTCCACTTTGTCTTCATCACGACCCAATCGGGGGGCCCCAGGGAGCCACGATGGTCCACACAAAAGAGCACGTACACTGTCTCCCCATGTGGACTGCATTCTCATCCATTTGAAAAGAATAGGCCATTTGTACCACTGTACAGAATAATATTATGACCTATTAGAAGTCTTCTTTAATTTGGTTAGTTTCTGCTCTTGTTCATCTTGCAAGGAAAAATGGAATCATATTTCACTCCCACGTAATCCACCAAACTAGCTCATACTGAAGTTTCATAAGAACTAGAGTTTTATAGTTACTACATATTCATTTGTGATGCGTAAAGATTTATAATAACTGCTGAAAAGGACAAATTTAAAACCCAAACCTGGATTATTGTACATCAGCCTTGCCATATTTAAAACAAGCATATCGTGAGTAACTTAACAGTGCAGATTCCATTACTCCTGTCTACACATATCTTACCAGCTGCCACAAAGGGTTGAAAGACTGGTGTTGAAAAACAATGCCAAAAACTAACTCTTCGTCCTCCTTGAGATCTTGGAAAGTTCCAAACAGCCGATCCCAAATAATGAAAACTCCTCCATAGTTCTTGTCAAGGACGTACAAATTGCACCCTAAAAGCAGGAAGAGAACTTTTTAGTTCACAAGGTGTTGGGAATTGAAATTGAACTAAAGAAAAACTTTCCTTTCACATATTACAGGGACTCTTCAAGTCAACTTAATCCATTATTATTATTACTTTGAAAGGAAACATTGTATTTAAAGTTAGGATTTAGTGAGTGGGTCACGCGACCGTACCGTGATGTACTTTGTGATGCGTGGGTGTATTGAAGATGAGCTCAAGGGGTCCTAGTTTCCCCACTAGTGAAGAATGGATCCATGCTTGGTAAATCAGGTTCAGCTGCTGGTGAGCAATGCAATGGGCTGGCGGAATGAACAAGGCCAGTGGCAGGTAGAACAACTGTAGTGGTGAAAGTTAACATCCATTGGAAATTGAAGGAGAGAGTTGAGTTGGGAACGGAAAGCTAAAGTGACGCATTATTGATGTTTCTTTTTAGCGTTCATGTGATCTGGTTGGTGAGAAAGTCAATTGACTGACGCTTGCTTGTGCATGGAGAAAAAAATGTGGTGAAAGTTAATGATTTCCTTCATACTAGAGTTGCTCTTTTTTGTCTACTATAGCCTGAGAGAAAGCAATGCAGTGCGGATTCAAGGGTAGTTGTTAGTGTTTCTAGCTACAATAATATTTCAATGCTGCAAGAATAGACGTAGTTTATTTATAGCAGTGCATTATTCATTATCGGAGAAATTTAAATTGCAAGGTTTCTCCTTTTTTTCCTTGAAAGGTTTCAAGAGTCATATTGAGTGAGTGAATGAGCTCAGCAGAATTCATTCGAATGCTAAGTTGCTGTGGAAAGGAGATTGGAAAAGATACGATAGTAGGTTGGAATTGGCATTATGAGCAATAGGTTAAGTAGTATGTAGTTAGTACAGTTTTCTACTGTTGTACCTAATTTTTCACTACAATAGTCACGTATCAGCAAAGTTGGGCAGTTCTAAGGACATGTTTCTTTCATTTGACGTGACCTGATCGAATAAAACTTTTAGTTTTGTTTCTTGCGAAAACGGCCAACATACATTGCTAATGGGATATACTGACTAAATTTACCAGTCACCAGTTTATTTATGTAGTTATTTGGGTTTCATAAAGCCAACTGGTACCTCGGAAATTATATGAGTTGAGTAGGTAGGTAAGAAGTGCCAATCATTTCTCCTGTCTCAACGTTTAACCCAAATAAAGGTTAAAAAATCTACCTAGTACTGTGCACTACATTAAAAGCATATTTCAAAATAAAAAAGTCATTTACGAATGCGACGTAAAATGCGTCACTTGTGTACTCAGTGCTTCGCTTTCTTTACATAATTTAATTTTACCGACCAATATTGTGACAGATTTAACTTAATAAAAAGCGATGGCATGGCTTTATCGTTTTTCAAATCGATAGAGTCACATGCTCCAAAAATAATTATTTTATGATTCAGGACCTGAGAATCAAATTTTTATGGCAGTGGTAATGCTCCTGTCATGAGTGTTCCACGCCTTTTGTCAACAGTATGAATGAAAAAAGAATGCTGGAAAGAGGAACAAAATAATCCTTTGCAAAGCTTCTGAGCACTGCAATGTGCCGCGCGCCTAAGTGTCTAAACCATGACAATGAGTTTATTTACACACATGAACGCTGAATTTTGTTGTAATTTGTGCGCATTTTAAGCAGCCTGAAGCCAGACTAATTCATGGAATACTAAAAATAACAGAACGAAGGAAATTACCGAATTGATCCAGTGGTGCTGAATGGGATGTCTAACAGCGACAGCAATGTTAAATTCTTCAGAGCTAAGAACATCATATACAATGCAAAATTATTCAAAAAATTTGTAAAGTAATTTTTCTACACGCAAAGTAATTCATTTTACCTATGATGTACTTGATGAACAGCCCACATAAAATTTATCTCTAAAAATACAACGAAATTTTTTATTCAGTTTGCCAACATGATGAAAATGAATTTTTTTCGCACCATAACTTACCATGCGATGCCCTATGTGCCCAATAGTAGGCAAAATCGATTCCCAATACAGCCACATACCATGTCATTGGGTTATCCCATTTCAAACTCAGAATGCTGAAATTCTTGTGCACATAAATGTAAATGGCAATTTCCACTCCAAGAAGCAAAATCCTAAACACAAATCATATTTTCAGACTATATGCCAATAAACTGTCACCGTTTCGTTTACTTACTTACTTGAGAGTTTCTGAGATAAGTCCATGTGCCAGGGAGTTCAAACTTTCAGCTAGTCTTGGCATTTCCCCCTTGAGTGCCAATGCCACATATTCAGCGCAAACCAAACCCAAGAACAAAGGGAAAATCTAGTTCACACAAGTGCATACTATTATTGTCAAGCATTAACAATTAATTAAATTATGCAATCAAACCTTAAGCCCTTTGAGACTCAAATAATCTCTCAAACTATATAAATAACCAACTATAACTAAACAACTTGAACCAAAAAGTGTCAGCAATCTATTCAACATAAACAACACCTAAAACAGTTATATAATGCAATGGATTTTCATTCCAAAGTGATGGGCGAGAAAATCCTTCTTAATGAGACACTCATGATCAAACTTTATAATTTGATTTATTACGAAGCCGAAGGCGAAGTCATAGAATTACTAGAAACGGGAGCGCCCTATGCTCCACATGTTAAAGCTAAAATTACTTGAAAACGCAAGATTGAAATTTGTGTTAGTAAACTCTGTTTGGAACGGGGTAAAAGTTATGTGCGCAGTTTTCAGACAGGTTTTAGAATAACCCCAACGGTGACCAAAATGGTTTAATTTTGTAATTAAATGTTTCAATTTGAAATGTTAGGGTAATTTTTTGGTCATCTGATCAGTTTACTGGAATAACTTGCAGTAGTATTATTGTTGGCGCGAAAATCAAAATAATGTTGATTGATGATTTAATTTGCGATTGCAAGTTGGTGAACAGAGAAAGACTAGCTGATGAGACTACCGAAAAACGATAAAAACCCCTAATTATTATTACTGGTTTTTTGTAATATTAATATAAATAATTCCTTATAACCCG
>Ga0210040_10002662_pt1 | contig 24937 bp, 20 predicted proteins | sample CryGeyCG12114_NA_FD_185462 | JGI IMG/M metagenome (GOLD analysis project Ga0210040, IMG submission 185462) | Groundwater microbial communities from aquifer - Crystal Geyser CG19_WC_8/21/14_NA (SPAdes) (version 2) | ecosystem: Environmental > Aquatic > Deep subsurface > Groundwater | place: USA... | reverse complement strand
CGGCCCCGCCTCTTTGTATATACGCGAACGTAGTGCCCGAGCAGATTATTTCTTTGCCATCCACTCTTCGCAGGCGCTTGCGCATTCCTCGCAGGCATCCGCGCATTTCTGGCAATGCTCTGCCTCATGCTTGCGGCACTCTTCTGCGCAGATACGGCATATCTCAATACACTCCCGCATTACATGCTTGGCGTGCTCAGAGTTACGCGCCACGAAGCGGGCTGTTACAATACAGATGTCAGCACAGTCGCGGTCAATCATGATACAGCGGGCCATCATTTTAACATCGTCTTCCTGCAGGCACATGGTGGCGCAGGTTTCGCAGGCGGTCATACATTTAACTAATACATGCTCAAGGTTGTTCGTTATTTCAGATTTCATAGCTGGTGGTTTATTTATTTTATCAGTTGCTTTAAAATACGCGGCAGGGCGAGCATTGTTCCCATAGCGCCGGGATGGCCTGCGGGTGAACCTGCAGAAGCAGAAAATATTGGTTATCTTTGTCTATGTGGTAAATGTAAGCTGTGATGGCGCAGCTTGGATAGGTTAAAACATGGCAACAATACGAGAGGCAAGGGAAGCCCTGAAACTATATTTCGGATACGAGCAGTTCCGCCCCATGCAGGAGCAGATCATTGAAGGCCTGCTGCAGCAAAAGGACGTGGTGGTGCTGATGCCAACGGGCGGCGGTAAATCTGTCTGTTACCAGGTGCCCGCCGTGGTGCTGCCGGGTATATGCGTGGTGGTGTCGCCGCTGATTGCCCTCATGAAAGACCAGGTGGAGGCGCTGCTGGCCAACGGCATACCGGCGGCCTATATAAACAGTTCCCAAACAGCAGAGCAGCAGTATCAGATTGAAAACGAGTGCCTCGAGGGAAAACTGAAATTGCTGTATGTTTCTCCGGAAAAACTGCTTTCGTCTGGCTTTATGTCTTTCCTGGGCCGGGTGACGATCTCCCTCTTTGCAGTGGACGAAGCCCACTGTATCTCTTCCTGGGGCCACGATTTCAGACCGGAGTACACGCAACTCAAAGCCCTCAAGCAGCAGTTCCCGCACATTCCCGTGGTAGCCCTGACGGCCACTGCCGACAAACTCACCCAAAAAGATATTCAGGAGCAGCTGTACCTGCACGACCCGCAGGTATATGTCGCCTCTTTCGACAGGCCAAACATTAACCTGACTGTAAAGCCGGGCCGGGACCGCTTTAACAAAATTACGGATTTTATCAGCAGCAGGCCCAAGCAGCCCGGAATCATCTACTGCCTCAGCCGGAAGGCAACGGAGTCGATGGCCAATAAACTGAAGCAGAACGGCTTCAACGCCACCCACTACCATGCCGGTATGTCTGCCCCGCTTCGGGCGAAGGCGCAGGAGGCCTTTCTGAAGGATGATGTGCAGATTGTGTGCGCCACCGTCGCCTTCGGGATGGGCATCGACAAGTCAAATGTGCGCTGGGTAATTCACTACAACCTCCCCAAAAACATAGAAGGCTATTACCAGGAGATTGGCCGCGCCGGGCGCGACGGAGCTAAAGCAGACGCACTGCTTTTCTACTCCTTCGCCGACGTAATGAACATGCGCAACATGCTGCAGGAAAACGAAAGCGACAAAAAGCAGACAGAGCTGCAACTGGTGAAACTGGAGCGTATGCAGCAGTTTGCCGAGGCTGCCGCCTGTCGCAGGCGCATTCTGCTGCAGTATTTTGGGGAGACGATGCAAAAAGACTGCGGTAACTGCGACATCTGCCGTAACCCGCCCACTACCTTTGACGGCACGCAGCTGGTGCAGAAAGCCCTTTCGGCCATTGCCCGCACCCAGGAGCGTGCGAATATGGGGCTGCTGGTAGACGTGCTCCGCGGCGCCCGAAACAGCCAGGTGCTGCAGGCAGGCTTCGATAAGATCAAAACGTACGGGGCCGGCCGCGATGTGAGCACACTGGATTGGAACCGTTACCTGCACCAGATGCTGAACAGCGGACTGGTGGAAATGGCCTATGACCAGGGTTACACGCTGAAACTGACAGAGCAAAGTAAAAAGGTGCTTTTCGACGGCAAGCAGGTGCAACTGGTGAAGTTTGAGGAGGTAAAGCAACCGGAGGAGGCACCTGTAAGGGCGCGGCCAAAGCGGGAACTGATAAAAGATGCCTTGTTTGAGCGGCTCCGCGCCCTGCGGAAGCGCCTGGCCGATGAGTTCGGTGTGCCGCCCTATGTAGTCTTCACAGATAGCACCCTGCAGGAAATGGCGGCAGAAAGGCCCACCAACCGCATCTCTATGCTGGCAATATCCGGGGTGGGGGCACAGAAGTTTGAACGGTTCGGAGACAGCTTTATCACCGAGATCATCGATTTCATCAATGACGAGCAGGCAAAGGGAAGCAAACTGAAAGGCGCCACCCACCTCGCCACCTACGAGATGCTGCAGCAGGGATATGGCGTAGAGCAGATTGCCCGGCAGCGCAGCCTTAACCCCGTTACCGTGTACTCTCACCTGGCAACGCTGTATGAACAGGGATATGCGCTGGACCTCTCCAAATTCGTGTCTAAGGCGGAGTACAAGGCGATTGCCGTAGCCATAGCCAAGTTAGGCATCGAGGCGAAGTTGAAGGATCTGTTTGAAGCGTTGAAGGAGAAGTACGAGTACCACAAAATACGGCTTTCGGTTTCCATTTACAAAAAGGAAAATGCTTGGTAGCGCCTTGGAAACAAGACTATATAAACAGGAAAGGCTGCCCACACGAGCAGCCTTTCCTGTTTATATAGTGGCAAACACCTTACTTCACAGAGGCAATCGGATCCGGTGTGTTGTCTTTGTCGCCGGTAATGGTGCCCTGTGAGTAGACGGTGCCTCGCAGCAGTAGGATTCCTGCCACATGCGGGGCAGACATGGATGTACCATAGCAACCGCCTGCGAAGCTTCCTCCTTTGAAAGTAGTGGTCACGTCCACGCCTGGAGCTGCGAAATCAACAGGCGCCCCAAAGTTAGACTTGTCCCACAGTCTGTTGTAGATGTCCATGGCAGAGACCGTGTATACACCAGGGGCATCTACGCGGGCAGGAGAAGACTGGTAGCAGTCGATGGCGCTGTTGCCGGCTGCGATGGCAAACAGAATGCCCTTCGCTGCTGCTGCTTTCACGGCGTCGTCCAGGGTAAAGGAAGTGCCGGCGCCGATGCTCATGTTCACCACGTCACCTGGCTTTCCGTTATAGGACACATGGTTTACGGCTCCAAGGGCTCTGGACACAGTTCCTGCCCCGGCGTCATCGAATACACGCAAGGCCACGACGCTGGCGTTAGCGGCGATGCCGATCATGCCGGAGCCGTTGTTTTTTGCTGCAATAATGCCCGCCACGTTTGTGCCGTGGCCAAAGCCGTCTTCGAAGGATGGGTTTCCATATATTAAGGAGAAACATCTGGCAATATCCACGTTCAGGTCCGGGTGGTCAGTATCGATTCCTGAGTCTATGATCCAGATAGTTTTTCCGGTACCGTCGCCGTATCCCACGCGCTCAATGTTCCAGGGAATAGTTTCGCCAGCCAAAGGAGTAATGGTGGCATATCCCGGTGCGGGCGTTGGTTCCTGGGGTGCCGGAACTGATGGAGCAGGCTCCTCTGGCGCCGGATCAGTAGGTGCCGGGTCTGTTGGCGCTGGATCAGTAGGTGCCGGGTCAGCCGGATTGTTCTTGCCGTTACCGCCACCTTTAGAGTCTGCGTTACTGTTCGGGCCACCGCCGGCCTTAGTCGTATATGTTTTAGATAACTTGCCCAGTGATATCAGTCGGTCCTGCTCCACATAGGCAACTTCAGCATTTGATTGCAGCGCCGTTAACTGAGCTTTGGTGAGTTTGGCAGCGAAACCGTTTACAATCCCCTCGTATTCCTGGCTCACTGCCGAGCTTTCCACGCCTGCAGACTCATAAACGCGCCTGCGCATGGTAGCCGCTTCTGACCTGCTTCCCGCACGACCTCTACCAACTCCTTGGGTAGACACCCCTGAGGTTGCGTTTTTGAAAACAACAATATACTGCCCGGCGATTACCTGGCTGCTCACATTGCTGTCTACCGCTGTTGAAGAAGCGAATTGTTCTTCCATCAGAGCTTCTTTCTGGCAGGCAGATGATATGGCCAGCACAGACGCCAGGGCGACACAGGACATTGATTTTCTAAGAGTGCTTGTTAACAACATAGCTCGTACTAATATTAAAAGTGTAAGTATTTTCTACTCCAGGCCGTAAGGCAGCTTTTAAGAATGCGCTGCTGCCAGTTTACCGCTTTTTTACCTGCTCCCACTCCCCCTGAATTTGTCAACAATCCCCTTCTTCAACTTTTGAAGGCTCTACCGCTTTAGTAATCAGCAGACATTACTCTTCCATGGCGCAAAAAAAATATTTTTCGACTATAGGATTAATCTAAGCTGAGGTTTAAAGTTTTAGTGCAGTAGAATTATTGCATATAAAAGGTTTCGTTAACATATTGGTTTGTAAATGTATGCTATTTGGGAGCTGTAAACCAAACATATGGCTGGTGAAGTTACAATATAATGTTGCACTTTTACAACAACTTTTCTTAAACACAATAGAGTGAAATAGTAGTACTCTTAAAGTTCAATATAAAAATTTAAGGGATTAGTAAAAACTGCTAAAATAATTAGTACGTAATCAATTATATTAGTATTTTTACAAGCGAGTGGTGAAGTATCCACAACTACATTATAAACTATAGCTTTGGCTGTTATGCAATTGGTGACATCAAACATAAGGCATCTGCGCAAGGGAGCCGGGTATACGCAGGCCCAGCTAGCAGAGAAATTAGATATAAAGCGCTCTTTGGTGGGCGCATACGAGGAGGGAAGAGCAGAACCGAAGCTCAGCACATTAATTAATGTGGCAAAGCTTTTCGAAGTTTCACTGGATGCCCTTATAACGGCCGACCTCATAAAAGACGGAGCGAAAGCCGGAACAACAGCAGGCGTTGCCAACACTTCCGGAGGAAACCTGCGCGTGCTGGCTATTACTGTGAACGATGAGGAGAAGGAGAACATCGAGCTGGTGCCTTATAAAGCCAGCGCGGGTTACCTGAACGGGTACGCCGATGCGGAGTTTATGGAGGAGTTGCCCCGCTTCCGGTTGCCGATGTTAGGCACGGGCGGCACCTACAGGGCCTTTGAGATCAGTGGAGACTCGATGCTGCCGATCGCATCAGGTACCGTGATTGTCGGGCGCTATGTCGAAGACTGGAACCAGATCAAAGACGGTACTCCCTGCATTATCGTGAGCCAGAAAGAAGGCGTTGTGTTCAAGCGTATCTTTAACAAAATCAAGGATACGGCCGTGCTTCACCTGCACTCTGACAACCCGGTCTACTCCCCTTACGAGGTGCATGTGCAGGATATCGTGGAGATATGGGAGGCAAAGTCTTATATCAGCTCAACTTTCCCGATTGCGGATCTGTCGCTGAACAAGCTTTCTTCTATCGTGCTGGATCTGCAGAAAGAGGTGCAAAAGCTTAAGAAGGTAGATTAAGCCTGATTACCTAACTTATATTTGAGCCTGGTAACGCCCGTATAGGTTGTTACCAGGCTTTTTTGTGCCTGCCTGGCTGCTGCAGCCACTTTGGTTAACTAGAAATAACAATATGCGTAAAGCCATAGCAGAGTAGCAGGCGTTCTGCAACTCCTAAACCTTTAAGTTCTACCACACACACGCACTATGATAAAATTAATAACCGCCGCCGAGCGTCATCATGCCGAAGTAGGGGACTGGCTGCAGTCGAACTACCTTTTCTCGTTTGCCGATTATTATGACCCCAGCAACTTACAGTTTGGGCCTTTGCGTGTCTTCAACCACGATGTGATCAAGCCGCACGCCGGGTTTCCTTCGCATCCGCATGCTGAAATGGAAATCATACAGGTTGTGCTGGACGGGGAACTGACCCACAAAGACAACCTTGGGAATGAGGTGCAGCTGAATGCTGGCAGTGTACAGCGCATTACTGCGGGCACAGGTACTACCGTGAGTGCTACAAATGAAACAGATAACCCGCTCCATGTACTTCAACTGTGGTTCCTGCCGAACAAGCGCGGGCTGGCCCCTTCTTATGAGCACATGAGCATCGATTTTCTGGATGAAAAGGATAAACTGGTGCCTCTGGTAACAGGGCAGAAGGTGCTGGAGAATGTGGCCTATTTTAATTCCAATTCCACTGTATATTATGGAAGCCTTTCGCAGGGCGCCGATTTTGACTTCAAAACCTTTAAGCTTCGCAAGACGCTGGTATATATTCTGGAAGGAAGCCTGCTGGTTAATAATATGGAGGTTGATACATATGACCAGGTGCGTTTGGAGGAACAGACGGTGGTAAGCCTGCATGGTAGAGCCGATGCCCGCTTTGTGCTGGTGGATGTACCTGCCACAGAGGCAAACTATTAATAAGGCAGCTATCCCTGATCTGTCGGTAGCTTTGATATTTTTAAATTAAAGAGTGAATAATTTACAGCAGCCTGTGCAAGCAAGCTGCTTTTTTTAATGCATACAGACTTACCAGCCATAAAAGCATTGCTCGACGACAGGGTGGAGAAATACAACCAACGGGCTTTTATTACAAACGACCCAGTCTCTATTCCACATCGGTATTCTAAAAAGCAGGATATAGAGATCAGCGGTTTTTTTGCGGCCATACTGGCCTGGGGGCAGCGCAAAACGATTATTTCCAATTGCCTGAACCTGATGGACCTGATGGACAATGCCCCACATGATTTTGTGCTGCACCACCAGGAGCAGGACCTGCCACGGTTCCTGGGTTTCAAACACCGCACATTCAATGACACGGACCTGCTGTACCTGCTCTACTTTTTTCAGCGATACTACCGGCAGTATGACAGCCTGGAGCAAGCCTTTACTGGGGAAGATAACGCTTATATTACGCAAGGCGAGCGGCTGGTGCATTTTCACGACCTGGTGTTTAGCCTGGAGGATGCGCCGCAGCGCACGCGGAAGCACATTGCCACACCGGCACGCAAATCGGCTTGCAAGCGGCTGAACATGTACCTGCGCTGGATGGTGCGGAAAGACAACAAAGGGGTAGACTTCGGCATCTGGGACACCATGCGAATGGCTGACCTTATTTGCCCCTGCGATGTGCATGTGGAGCGGGTAGCGCGCCGCCTTGGCCTCATCACGCGCAAAGGCATGAACTGGGATACAGCCGAAGAACTGACGGCGCATCTCCGGGCATTCGACCCAGTTGATCCGGTGAAGTATGATTACGCGTTATTCGGGCTGGGAATAGAAGAAAAATTTTAGCCGGCAGTATATAATGTATATATAGAGGCCCTCGCAAACATGTCTTGCGAGGGCCTCTCTATATAGTAATTTAACTGTTTAATTATATAGTCGGTTTACCGCCGGTTACCTGCACCGTGGAGCCTGACATATAGCTGGAGTCCTGGGAAGCCAGCAACACATATATTGGGGCCAGTTCTGCTGGTTGCCCCGGCCTGCCCAGCGGAACGTCTTGTCCAAACGTTTTAACCTTTTCAGTGGGCATCGTAGACGGAATCAGCGGCGTCCAGATCGGGCCTGGGGCAACACAATTGGCGCGGATGCCTTTCTCCGCCAATAGTTGGGCAAGGTTAGCCGTGAAGTTTTGAATGGCGCCTTTAGTGGCTGCGTAAGCCAGCAGCGTCGGCGTCGGCTGATAAGCGTTCACCGAAGTGGTGTTTACAATAGTACTGCCCGGTTTCATATGCGGTTCAGCCGCCTTGCACAGGTAAAACATGGCATAAATATTTGTCCGGAATGTCCGGTCCCATTCTTCGCTGGGCACTTCCTGCAACGACTGCCGCGCCATCTGGAAAGCAGCATTGTTTACCAGAACATCAATTTGCCCAAACTCCTGCACAGCGCGTGCAACGATTTCTTTGCAATGCGCCTCCTCGCTGATGTCGCCGGGTACTAACACTGCTTTTTGTCCGGCTTCCTCCACATACCGGGCTGTTTCTTTGGCATCCTCATCTTCGTTGAGGTACGAAATCAGCACATCTGCGCCCTCGCGGGCAAAGGCAATAGCCACTGCGCGGCCAATCCCGGAATCTCCACCGGTGATAATAGCTTTCCTGCCCTGTAGTTTGCCCGAGCCGCGATATGTTTTTTCGCCATGATCAGCGTCTGGCGTCATCTCACTTTCGGTGCCCGGTACGTCCTGCTTCTGCTCCGGAAAAGGCGGCTTGTCGTACTGCTCTTGCGGGTCTTGTTGTGTACGCTGTTTGTTTTCGTCTGATGTGTTCATTGTATAATAGTAAAACGTGGGGGGTGCTATCAGTTACAAACGAATACAAGCTGCAGGGGTTAAAGGAATTGCTAATTAGAGCGCGGCAAAGCTACATTACTCGAAGCTATTACATACTGTTAACCGCTCTTTATATGGATTTACTTCGCAGCTGATCTAACTATATCATGTAGCCTCTGATCAGCATATAATTGCATTTAGTAGTTGCATCGCTAGAGGCTTGACACAGCATAGTCAGGATGTTTGACAGGCTGGTTGTTCAGGCCGCCTGTTTTTCTAAGTTTGTGGTACGAAAGGTAGGAGGCAGCCAGAACCGCAAATATGATCAGCGGGAAAAGTGTCTGGCTGTTGAAGCCATCAATAACCCAGTGGCTGACAAACGCTGCTATAAAATTAAATCCGAAGCCGGCATATGCCCATTCCTTATACCGCCCTTTTACGAACGGCAGCACCAGGGCCAAAGCTCCTAACACTTTAAAAACCGTCAGCATCACCCTGAAGTAATCCGGATAGCCTAAGTGCCTGATTCCTTCCACGGCAAGGTCTGTATGTGAGGTTAAGGCAGGCATTACCCCTTCAAAAAGAAATATTAATCCTGTTGTTGCCCAGAAAATGATTTTGGTTGTCTTTGCTGTTGCCATATCTCTGTATGTTTTTATGTACTACAAAGTACGTCTATCACCCGAACTTTCATGCGGTGCAATCAAGACATAGAAAGGGGCATTTGCGGCAAAGTGAGCACAGCCTTTTACGAGGGAGCGTCTGTCGGCTGAACAGCAATTTTCAGGACCACTTTGCGTACTGTTTCCTCGGTCGCCATTGGGGCATGGGCATCATCAGGGTAGAAAATTGTGAAGTAGCCGGCGGGTACATCAAACCAATTGCCTGTTTTGTCTAGGAAGAAAGCAATGTCACGTTCTTCGGAATAAGACTCGCTTGGCTCGGCACAAAAGGCTAAGCTTTTCCAGCCCATATGGTCGCTGCCAGTCACCACGAACTGGATATCAATATACTTGCGGTGCGCCTCCAGTTTAGCGCCCTTCTCCGTAGTGCCGGTGCCCTCAGATATAATGGCAAATAAATCACGGCCAACAAGCGACTGCTGCCCCAGCGGGAGCGTCATTAGCTCAGCTTCCTGCAAAAAGCGGAAGGCCTGCTCAAACAAAGGGTGCAACGTGTAATAGCGGTGTGCGTTCTGTAGTGCATCTAGTACCATAGCAAGTGAAAGTTAAAATGTCCGGTATTCTAAAAATGAAGCTTGCGGCAGCCAAAGAGCGCCCTTAAAACATTGTGCCCGGAAGCCAGATTCTTATGTATTGAAAGCGAACGAACCGGGCCTCAGACTTGTTAAATAATGTTAAGTTTGCGACAAATTAAGAGATAACCATTGATCTATCCAGAAAACTTTGAAATAAAAATTGGGTTTGCACAGGTGCGTGACATGCTGTTGGAGCTATGCCTGAGCCCGCTGGGCCGCCAGCATGTAAACCGGATGCAGTTTCTGAACCGGCACGACCTGGTGCAGCGGCTGTTAGAACAGACGAATGAATTTAAGCAATTGCTGGAGTCCGACGCGGAAATCCCGCTGCAGTACTATTTTGACGTAACGGCTTCTCTGGACCGTGCGGCTATTCAGAACACTTTTCTGGATGTGCAGGACTTCTTCGAGATCAAGATGTCGCTGCGCACGATCCGCGATTCCCAGCGTTTTATCGCTTCCGCCGAAGAGGGTAAATATGAATCGCTGAAGGCTTTGGGGGCTGATGTAACGGTGGAGCGCTCGCTGATTGCTGCCCTGGACAAGGTAGTGGACGATGCCGGCGCTGTGCGCGACGATGCTACCCCTGAATTGCAGCGCCTGAAACGCGACCTGATCGCGCAACAGGGTGTGCTTCGTAAGACTATCTCGTCCATAATCAGGCACGCCAAAAACGAAGGCTGGACACCCGCTGACGCCGAGCCTACCATTCGCGGCGGGCGTTTGGTGATTCCGGTCATTGCCGAGCATAAGCGCCGCATCAAAGGCTTGATCCACGATGAGTCAAACACCGGGCAGACGGTCTATATAGAGCCGGAGTCTATTTTTGAACTCAACAACGAAATCAAGGACCTGTCAAACGCATACCACCGCGAGCTGATCCGGATATTAACCAGCCTCACGAACACGTTGCGCAGCCATATACCGGAACTGCGCAAGGCGTACCAGTACCTGGGCCTGCTCGATTTTATCCGGGCAAAAGCTGCCTTTGCGCGTCGTGTGGAGGCTACTATGCCAACGCTGCACAAGTTTCCCCATATCAAATGGGTACAGGCTGTGCACCCGCTGTTGTACCTGGCGCACAGGCAGCTTGGCAAATCCATTGTGCCCATGGATCTGGAACTGACGCAGGACCAACGCATCCTGTTGATTTCCGGCCCTAACGCCGGTGGTAAATCTGTAAGCTTGAAAACGGTGGGCCTGGTGCAGTATATGCTGCAGTGCGGCATGCTGATCCCTGCTGCCGACAACTCGGAAGCGGGCATCTTCCACGACATCTTTATAGACATTGGGGATGAGCAGTCTATTGAAAACGACTTGAGTACGTACAGCTCCCACCTCACCAACATGAAGAAGTTTGTGACGGTGGCTGATAAAAAGAGCCTGGTGCTGATAGATGAGTTCGGTACTGGTACAGAGCCGGTGCTGGGCGGCGCCATTGCCGAGGCCGTACTGCAGAACCTGAATGACAGCAAGGTGTATGGCGTGATCACGACACACTATACCAACCTGAAGAACTTCGCTGAACGCACACCGGGCATTGTGAACGGTGCGATGCGCTACGACCATAAGAACCTGCAGCCGCTGTACCAATTGGAGATCGGGAAGCCGGGTTCCTCGTTTGCAATCGAGATTGCCCGTAAAATCGGTCTGCCGAAGCATATCGTGGATAAAGCCAGCAGCCTGGTCGGGAAAGACAAGATCCGGTACGACCGTTTGCTGGAAGAACTGGAGACGGAGAAGCAGGAACTGGAGAAAAAGCAGCGCGAGGCAACTAAACTTGAAGACAAGCTGAAGCGCAACGTGAAGGATTACCAGGACCTGAAGAACTACCTCGAAGACAGCAAGCAGGACATCATGCGCGAGGCCAAAGGCAAAGCGAAGCTGCTGCTGAAGGATGCTAACCAGAAGATTGAGTTTACGATACAGCAGATCAAGCAGAGCCAGGCCGAAAAGGAGCAGACCAAGCAGGCACGCCAGGAACTGGAGACTTTTGCGACCGAGGTGCGTAAAGAAGAGCCGCGCCCGGCGCACAAGCGCATCGCCAACGGTGTTATCAAGGAAGGAGACTATGTGGCGCTGGTGGGGCAGGACTCGGTTGGACAGGTAGTCGGGGTGAAAGGCAAAACGGCGGAAGTGCTGTTCGGAGGCCTGAAAACCATTGTGAAGGTAGATAACCTGGAGCGGGCAGAAGGGCAGGTGGCGACAAAGCAGAAGAAAGCAAAGATAGCCGAAGCAGCCGAAGGCTACTCCCGCGGCATGAACATTACGCAGCGCATGGCCGACTTTGGCAGCACGCTTGACATCCGCGGGGAGTATGCGGAAGATGCCCTGACGAGGTTGATGAACTTCACGGATGAAGCGATCATGCTTGGCATTCCTGAAATAAAGATCATCCACGGCCGAGGAAACGGGGTGCTGCGACAGGTGGTGCGCGATTACCTGCACTCGGTGCCGGAGGTTGCCAGCTTAGGAAATGAAGCCTCTGAACGCGGCGGTGACGGTGCGACCATGGCCGTTCTCAAGTAGGTTTCCGCTATAACCATATAAACAGGAAAGGCTCCATATAGTGGAGCCTTTCCTGTTTATATGGTTATATAACTTGCAGGGCTATTGGAAGCTAATCCACGTCTTTGCGTCTTTGGCGCTCACCAGGTCATAGCTTTGTGGTCCGGTTTGGACCACGTAGTAGCCCTCCGGATCTGTCCATTGCTGCGCAAATGCCTCCATGATCGGGGCATCCTGCTCCGGTACCTCGCCAAGGGCGCCGAGGCGGCTATAGATGATTCTACCGTCGTTGGTGAAGGTTGGAACAGCAGTAGGACCATAAAGGATAGAGTTGCCAAATGCAAACCCCATCAGATCATAGGTAATGCCATCCGATGTTCCCTGCTTCGGCCAATATACCAACACTGAAAAATCCGGTATAGAAGATAGCTTCAGCGCATCTTCCACTCCTTCAATCGTAAAGCCCAGGGACAGCCAGTAAGTGCCATTCGGAGGGTTATTGTAAAAAGTTCTGGCTGCCTGCGGGTCTATGGTCGCTGGTCTGGTAGACTCCTGGATTCTTCCTGCAACATTATTTACGTTAAAATCTATTTCCCCGTCGGTAGCGTCATATTCCAATGCGTTCAAAGAGGTAATAGTGAAGCCTGCATCATTGAAGGGCTCCAGCAGAACCAGCCCATCCTCATTAAAAAAATAGCTGGTGGTGAAGGATTTTAAGACGCCACCTTCATAATAGGAAAAGGTAATGTACCGGACATCTGTTTGGATGGAAATATCATAAGACCTGTTCCCGATCGTCAGGCGTTTGAAATAAGTAGTAAAAGCGTTAATATTCTCCAGGGCGCTCACCTGTTCAGCAGTCCGGCTGATGTAATTAGCCGCCTCGTCCGGGGTAGCTCTCACTAAAATGAGTCTGCTGCCTTTCTGGATGCCTGTCAACACAACGCTGTCTGCGCTTACGGAGTCGAAGGTGAATTCAAAGTCAGAAAACTTTCCCTCGCCTCTCACACCGCCACTTTTCGTCTCGTCAGGGTCAGCGAGTATATGCAGGTAAGAATAAGTGTCGAACAGCAGGGTAGGCTGCTGTTGGCCTTTTACACGGTAGGTGCTTTGCAGGGACTCCGCAGCTGTACCGGCGCTGATATCGCTGTACATGCGGACCCGGTCGTCCTCAGTAAAATCAAACAGAAAGCTATAGCCGGCACCTCCCTCGGGATACAGAATTGCTTTCCATCCGTTTTCAGCGCCAACCAACTGCGCCTTATAGGTGCTGAGTTTCTGTGTAAGGCGTTCGTCCGGTCTTTCACCCGGCGCCGGATCATTATCGTCTTTCTGGCAGGCTGATAGCAGCACTACAATCAGCCAGCTTAGATATATCATTCTCTTCATAAACAGCTTCCTTAAAATGGGGGTGAAGCAAAAAGGGACCTATAAGGCATTGATGGCTGCCTGGGCTCTTGCCTGGAGTGTATAAAAATCAATGTTCCAAGCCTCCTTGAAGTAACGCACCACAATTTGCTCTTTTTGCCTTAGAAGCGGTTGTGCAGCGGCAGGCGTAGTTTCTACAATGGTATCGAAACCGGCTTTTCCTTCGATCAGCATGACGGCTATCATCTCCACAAAATCATCATCGGGTTTGCTTCGGGCATACTCCGTTATAAAGCCCCTCGACCTTGCGTCTTCCAGCGAATAAAGGTACCAAGTGGCGGTGTAGTCCGGTGTGATGGTTTTATATTCCTCCGGGTACATAATGGTCTGGTGCAGGATATGACCAAACTCATGATGGATGGTGTGCAGCATTTGCTTTACCTCAGGCTTGTTTTTCTTCTCGAAGTCGTTGATCACGAACAGCACAATCTTCCGGCCTCCTTCGGCAGTTCCCAACACAATCGTTCCATCGGTGTTGTACTCGGCGCTGCCCACCAGTACAAACTGCTTGGGTGAAAGCCGCTTAATAAAATCCTCGCCTGCCACCTGGGAATAGGGGTCGATCCAGGTTTGTTTGATCGCTTCCATCACCGGAATCACTTTATCTTCCCTGACAGGCGCCAGCACTTTATTAAGCGCCACTTCGTAGCGGTCGAAACGGTATTTTACTTCAATGTTGTAAGGAAGCACAAAGTTTTGATACAGCCAGGTGTCAGTAGGCCCTTCCGCCCACGTCTCTCCGCCTAAATCCGGTAGCGGCACATCCAGGTCGTCATCGTCTTTGGAACAGGATGCCAGTACAGCTACGGTTAAGCAGAGCAGCAGCAATTTCCTAATATTCATTTTTATATACATAGTGTCTGATGCTAACGTGGGTTGAGTTCAATTCCAGCCAATTTCGCCTCCTGCGGTATCTGAAGCACCCGGCGCGGGTCTCCAGGCGCCGATTCTACTGTCTGACCCTCAATAGTAGGGTGCACCACAGTTAAGCCATGGCGCAATATATCGAACCAGCGCATGCCTTCGTGCACAAACTCTGCGGCTTTAAAATCCAGGAGTGCTGCCATCAATCCTTCTTTGGGGTTACTGGTGCCATAGAAATTTCGAAGCTTGCTATTGCTTATGCTGTGTGTCCGGGCGTCGTAGTTTTCGATGCGGGCACTGGCAAAGGTTTCCAGGTCTTCTCTGGCTGCTTCGTTATTGCCCGTCTCCAGGTATGCTTCCGCGCGGTTGAACAGAACCTCTTCTGCTGTAAACAAGGGAAATATCGTATACGGGATACCGATTTCAGCATTAATGTCCTCGCGTACAAAGTGTTCCCTGAACTTCGGGACAAAGATGTTTTCGCCTCCTGCAGAGAGCACGGTGTAGGCCCAGGGAGCACCCGTTACATTCTCGCTGAAGAACAGGTAATTGGCAACCGGGTATGCTAAGCTATACCGATACCTGTAATAAGACCGGGCCCAGTTAGAAGGAGCCTCCACCAGAAGCAGGTTGGCGTTCTGCGTTGCCTGCGTATAGATGGCTTCCCCTTCCAGGAAAGACAGGTTACCGTAGACACTCACCCAGGGCCTTAGGTTCGCGCCGATGTTACCTCCCGGAAAAACCTGGTTGGCATGTGAGATTACTTGCTGATAGTCCCTTTTAAACAAATAAAACCTGGTAGCAAAGGCATGTGCCGCAGCGGTATTAAAATGATATTTCACAGAATTATAGGCACTGTTAGTTATCAACGGCAACCCTTCTATAAGATCTTTCTCGATTTGCTCATATACATACGACACGGTTTTGCGCTCATATTGCCCCATCACCACGCGTTCAGGGGTAGTGACATAGGGAATGCCAGGGTCAGAGGCAGCAGTGGCGGGATCATAGACCTTCGAAAAAAGCGTGACCAACATGAAGTGCGCATACGCTCTGGCTACCAGCGCCTCACCTCGCTGGGCACTGTAATCATTCGGGTTTGGAGCGTTCTGAATGGCTTCCAGGGCATGGTTTGCAGCGGCAATAGCGGCATAGCAGGCGCTCCAATAGTTGTCTGAGGAGCCTTGCTGCCTGTCCGGAACCTCCTGGAAGAGATACGGGTTTTCGTTCTTTTCGTCCTCCACCACCGCATCCAGCCCTTTATCCAACGCTAAATCAGACATAGCCTCTGTAAAGGTGGCATAATCAGCCTGCGGGTAGGCCGTGGTTAGCAGCTCGCTCACTTTCTCTACGGTATTTAGCTGCGTGCGCTGGTCCACGGGCTGCGCCAGGTAATCTTCGCAGCCGGAAAGGGTAACAGCGCAGCAAAGGAGGGTATATAAAGTTATTTTCTTCATGCGAAGCTTCTCGAATTATAAGCCAATTTTAAGTGAGAGCGTAAACTGGCGGGGAATGGGCATGGCTACCCCACCGGAACCGAAAAACTCGGGATCCTGACCGTTGAGCCGCTCATCGGCATAAATCAGCCAAAGGTTATTTGCCACAAGGCTGAAGGAGAGGTTGGATAAGCCTAAAGCACTCACCCGGTTAGCCGGTAGGGAATACGTCAGCGACACTTGCTTCAGCCTCACGAAATCGCCGTCCACCACGCGGGCGGTGGAGTAGTTGTAGCTGTTATAGGGATACGTGCCTCCCAACTCTGCTTCCTCCAGACGGTCGAGAATGGACGGGATGTTGGTGTTTTCTTCATCGCCCGGCAGTATCCACCTGTTCAGGAAATCATAGGGAGTGGCATTCAGGTCGGTGTAGCTGTTTTGGAAAGCGGGGTTCAGCCTGATCTTATTCCCGGCGCTGTAGGTAACCAGTCCTGAGAGGGAGAAGTTCCTGTAGCGCACCGAATTGAACCAGCCGCCGGTCACTATCGGATCAACCGGGCCTTCATATATAAGATGCTGCGTTTGGTCGCTCTGCAGGTCAACCTCTCCGCTTGTCTCCCCGTTTTCATCGATGAACATCGGAGAGCCATTCTCAGGATCGAGCCCCGCGAAAGGAATAGAGAACAAGCCACGGTAGGAGTACCCTTCCTTGGGGCCTCCTTCCGGAACTACCAGAGAAAAGATGTCGGGGTTGTTGCTCAGGTTGGTGATTTTGCCCTTGTTGTAGCCAAACGTCATTTGAGACCGAAGGCCCCAGTCTTTGCTCTCCACGATGGCTCCCGTCAGAGACGCTTCCAGCCCATGGGATTCCATATCAGCGTAATTAGCGACTTTTAGCGCTTCGCCTCCTATGCCTGATGTCCTGATGAGCCCGATCAGGTCAAAGGCGTTCCTTCTGTAGGCATCCACTGATAACTGCACCCTTTCGTTAAACAAACCGGCATCTACCCCGACGTTTGTCTCGTACTGCTTTTCCCAGGTCAGCTCTGAGTTCTCCAGGTTCTGTATATAGATCATGGCTTCTACCTCCGAAAGGTAAGGTCTCCTGGTGCTGCCACTCTGCAGTACCAAACTGGAGTTCGTCGCATTGCCCATGCTGGCGGTAAGGCCGTAAGTTGCCCGCAGGGTCAGGCGGTTCACGATATCCTGCTGCTGCATAAAAGGTTCTGTATCGATGTTCCAGGAACCGCTCACGTTCCAGGTAGGCAGCCAGCGGGCAGTGCGCGCCTCTCCTAACAGGTTGGATCCGTCGTAGCGCACCGTGCCGTTGAGGTTGTACTTGCCTTTGTAGGAATAGGCGCCATTGGCCATATAGGCTAAGAAGCGGTCGTACCGCATACCCATGTTGTAGTAGTTGAAGTTACCCTCTACTCCCTGCTTGATGATATTCGGGTCAATATAAGGCACGCCTCCTTTGTCGTACTGATACCCGTAGCCTGTAAAGCCTTTGTTCTGGCGGTCAGCATAACGGAGTTCCTGTGAGGCAAACAGACGAACTGTGTGGATGTCATTGTATGTGTTGTCCCAGTCGAGTGTGTTGCGCAGGTAATAGCTGGTCAGGTTGTCGTCGTTTGTGTTATAAAAGCCACCGTAAGGCAGCACAACCACTGGCTGCGCCTCCGGGTTGTCCGGGTCACGGTACAGGAACTTGTTGTTTTCTTCCACTGTGGCGTCGCCTGCAGCGCGGTATGCCAGGGCCATGTTCGCGTTCTCCCGCACTTTGTGCTCCTGGTTTGTTTTAGCGTAACGCAACGCGCCGGAGAAGTTATAGTTAAGGTTCTGCAGAATCTTGTAAGTGACGTCGGCCTGCAGTTTCAGGTCAAGCACCGAAATGTCGAGCGTGTTATTCTCCAGTTCGTTCAGGATGTTGAAGGGCGCGAAATTCCTCCTGAAATACTCCAGGTTTCCGTCGGCGCCATATGCCGTTAAGGTGCGGCTCGTATTCAGGGCATAGCTGAACGGGTTGATGTCAAAATCGCGGTTGTATCGCCCTGTAACGGGGTCACTGATGCGGCCAATCGTGCCCGGTGCCTGCTGATCGCGGATAGAACCCTGCGTGATCAGGCCGAGCGATATTTTGTCTGATAAATTGAAGTTTGCGCGCGCGTTTCCTGTAAAGCGCTTCACCTGATCAGCTACAGTCCAGCCTTCGTCTTTCAGGAAACTGGTAGAAAAGTAGAGCTGCGTTTTTTCAGTGCCGGAGGAAATGCTGACGGAGTGCTCCTGCATAAAAGAATTTTTAAATAACTCATCAAACCAGTCTGTGTTGGCCCGGGCGTACCGCTCCAGAAAAGCACCTCTTGCTTGCGGAGTGTTTTCTAAGCCAAAAGTGCCGGTGGTAGGGTCATAGGTGTTGATGAGGTCATACATCCTGGTATAGACACCGCCGCTTTGTCTTCTGGAGGCATCGGAGTGGTTTAACCAGCCTTTGCGTTCCAACTCTGAATAGACCGACATCTGGTCTGCGGAATTCATGATGTCGAACGAACTGTAGGTAGGCTTTAAGTAGGTGGAAAAGTTGCCGGTGTAAGATACCTGCGGCTTCCCGATGCGTCCTTTTTTTGTGGTAATCACCACCACGCCGTTCATAGCCCGGGCTCCATACATGGCGGTGGCTGAAGCATCTTTCAGAATCTGGAAACTCGCGATGTCATCGGGGTTCAGCCCGGCGACAGATGAGCCAATCAGGGTGGCGGGGTCTCCAGTGGAAAGCTGCTCGTTCGAGACGTTCACCACATCCTCCAAAATAATCCCATCTACCACCCACAGCGGCTTATTGTCGCCGGTGATGGAAGTAGCGCCCCTTACCCGTATTTTAGGGGCAGCGCCAAAAGTGCCGGATACGTTCTGCACAGATACACCGGCTACGCGGCCTTCCAGCATACGGCTCACATCGGTTACGCCCTCTCGCTTGGCATCCTCGCCTTTAAGCAGCGTGGCCGCGCCGGTAAACATTTTGCGGTCGATGGTCTGGTAACCTGTTACCACCACCTCGCCCAAGGTGCTGATGTTTTCGTCAAGCGTTACATCGATTGCTGTTCTGCCGGCCACATTCACATCCTGTGTTATATAGCCCACCATCGAGACCACCAGCACAGCATTCGGCTGAACCTGTAACTGGAAATTACCGTTAGCATCAGTCGCTGTTCCGTTGGCAGTGCCTTTTTCCAGAATGGTGACTCCCGGTGAAACTTCGGCAGGTGCGCCGCTTCCCGGCTGTAATCGTACAGTGCCTCTCACTGTTATAGCGTCCTGCTGCGCCTGGGCTGGCGGCAAGGTACTAGCCTGGGTAGGGTAGAACGGTACAGGTGATACAAGGACTGTCAGCAGCAACCACGAAAACCAACCCTTTCTGTTCTTTAAACTATTATTCATGATGACGTCGCTGTGCTCATTTGAAGATGAATAGAATAGTTGATTCTTTTTCTTGCACTGGAAACCGGGTACTTTTAAACTTAAGTAATTACTGAAGCAGCCTCTTTATATAGCTATGCCTGGCAGCGGCAGCTACAGGCACTAGAGCTATAGCCGGAAAAAATTCCACGGGCCGCCTGAGCAGTCGGCCCGTGGAGGTACAATTTACTTCGACTTTAGTTTCTGAACTTTAGTATCATCGATGTGATAGTACTCCAGCACTTTTTTATAGTTGCTTAGGTCTACCGCCGGTTGCGCTTTTCTGCCGTTCATAAGCTCTCCAGGGATAACTACTAACCTAAAGTACTGATTTGTGGTATATTGTTCAGGAAGAGCTGCCAAAGTTGCATCTGTAGCATCCATATAAAGCACCAATACTTGATCGGCGTTAGCAAATCTATAGCTAACCTGTCCTGCTGCCGGAGAAAAAGTTTGAGGAAGCGCTCCCCAAAGCGGTTGGTCTTCAATAGCACCAATAGCCATAAATGCAAGAATAATATCCGATTCATTTATAACTACTTCTGTTTCTAACGCTTCGTTATAATCTGCAATATCGAAACCAAATTCGTATTGGTTTTCTGCTGTGAAATCGACAGCTATTTCAAATACCTGCGCTGTTGTTGATTCCCCTGCAGGCCCCTGTGGCCCCTGCGCACCCACTGGTCCCGCTGGTCCCGGAGGGCCTTCCGGACCTTCTTCGCCTTCACAAGCTACCTGCGTTAATGCAACGGTGAAAATCAATAAGTATTGTAAGATTCTTTTCATGATTAAAGATTGTTAGAAAGTTAAAAGATAAGGATTTACAGTAAAGCGAGAATTAGTGAATATACGCATTATTTAAAAATATATTGCAATTACGGATAATTACTTGCCCCAATACATGGCCCGGAATTCTGACAGGAAGACAGGTAATTTTTTATATGCTTTGATCTTGTGTTGTAGCCAGGGAAAGCTTTGCCGGCCAACTGTTCGTTAGTGGATAAGCCTCTGGTATACAATGGCCCTGAAACAGCAAAGGCTCCTATGTCTGGAGCCTTTGCTGTTTTATGTATAAACCGTTTACTTTTTAAATCGCAACTCAAAGGAGTCTATCCCCATCACATCTTCCGGGTCATAGCCCAGATCTGTTACGCTGGCTTCTAAATTCAAGGCGGTTTCGGTAAGTGAATTGACAGCAAAGTTCTGCACCTCCCCGTCATCAGCCGTAAGGATAAGGGTTTTTTCATTATCAGCAAACACCCATTTTCCGGTTTCCGTCGTGCCGTCCATGGTGGCTGTAAAGGTGCCGTTTCTCTCAAACTTCCACTTCCAATCAGATATATCCAAGAGAGCTCCTAATTCGTCGGCCATATCCGGGGCATACTTCTCAATAATAAGAGCAGCAGGAAACTGCCCGATATAAATGGCGTCCCCGGACCAGGTAGCAGCTGTCAACAGCGCAGTGTTTGGTGATACATCTTCCTCCTTGTTATCATCCCCGCAGCTGGTAAGGGACATGGTGAAAAGTGTCATCAACAAAAGGGCAATCAGGTTTAGCTTTTTCATATTGTCTTCTGAATTTTCCGATTAAATTAAGCTTTATTAGCATAACATTATATGCCGCTGGCGCATTACTTTGCCAGATTTTTCACACTCCTACAGCAACGGTAGCTACCTATGCTACTTCAAAGCAACTTCCGGAAAGTAATAGCTCCTGCATCACGTGCACTTATATCGGCAGTACATGCTCCTGCAGATTAATGTGCTTTTAAATCTGAAACATTAATGACGAGTTTTATGGTTTTACGAACCTGATCTCCACCTCAATTTTTGTTCCGTCCGGCAGGTTATTGAGAGGTCCTAAGTCAAGGTTCAGGAGTTGTGCGAGCAGAGTGAGCTGGGTTTTAGAAACATTGGTACTCAGGTTCAGTTTGTCATCGGTCAGCTTTTTCACGTCCACCTCTCCCAGTGCCAGAAAATCGAAGTAGATCTTGGTTTCATCTTCGTTAAACTGCCACTCACCTTCAAACGCCAGCTCATCGGATTTGGCAACGTAGGTGTTGTCTTCGTTAAACGTCAGGCGCAGCGTCCGCACGTCCGGTGCATCCTGCGGTATCGCGCCGCTTTCTGTAACGTTAATGCCCATCATCAGGACCTGGTCGCCCTGCCACTCGTGTGCTACGAGCAGCACTTTTTTAGACGGTTCCGCCTCCTCCTCGTCTTTATCATCTTTACAGGATGTGAAGGTAACTATGGCTAGCAGGAGCAGGACGAAGAACCTTAAGTTAATCAGTTTCATAAGCAAATGTTTATAGTGTTAAGCATATATCGTAACGGCGCAATTTTAGTTGGCTCCATTTAGAGAATTAACGCACTTTTTAGTTAAAATTTATGCTACAGGATGTTCACCTCCGGGTGCAGCCGGATACCGAACTTTTCCTCCACCGAGGCGATGATGTCGTATGCCAGCTGCCGCACATGCTCACCGCGCGCCCCGCCGTAGTTGACCAGCACCAGCGCCTGGTTCTTATGCACGCCGTAGTTGTTGATCACCTTGCCCTTCCAGCCGCACTGCTCAATCAGCCAGCCAGCCGGTATCTTTACGGTAGTGGCCGATATAGGGTAGGAGGGAATGTGCGGGTACTGGGCCTTCAGCAGCTCAAACTGCTCCACCGGGATCTCCGGGTTCTTGAAGAAACTGCCCGCATTGCCGATCTGCTTTGGGTCTGGGAGCTTGCTCTGCCGGATGTGGCACACAGCGGCGCTGACGTCCTGGATGCTGGGCTGCTGCACCTGCATCTCTTCCAGTGTGGTTGAGATAGCGCCGTAGGACGTGTTCAGGGTGTGCTTCTTATATAGCCTGAAGGTTACGGAGGTGACCACGAACTGCCCCTTCAGCTCATGCTTGAACACACTTTCGCGGTAACCGAATTTGCAGGTCGCATTGTCGAACGTTTGCAACTCGCCCGACTGCAGGTGCACGGCCTCCAGCTCATGAAACACATCCTTCAGCTCCACACCGTAAGCCCCGATGTTCTGTAGCGGCGCAGCACCCACCGTACCCGGTATCAATGAGAGGTTTTCCACGCCGCCGTAATTTTGCTGCAGCGCATATAGCACAAAGTCGTGCCACACCTCACCGCCGCCCGCTTTTATATACACCTCGTCCCCATTTTCGCGCACCACCTCGATGCCCCTGATGCCATTCTGCAGCACCACGCCCTCAAAGTCTTTGGTGAAGAGCAGGTTGCTGCCGCCGCCCAATACCAGTTTTTCGAGGGGCTGCAGCTCTGGCAGCTGTAAAAGCTGCTGCAACTCTTCCACACTTTCGAAGCGGGCAAAGTAGCGGGCTTTTACATCGATGCCAAATGTATTGTATTTTAGAAGGGGAAAGTCAGGCTGCAGTTTCATCATAAGTTATTTTTGCAAAGATAATGCTGGTTTCGAGATGTAGGTTTAAAAGTGACAACTATGCGATGAACCTTAAGATCTCAAAAAACCTAAATTATCTTACTATAGGCAATTTGATGAAGTATATAGTCCGTTTGTGTTGCCGCTTGTAAGCGGGTCTTCCTTCTACTGGCATACAGCTGCCTCACACGCAACTTTAAACTCTCGCCTCCGCCGCCTATATTTGTGGTTTATATAAGACGTATGGCAAAACCGAAAGCAACCGGGAATTTTAATATAACAGTAACCACCCTGGCGGGGCTGGAGGAAGTGCTGGCTGAGGAGCTCCGGGCTTTGGACATGGAGTACATTAAAGTGGGCACCCGCGCCGTGACCTGCTCCGGCAACCTGCGCCAGCTATATGAGGCAAACCTGTGGTGCCGCACCGCTATCCGGATCCTCAAGCCTTTCCGCAGTTTCAAGGCCCGCGATGAGAAAGACCTGTATGCCCAGGTGCAGAAGATCAACTGGTCAGAGTACCTGGACCTGCGGCAGACGTTTGCCATCAGTGCCGCCGTCAGCCACTCCACGTTTGAGCACTCGCTGTTTGTGGCGCAGCTTACCAAGGACGCCATCGTAGACCAGTTCCGTAAAGCAACCGGCGAGCGCCCGTCCGTTGACCTGGTGCATCCGGATATACGCCTGAACCTGCACATGCACGAGAACATGGTCACACTTTCCCTCGACTCGTCCGGTGATTCGCTGCACCGCCGTGGGTACCGCCTGCAGACAAACGTGGCGCCGCTGAACGAGGTGCTGGCCGCCGGCATCATCGGGCTGAGTGGCTGGGACAGGAAATCGCCGTTTGTGGACCCCATGTGCGGATCCGGTACTTTGCTGATAGAGGCCGCCATGATGGCGCAGAACATCGCGCCGGGCCTGTACCGCCGCGACCCTTACGCTTTCGAGAAATGGAAAGACTATGACGCGCAGGTGTTCGAGATGGTCTGGAAAACTGCCGAAGCCAAAGCCACTTTCAACCCGAAAGCTTCTATTATCGGGTATGACATTGACCCGGATTACGTAGATGCCGCCCAAAAGAATATTGAGAACGCCGGCCTTGGGGAAATCATCAGAGTGGAAGAGGCTGACTTCTTCAAGACAGAAGGGCCAAAGGAGCCGGGCGTGGTAGTAATGAACCCTCCTTACAATGAGCGTATTCTATCAGATGACATCAACCTGCTCTATAAGAACATCGGCGATACGCTTAAGAACAGTTACCAGGGTTACGACGCGTTCGTGCTGACGGGAAACCTGGAAGCCGCTAAAAACGTGGGGCTGCGCGCCTCGCGTCGCATCCCGCTTTACAACGGCCCGATCGAGTGCCGCCTCCTGAAATATGAACTATACCGCGGCAGCCGCAGGGGAGAAGAAGGCAACAACTGATAATACCTCCATCAGCCGAATTAATTTAAGCTGATGGAGGCTCAGAAAGTTGCTTTAAAGTTCTCTAATGACGCGGCAGGGATTGCCGGCGGCAAACACATTGGCGGGAATATCCTTTGTCACCACGCTGCCAGAGCCTATGGTGGTGTTGTCGCCGATGGTGACGCGCGGGCAAACAATGGTGCCGCCGCCCAGCCAGACGTTGTTGCCAATGGTGATGGGGTACGCCAGCTCAGGTCCTTTGATGCGTTCTGAGGCTATAAGCGGATGCGTGGCAGTATATATCTGCACATTCGGCCCAAACTGCACGTTATCGCCCAGGCGCACTTCAGCACAGTCCAGCACAACACAGTTGAAGTTCATGAACAAGTTATCGCCGGCATATATATTTGAGCCGTAGTCGCAGTAAAATGGCCCCTGGATATCCACGTTCCGGCCGACTTGCCCGAATATACGCCCGATCAGTTGCTGGCGCACCTCCACTTGTTCAAAGGGAATGGCGTTGTACTGCGTCAGGAGGGCGCGCACTTTGATGCGCATTTCAAGTAATTGCGGGTCTGCGGCGATATATAATTCTCCGCTCAGCATTTTCTCAAGTTCAGTGGGCATGGTTTTATTGCTTATATAATTTGTGGATTGCTTACTGGAAACCCAGAAGGTACAATAAATTTCAGGTGCTCCGTTTGATGAAGGTCTAAAGATTTCTTTACTATGTTCAGAGCGCTTCTTCATTATATAGGAACTGGCCTCCTTTACGCAAACGTAGCATGAGACGCCTGTGCCGTGCTTACTGCCGTATCAAATTTTAGCCTGCTATATATCAGGTGTATATACCTAAATAGCGTTCCACCGATTTGTCGAAAGCCTTTC
>Ga0210040_10002660_pt1 | contig 24941 bp, 21 predicted proteins | sample CryGeyCG12114_NA_FD_185462 | JGI IMG/M metagenome (GOLD analysis project Ga0210040, IMG submission 185462) | Groundwater microbial communities from aquifer - Crystal Geyser CG19_WC_8/21/14_NA (SPAdes) (version 2) | ecosystem: Environmental > Aquatic > Deep subsurface > Groundwater | place: USA... | reverse complement strand
TGGACCCCAATATTACATCACCAGTTATTTCTTGTCTTAGCTAACAAAACCAGAGTCAACTAAACAGTTAGTAGAATACCGAAATTCGTGTACACTATGCTAAAGTAAAGAGTGTATAGTTTAAATTAAGAAGATACTTTTGTACCTTATTAATATCTTCGTCATCCACTTAATTATGGTAAAACTCAAGGTCCCTATAGCGACCAAACAACCATCCTGTTACCAGTTTTGTAAAAGGATGGTTTGTTTGGTCGCTATAGGGACCTTGGTAAAACTAGGGTGCTGAAACGGAATGGAACTGACTTGATTTAAGTGCGGACAGAAACGAGTTGATTTGAAATGTAAAATAAAATGACTTGGCAAATTGAGAAGTCATGAGAAAAAACGGGTGACGTGAGACTGGGAATACACGACAAAGAATTCACGCTACGGACGCCAATCAAGTTTCACAGGTTGATACAAAATTGACGAGAAAAGTATAAATTAAAATAGTTAAAGTTGAAACGGAAATTAATTCATGTGAAAAATAATATATTTAAGTATTTTCCTAGTGCTCCATCACATGATTTAACCTGGTAAAAAACTGACTTTCAAAGGTTTCAAACTATAACCTACACAATACAATTCGGCTATCTAACCTACTATCCTATCCATGGCCTAATAATGCTTTTTCAAATACACAAAAATAATTTCATTAGTAATACTCATGTGGTTTCTAAAAAAAACTGCAATAGTCGTCATAAACATGATCATAATTCCAATAACAATATACCAACATGCATACTGCTAAAATAATTAAACTGTCAACTTACACGGAGATGGAACACGATTACTATTACCAAACTACTACACGACAAATTCAAACACAGTAAACGAATAAGTAACCTATATTTGAGAATTTGAAAAAAGCCCACTCACAATCACTAGTGGAAAATGGAAATGAGGGGCACCCGCACTGTGGTAAAACAGTATACCTTACTGGAAGCAGCTGACTAGAATATTTTGTACAGCTTTTCCGTTCTGTTGCAACAACTAACTTTACCACCTTACTTACTGCCCATGCTCAATCCCTGAATATAGAAAAAAAAGGTAGCAGCAGCAAAGCAACCAAGAACATACTACTTCAACCAAAGACGAGTATACTGGAAAATAAATGTTGGTCATGGACTCACCCTCAGGATCCCAGATTCATGTAATCAAGTAAAAAAACCTAAGTGGATTACAAGGCTCTTCCCAATATTAAAATTAATTAGACACAGCAAGTAAAATAGCATGCGAAAGCAGCCATAGTGAATCCTTATAGTATTGCAAGTGTTTACCTATTAGTACCGAGCTTACGGTGTTCAAACTACAAAAAATCACAGCCATGCATAATGCATCACCTTCAATGCGTCTTTGGACTTTGTACAGACGTAATGTTCCTTGCATGATGAATTCATTTACCATTCAATATAATTAGGATAACTTATGTATCCAGTATCTTAATAGAGTCAGAATTTGTCAGGAAAACATCCCCAATAATACGGAATTATTTTCACAAAGTTAAACCAGTTCTAGAATTCCAATGCTACACGTTATATCTTTACCGATTTAAGGGTAGAACTTGGAATTGCTTTATGTTCCGCTCCAGAGAACTTAATTACACAGTCTACGGATATAGAATATCAAAATTTGCAATTTCAATTGTCTGCATACAAAACATATAGTGGACTGACACAAACAAAACCTGGCATTATTATACTTTAACCATGTAATCATTACAGGTTCGTTATGATTCGCATACAACAAAAGTTAGCTACACCCAATCGTAGCACAAGCTATTTATTGGCGTATCCAATTCTAGGCCATATGAAAATGCATACAAATTGGAGATCAAAACGACAACATACCTGAAATAAATGCTCAACATATCGGTCAAAATGAAAAAAGTATTACATTTCAACACGACAAGTCAAACCCGTATAGCTCAAAGTCCATTCTATATTTGTTTACGTGAACAAGATAAAATATTGCGATCCGGAAGCAATACAATACCTGAGCAAATATTAGCATCGCTTAACCTCATTAATGGAATGAAATGAATACTGTCATTGCATTTTTTATCACATACAAACATCCAGGAAAAATTCACCTCTCTCTTGCACAAAAAAAAACCAAATGAAAAGCAAATTTTTCTTACCTGGGTACAAAACATTGAGCATGAGTTGCACTTCGCCCGACACGTAAGAATCAAATTGAGGCGTTGCTTTCTTTGGTACCGACGCTATTTTTTCCTCCCTTTTAGGAATAGGAGGTTGCACAGGACTACTTTTCTTTGGTGGCTCCTCAACTTTGGGTGCTTTTTCAGGAGCCATTGCGTCACCCCATAGATCCTCATCTTTTCGTTTTGGGACTTCTGGAGCCCTCTTGGGAACAATTGGAGGCGTCACCGGCTCAAAAATCTCATCACTGGGTCTCGACTCGACAATCTTTGGTTTTTCCTGCGGTTTAAAATCAAAAAGTTCCTCCTCCTTGGGCTTCTCTGACTGCTTGGGAGGCAATGGAGGAGGAGTAGAAGAGATGACATCATTCTTAGAAGAAGAGTCTTCACTCTCGTCATCAAAATTGGGTGCCTGAATGTTATCCAATGTGTTATTACTGGTCATGAATGAGCCTGTCATCAACGGATCATTTATCATAGATGCAGTTGCATTGTTGATTACCATAGGTGGGACAGATGCCATTGGTTTGGAAGTGAACCCTCCGAAGTCTTCCTCTAAATCAGTGATCCCTCTGTCCTCAAGTGGAGGCTGCTGCGAGAATATCCCCGAGTTGATCATATCCGCTGGAATGGGTTGTTGTTGCTGGCCGGCCAACAGCTGATGAGGATCACGATGAAAAGTGGAAGTTCCACCACCAATCATACCCAAATCAGGAGATGCGTTATTCGTGGAAGAGGAAGAAGGCAGGTCCTCCAGGTCCATGAGAGAACTGTCCATTTGGAAGTCCTTTTGTGGAGATTCTTTCAAAACTTCCAAAGAATCAGAAAGTCGATGTGATAATGGTTGCGAAATTGAATCTCTTTCAAAATCATCTTCAATTTGATCGTCATACGTGCGATGAAGCATAGGCCCTTGATCATTTCCAGTAGTAGACTGACTAAAAAAATCAGATTCAGGTGCATGAGATGGCACCGGAGGTGGAGGCTCTGGATTATTTTTTTTCACACTCTCATCAAAAGTTATGGTTTCCCTGCGAGTGTAAATTTCGTCGTCATCAATAGGGTCCATAGGCTCAGATTTACAAACTGCAAGGTTGGGTTCTTCTAAAAAGTCCAAATTTCCGTGAGATTCCATTGGTTGGCTCTCATGAGCAGAAGTCACATAAGAGGAATATTCTTCACCCAAAAGAGCAGTGGCTGCAGTGGTTGCAGAATCGATGAGTTCTTCCATTACATCCCCCATTGCAGGTTTCTCCACAGTGGGCAAGACTTGTGAATGATCACCAGACGGACTGGAATCAGTCGAAGACTTCAATGCAACTGCAGGGTCCGCTGATAAAAAATCCAAATTCGTAGGAGACGAAGAAGGGATGAGATTCTCTTGAGATTCTTGAAGAAATGAGGACAGCTCTGAAGCCTTGGCATCAAATTGACGCATTAGGTCATCATCCCCACCTCCAGGGAGTGCAGACGCAAGAGGATCCGGACTATGTGAAGGTTTCGAATCCATGAGATTCGGTGACGATGATCCCATTAGCATGTCATCCCTGTATGGGTCAAAAGATGGTGTTACCTCAGTACGAGGGGGCACCGGAGATGAGTCTCCTGAAATATTTCCTGTTGGTAATTTCTCCGCCATGTTGTCAAAATCCATTGTACAGGAACCTCAAATTTTCTGCGAAAATAATAAAAAAAATTAGTCACTTGTTCCACAACTATTTTTTTAAATGAATACATATAAATTCACAAGAACGCTTGCACTCGTTTTCGCAATAATTTAAAATTATAAAATATTGTACAGTGTACAGCAATGAAATAGTAGCAGCAGTCCGGTCCGAATTTTAATTTAACAGTCGTGTGATGGAATAAGAGATTTGAGAAAGAATGAAATCATCCGGTAGGGAATGACAAAATGTTTTATAGTTATAGTTTACATGCACGTACTTTTACACGTGTTGTTGCCATAAGAGTTTACTAGACTCAGACTCTACCTTTCAAACTGAAGGAATGCAGGTACGGTAAGTGAAACAATCGGCTAACCAACAGAGAATATCCTTCCACGATAAAAGCTTTCGTTGGTGAACTTCACATCATTATATATAGTAGCTGTAGTTATTTAGTATAAAAGAGTGCTAGTGAGTGACAGCGGCTAGAAAAAATGCAAAAAATAGATGCTCTGTGAGCATGCAAACCACTGACGACACTAATAAAAGAAGACAAGCCTAGTACAATACACCGTAAATCTTAGCATACAGCCTATTCCATGTCTACTAATAGCATTTGGGATGACAGTGGTGCTTGGTGCCTACTTTTATCCACATATGCAGAGAGCAGGAATATTTAATATTGCTTTCGAAGAAAAAGGAACTAAAGATCGAAAGTACTAGATCACCAGATGGATGGAAACAGAGAGGAAAATTCGGTTTATTTAACCTTGTCAGATATCCACGGATGTTTTCAACTAATGAGTCATGACTTAAGATATCTAACAAAAACAGATGAACAGACCACACTACTGCTTCTTAACTCACTATAGTATAGTGCAATTACTAACAAACTAACTTACTTACTATACTAACTGACTATATAGCCTAAAATAAATGCATATGAAAAGCTGCGAATGAGTGATGCATGTCGAACTGCCTGGATTTCCTAAATTCCGAATCCCAAATCTAAGAAGCTAAAAATAACCAAATTGAGATCAGGCACAAAAGATTCCTCTTTGGGCATAAAACTTGACTACATTGAGAATATTTTGTGTTCACCACAAACTGTACAAAAGCTTTTATACACTGAGCGACAGGGCAGTACGGATAATTATTTTGCATGCAGTGTGGTGGAAATGAATTACTTTACTACGTTGTAAAGCAGTGTAGTATATAAAAGTGTTTTGTGCTACAGTCCACTAATCAACCACTGTTGAAGTTACAGCAGGCTATATACAATATGGCTGAATTTATAGTACAAGCCAGGAAACGGAAATTAATAATGCAAATATCATCCTCCTTATCACCATATACTGATAGATTTTTATGAGAGAACAATTTAAATAGCCGGCTCTGCCAATTAACTAAAATATTTCATTTATATTCGGAAAAATATTTTTCTTTCTATTTTTTAATCATAAACTTGATTTTTGCTACAGTTAAACATCATAGTGTTGAAGATATCTAAATTATGCATACTAAAATAGAACTGTGAAAAAGTTTTTAAGAAACACCTAAAATAAAGCCACAAATAAGATCTGATAAAAACAGACAATAAATCAAAGAAATTTTACCTTTCGTGACTGTAAGCAGTTTTTGGCACACCAGCCAAAAAAGATATTGCAACGATTAGTTCTCACAGGTCAATCTCTAATAGACAACAAAACCACTTAATGAAGACGAGAGCACTCAACGCCTCGCAATAATGGAGAATAATCCGATAATGTGAAAGAAAGGGAAAGGTGAGGTGAAAATTACACACAAAAATTCATTCCAAAGGGGAACACTGGGATGATATGATGACTATAGGAGAAAGTGTAGTATTTTCTAGTTTTACTTCTGCCACATCACTGACTGAGCTCCGGACAAGGAGTGCAAGCAGTGAGTAAGCACTTACTTAGGTGCATTCACTCGATATGCAATGGCTGAATGTGAAGAATAAAATCGTAAATGCTACCAGAAACTTACAATTGTGTGGTGTATTTTAGAAACAAGGAAAAAACTCATAATTACAATAAAAAGCTATAAAAGTTATTGTCGTAAAGAAAAAACTACAACAGTAAGCAACTTTTTGTTACATAACAGAAAATTTGGATTTACCCAATAGGATTTAACAACAGCATTGTAAAGGCAAGCTTTCTATCTTAGTTTACTTGGGCAGTATAGAAGAACAATAGAAAATTTTAAATTCATAATAGTTACTTAGTTTTGAATGCATTGTAACAAATGAGCTCATACTAAGAAATTTCGGGTGACAACAAATGAAAATACAGAGCAAGTAGTACGCGTGGCCGAAAAGGGATAGGGGAGTAGTATTGATTTTTCGGGCATGGAAGAAAGCATTTAGAAGCAAACAGCATGGGAAAAAAGTAGATGAAACGAGGGGATACAAAAAAGAACACAGTACTGTTGCCTCAGTATACAAGATTTTCATACAGTATTCATTTGAGACTTGCTGTACGCGGAGCGGTTGCATAATGCAGTTTTAATATTCTACGGCACATCTCGCAGGATGAAGGTCTAAATTCTTCATGATTGTTTGAGATAGGCTTATGAAATTCATGAGAAATGCAAGGACGCTTTGTTAGCTGCATTGCGGATTTATATGTGTTATAAGATGTAAGCACATTTTTAATCCAGCATCAATTGCACTGCACGGACTGCTAAAAGTTTAATCGCAAAATCAAATAATGCTTGACAATGTTGGATAGTTTGCTCAACAAATAGATAACGTTCCGTTCAACTTATGTCTTTTCTTCGCCTCATGGTGATATCTTCTTCGGTCTTGTTCCTTAAGGTAAGAGACAGAATGAGAAAACCATATAAAATAGACAACTATACAAACTAAAACAATATACTAGAGTACTTTTAGTTGGGCAAAGTATCCAATGTTGTCAAACAGCATGGTTGCATGCATTCGATGGCATGAGAAAAATTATGTTAACAACGTAGGATAGCAAATTTAGGTTCACACCTGAGCCATCTCCACTTTGATAAGGTTGTACAAAACCGTGCAAAAAAATCAGCAGACCGGAACCTCCATACCTCATTATATTTCCCACATCCCAATAAAACCCCCCAGTCACTCCTATATATGAGAGAGGCTATTCTATCCATTGTGGAAGATTTTGCACTTCACGTTAGCTGGGTACCAACCAAAAAAGTATAACATTATGAATATAGACTGGGCGTCACTGAGATTAGGCCCTTGAGTACTAATTTCCAGACCCTTTTACCCGAAAAATCTTCCATAAATTCATTCAACTATGCATCAAAGAAGTAACAACAATATAAATTGAATTCGAACCGTAGCATATCAAAGTACATCAGAGTTCTAGAATTTTCAATACAAATGGGCCAAACTTGGCAACAACAGGCTACAGACGTATCAGCCGCCATTTCCAATTGTCATGTCTTTTGCCCTGTTGCTTAAAAATGGCTACGGGCTTCATGACTAGGCTTTAATATGCTAAAAGTTCATGTCAAGCTCAAGATTAATTATTATTACCAGACAAGTAGAAAAATTGCATTCACTAATGCTAAACGGCGAAGTAAATGAGCCAATAATTCATAAATATACACATGCATTGTCAATTTGCAAATTGATGAAGGTGAAAACGATATGTAATGACGACAAACATTAGTAACCATGAAATCAGTAAACTTTATAAACTATGTGAAGTAGTGAAGTACAGCCCTCGACTTACCAATAGAATTGTGGAGGTCGAGTTCCCAACTTCACAGATGACAAATGTTAAATTTCGTTTTGTTCGTAAGATAACAATTGGAAGCGCTATCACTGACACTGATAAGGCACTCTGGCTGCAAAAATTAATTTACTTAACTGTCAATATCAATATGTGTCAACCATGTGTCAACCGACAATTATGCGGGCCATGCGGCAGACACAAAGTAGAAAAAATTGTGGAGGCGAATGCAACTTAACTACGCCACTTAAGATTTTTGCTGTAGATAGTTAGCAGTATAGTATTACAATTTTATGAAGTCAATTTGTTTCCCGGTGATAACTATGAATCACGATCACAACAAAATGAGTCATCGTCGAGATTTGTACGTTAAAAAGTAAAAACCATTTGGCATCAGTCCATAGAATTTTCCTTACTCAATGATTCTAAAAAATCCTCAAATCATTTCAAAATTAGAACCGCATTCACTAAATTATCAATACGGACTAGCTAATTCTTTTTTTACAGTCATTGGATTTCTCAGGTTTATCAAAATTTTCATTTCCGGTTCAAAATTAAAAACAACTAACAATAGTGTGAGGTGAAGGTGGTGGGTACCACAGCAAAGGTGAGTCATATATAAACATGTTGTAATTTAATTTTTATTCACTATTTACAATTTTTAACATCTCAAACTGAACGGATAGTCAATCTCAATCTTTTTGTCTTTTGTATATTTTTAGTTCGTCTTATACGGAATGCTTCATCAATTCTGAGATCAAACTAGACCTTCTAGACGTGCAGGACCCAGCTTCAGTTGGAGTTGGAGCATTGAACTCACATTAGAACTTATTGGCATTGTAATTTTTTCCTGCTTCCCTGTAATCGACAGTACTATGTATACTTGACCAGACGGTTCAGAAGACTAACTAACTAAGCATTGTATTGCATGATTAACTTTGTCAGTTGGTAAGTGTATTGTACCACATAAATATTAACCCAATTGCCAAATAAGAAATTGCTGGCGTGAATTTTCATATGATAGTACAGCTCTGCTTTTTCTTTCAGACTATTTCAATTTATGAGACTTCACGATGGTCTCATCTTCTGCTTACATAAGTGAAAATGGGCATGCTGGGGTAGCGGCAAAATCCGAGAAACTGAAAAATGGGTTCTGCAAAATACCTCAACCAGCTGCTTTTGAGAATGTAACTTCTGGCACGGAATCTAGCCATCCTGTGTCTAATGAAATTGCTTTGCCAGCAGTTGCTAGGAAGGGAGTCTCCCGTATCCATAAAGCTCCCAAGTGTCAAGAATCTCATGAAGAATGTTCACTTTTGTATGCGTTGTATACATACATATGTTATGCCGTCCTGGTTCTCGCTGGGTATGCGAATGACTTTATTCGACCTCGTGAATCACAAGAAAAGAATCGACCTGTATGTTCATATTTTATCTGTATTGTTTGTTGTTTTAGCGTAGGGTAAGATTTTAAGGTTTGTCATGATGTTATTATTTTGTCTCATAACAGGGGTATGTACAATTGTACGCAAGCTTTGAAAGTTTTTACACGAGGCATGTTTATAGAAGAGTTCGTGACTGCTGGAACACTCCAGTTGCTAGTCTTCCAGGAGCGTTTATAACTTTGTATGAAAGAATCACCAATGACTATGGCTGGTCTTTTCAGTAAGCAAACAAAAATACTATTTCAACATACTCGGTTTATACAAGTCTAGAATTTATAACATTGAACTTTTTTTCTTGAATAGACTGACTGGAAAGAAAATCGAATGTATCAACCTTGGAAGCTATAACTACTTAGGATTTGCAGAGAACAATGGAGCTTGTGCGGAGGCTTCAATTGATAATTTAAAGAAGTTTGGAATTTCAACGTGTTCCAGTCGACGGGAATTAGGAAATATGACTCTCCATGAAGAACTGGACGAGCTTGTAGCACGGTTTTTGGGGGTAGAAGATGCCATTACTTGTGCCATGGGCTTTGCTACGAATGCTTTGAATCTACCTGTTATCATAAATCCTGGCTGTCTAGTTCTCAGCGACGAAAAGAATCACGCCTCCATTATACTGGGATTGAAACTTTCTGGAGCCACCACACGCCTGTTTAAGCACAACAGTGAGTTTAATAAATCGTATATAGTTAGTCATAGTCGGTTTTGTTGGGCAGAAAGAAACTCCACATAGATTTATATTAACTAGAAACTATGCATTTAGTTTTTTGTAATGTATTGCAGATATGAAAAGTTTGGAAAAACGACTTCGCGAAGCCGTTATTCAAGGAAGGCCAAGAACACATTTACCTTGGGATAAAATTTTCATTGTTGTTGAAGGAGTGTACAGTATGGAAGGCTCCATATGTAACATTCCGGAAATCCTGAGGCTCAAAGACCGATATAAGGTCGGTGTATTTATATGTATCATAATATTGTTGCTAATGTATTGTAAAAATTAAATATTGAGATTTCTTTGATAATTTGTTTTCAGGCATATTTGTTCTTGGATGAAGCTCACAGTATAGGTGCAGTTGGACCCCGCGGTCGCGGGGTCATGGATTATTATGGTTTTGACCCCCGTCGTGTCGATATTATGATGGGTACATTCACAAAAAGTTTTGGATCTGCAGGAGGATACATAGGTGGGAGCAAGAAGCTTATAGATATGCTCCGGAGACAAAGCCATGCTCATTGTTATGGAACATCTATGTCACCTCCTGTAATCCAACAGGTCCTTACGTCTATGAGGATAATCATGGGAGAAGATGGTACTGACACTGGAGTGGCCAAGATTCGTCAGTTGGCTCGGAATTCTCGATATTTTCGTCAAAGTTTGAAACAGAAAGGATTTATCGTGTATGGAAATGATGACTCGCCGGTTGTTCCTGTTGCTCTGTATATGCCGACAAAAATTGCATATGTAGTTCGAAACATGATTAAAAAAGGAGTTGCAACTGTAGGGGTTGGATTTCCGGCTACGCCCTTGGTAGAGGGCAGGACTAGATTTTGTCTTAGCGCTGCGCATACCAAGGCTATGTTGGACCATGTAAGAAATGTTTTGAATATGGTTTAGATTTATAGACATTGATATGTAGCTACTTATTTTTGCAAAAAATTTGTGGTTTTAATTTTTTTGTAACTTTGGTAGGCCTTGGAAGCGATGTATGAAGTTGGAGACGACATAATGATTCGAAATAGTAGGCAAAAACCAGAGCCTAAAGAAATCTTATATGACGAGGATGAATCTGAGGATTGATGACGAATTGCAATTTCCGGAAATAAATATATGCAATCAAATCAGCAAAGTAGATACAGAATAATAAGCTTTCAGTGCGTAAACAAATGGTTTGTAAAATTAATCAATTGCTTTCTTCCTCACGGTTTCTGACCAAACTTTACAAGGTGTCATTTCACGCCAATTTTATGTATGTGCCTTTAAATATAAAATAATATACTATTGCATAGGAATGTTTTTAGAATCTGGTCAGTGAAAGTTTATTTGCAGAATAGTAGCTGGGAAATGTTAGAATAGTATTCTATATACCTTCCTGGGAACCTAAATTCATATAATTTAAAAACATTCTGTTAATGTGTTCTTTTGTCTTGTCCATTTAAATATTTATGCTTTGGGACTGCAACTTATTTATGTCAACAATATGACTCCTACTAAACTGTATTGCTGTCATTCCGATGTATCAATGTTTTATTTATGATTATTATCTCCTTTGTGTTCATTCTCTTACAATGTGGTTATGTTCCTTCAATTTATCAGTGAGCAATTGAAAACTTTTGATATGAATGTCAGGTGAACCTTACAAGGAGTATTTTATATTCCACTCCCATGACGTTCAATTGAGCACTTTGAATTATATTTAGTATCTACTATGTTTCAGTCCTGTTTAATTAAACCTTTGTCTCCTATTATGCAGTTATGTTATTGTGCGGTCCGACTATACTGTATTTTATTCCAAAACTGTGGAAAAAGCACAAGCTACATTCCAAAATCACTAATTATCACCAGTGATAATACATATTCAATCCATAGTCCAATTTACTACTAAGATTTAACTTAACCCATTGCTTATTTCGGTTAGTCTATGAGCGAACAACATTTAGTCTTTTGTTTTCAATGTTTGTTACCGATTTTAATATCAAATGTGATCACATAATGTACTTTCTGTAGAAGATTTAAGTGTATGAATGTGAATAAACGTTAATACTGTATTAAGTGTATTTCAAACAAAAATCTCGAAAATTCACTTCATTTTTTTAGCGAAGTGATGATAAGAGGATGCAATGTTCTTGGTTTGGCCTTCACTGTATCCGAAAACATGCCTGTTTCACATGGGCACTCCGTGTATCATGCGTAAGAGTATGTTAGTTGCTTCAATAGTATAGCTAGCACACACCAATGTCACCAATGCACACAGAGTATATGTGAGTAGTGTCCCATCCAGTTCCAGTCTATGTTATATTTGGAAAGCTTGGCTAACAGCTCGGTATCTGGAGAGTTCTACTCAGTTCTGTTTCTACTCTCTTCAAAGAAATTTCATCTTGAAAGTGTCAGCATAGCGGCAAAGAAGAGATTTTTTCTGCTAACCGAATGTAAATTTTCAGTATGGATTTCTCTAGAACGTCACCTCTGATTGTAGTTTCTAACAGACTACCCTTTATATTAAAAATTAATGAAGAAACGGGACTACTTGAACGGAAAGCCAGGTAAATAAAAAATAATGAAATACTGTAATCAGCATTTTCAGCATATATTTAACCTTATCAACGCATATATTCCATAACTGATATTGATAATGCACAAAGCTCCTAAATCAATCGGCTGCCTTTAATAGAACACCCAGAGCCTGCAATGCACAATATTCTGGCCAGCAACCCGGGGCATTCTTAAATTGAAAAATTTTTATTCATAATAAATACACTGGTTATAAATAACCCTTCCGCGCATTTCCATTATCATAATTTGGCAAGATACGAAGCTTACTTGAAGATGTAAATAACACTTATGCATGAATGCAATAACACTTAATTTGGTCATATAAGTTTCACATTGGATTCGCTCTGCAATTTGCATGCATATGTTTCTTGAAATAACAAAAAGTTTATCTCACCAATACATTCGCAAGTGGCATGTAAGTTGGCATGTAATGGCATGTATGCATGTTATGATGAATTTGTTGCTATTGCTTGTCATTTCCATTCCATCTGTTAATCTACTTCGATGGCTATGATTCGTCATAAACGAACAATTAATAATGATATTTCTCGTAAATTGCAATAATTAAAAATATAAAGTGGTATCTCTTATGCGCAGATTAATTTTCGTGGTCCAGGAAAAAAAGATCACAGAGTCCATCATCTCTCTTTAATCGTCTTTGCATGCCAAATGGATATTTTTTCACTTTGTCAAGCTATAACAGATATTTTCTATTTTATATGTGATTGTGATGTAAAGCATAAGGAAAGGTCAATTTCATGCTTTTTAGTTTGAATAGTTATACACTGTTGAGTTATAGTTTTTTTATACACTGTTGAGATTTGAGATAAACTGTTTTACTAACACTAACACCATTTTACTGCATGTCCTATCGCAATGCATGTAATAATCCAATTAACTTGTGATTTATAATGTCTTCATCTATCAAAGGTAAGTTTGAAATGAACAGCAGAGTATCTTCTACGTATAGCCTTTGCTTTGATAAATGGAAAAACGTGATAAAACGCTAATCTATTCACAAAATCTTTTTTTTAGTGCCGGAGGATTAGTCACAGCAGTGGCCCCAGTGGTAGCTCAATGTGGAGGACTTTGGGTAGGCTGGCCAGGAATTCATTTGAATGAAAAACAAAAGGAAGGGTTACAAATCCCCGAATCAGACATCGAAGATACGACTCCAACCGCTGGAATCAAATCTAGTCAAATCGTTCCAGTTCACATTGAAAAAGAACTATTCGAGTCATACTATAATGGCTGCTGCAATGGAACATTTTGGCCACTTTTTCATTCCATGTCTGACCGAGCAATTTTCAGTAAAGAAAGTTGGGAGGCTTATGCAGAAGTGAATGGCATATTTGCGAGGAAAACTTTGGAAGCTCTTCGTCAAGTGCACAAGACAATGAAAGAAGATGCTTCACCCATTGTATGGATCCACGATTATCATTTAATGAATGCAGCTGCTACAATCCGTCAAGTTGCTGATGAAGAGAAGCTGAAATGCAAAATTGGATTCTTTTTGCACATCCCTTTTCCATCATGGGATATCTGCCGAATATTTCCCAGGGATGATGAAATACTCCAGGGGATGTTGGGATGTGATATGATTGCCTTCCATATTGTTGACTATTGTCTCAATTTCATCGACTGCTGTCAGAGAAGGTTAGGTTGTCGGGTAGATAGGAATTCTATGTTGGTGGAGCATGGAGGTAGAACTGTGAGAGTTCGATCTTTGCCAATTGGCACTCCGTATGAGAGGTTTTTAAAGTTGGCTCAGACTGTGCCACCAGTTATGGCAGCGTCAAATCAAAAATTGATACTTGGGGTGGATCGATTGGATTACACTAAAGGTTTGGTTCACCGACTAAGAGCTTTTGAAATACTGTTGGAAAAGCATCCAGAGCACAAAGAGAAAGTAAGATTTGATTTTAGGTTTAAAGCGTTAAGATGGGGAAATGCACTCTGCATATGAAGCTGTAACTAATCGTATTGTATGGTTTTAGGTCACTTTTATGCAAATAGCAGTTCCTTCGAGAACTGATGTAAAGGAATATCAGGAACTAAAAGTGGAACTAGACCAATTAGTAGGAAGCATTAATGGCAGGTTCACTACCCCAAACTGGTCCCCAATTCGCTACATTTATGGATGTGTTTCTCAGAATGAGCTCGCTGCATTTTATAGGTAAAATCGTTACAGATAGTTCCCTTCCCAGCACAATCAAATGAGAAAATATAATCCAATTTTTTTTTTATTTCTAGAGATTCATCTGTAGCAATGGTCACTCCATTAAGAGATGGTAGGGAAGAATATTTTTCATCTGATCATTTTTTGTCTTGATGTATGTACAATATTTTTGAATATGTACATTTTTAATGCAGGAATGAATTTGGTGGCTAAAGAGTTTGTCGTGTGCCAAATCAATAAAATTGGAGTTCTCATACTCTCACCGTTTGCTGGGGCAGGTTTGGATAACGATAAATTAAATATGCATTTACTGCTAATGTTGTATTTTGACTTAGCAATGTAACATTCATATTCTGCAGGTGAAATGATGCATGAGGCTTTAATGGCGAACCCATATGAGATTGACGATGCGTCTGAAGTTCTCCATCGAGCTCTTACAATGCCAGATGATGAAAAAGAAGTTCGAATGGCTCATTTGAGAAGCAGGGAAAAAATTTACGATGTTGACCATTGGATGCGTTCATTCTTGAAGGTATGAAGAAAAAATTAATGTTGTAGAGCAAAAATTATGCGAATTCATTCCAATGGTTATATGATACTTTAAAGGAAATGGGCAGTTTGACTACTGAAGACGGTGAGGAAGTTTTGCCAACTACGATGACGCCATTAACAATGGACGACTTTGAAGGAATTCTTGCCAAATATATTGGAAGTTCAAAAAAATTAGCTCTTTTGCTGGATTACGATGGGACATTAGCCCCTATGGCCCCACATCCAGATCTTGCTATTATTCCTCCAGAAACTAAGCGGGTAATTGAGCGACTGTCTAATTTGGGTGATGTTTACATTTCCATTGTGTCTGGACGAAATGTGAACAACGTGAAAGAAATGGTAGGACTACCAAACATCACTTATGCTGGGAACCATGGATTGGAAATAATCCATCCGGATGGAACGAAATTTGTTCATCCGATGCCAAGCTCTTACGAAGATAAAATTTCGTTATTGCTCAAGGAGCTACAAGAAACCGTGAGTTTAATAAGTCTGTAATTCTTTTAAAACAATCTTTGTTGCATGGTATAGCTTCAAGCATAGTTAACACTTGATTGATTTGATATTAGTTGTGCCATCATGGAGCGTGGGTGGAAAATAAAGGGGCTGTTTTAACTTTTCACTATCGAGAAGTTCCATTTCATCTTCGTAAAGATTTAATAAATAAGGCAGAAGCATTGATGAAGAAGCATGGTTTCCTGGTGGGATCGGGTCACTGCATAGTAGAAGCGAAACCTCCAGTGCTATGGAATAAAGGTAAAAAAATTGCAGATTCATGTTTTTTACACACAGGACAAATAATATAGAATGTAATTATTCTAATAATAGGCAGAGCATCTGTTTACATTCTGCGGACATCATTTGGCGTGGATTGGCATGAACGTGTTAGTGTTATATATGCTGGGGATGATACCACCGATGAAGATGCTATTGAGGTAAAAAAAAATAAACAGGAGGAAGGTACAGAAACTTTGAAAAATGCATAATTCCGAGGTTTTTGTAGATTCTTAAAGGAATGGCTATCTCATTTCGAGTGACCCCAAGTCATACAGTTAGAACTTCAGCAGATCGTCGGCTTCCCAGTACCGATTCCGTGCTCATGATGCTCAAATGGGTTGAAAGGCATATGGGTCGTAGGAAGCCAAAATCTCACGGTGGCAGTAGCCACACACCCAAAAATCAAAAACTGATCAGTTTGGTATGAAATAAATTATTAACTGAAAAATATTTCGTTATTAAATATTAGTTTAAGTAACTTTTATTTCCACAGATTGGAGATCAATCCGGAGTGCATAGTCATATGATATTTCCCGACGAGGAAAATGGTGCGGCACATAAGAATGGCTTATCTCCCTAAAAATAAATAGATGGGTATTTTTGTGTGGTCAACTTAATTGCGAATGCACCTTAAAGTGCAGATTGTGATACTTTCTATTAGTTTTGAATTTACAATATTAAAACAATGTATAATGCATTATAATCAGTGAAAAATAAAACAACCTAGATTTACAAATTAACGTGGCCGATTTCATGGCATTTTCACAACATGGCCTCAGACAAAGAATAGCGTTCTCTCATGTACTCCATCTAGCGTCTACGGTGCATCTGCAAGTTATGTCCAAAACGTCAAAAATATACAAAATAGAAATGTTAAATCAGCGCCGAGTGTTTCAGAGAGACTGTGAATGCCAAACTCAAGATAAGGAACAATAGCAGAATTCTTTACACCCGTTTGGCCAAAGCAGACTGCGATTTTGATGTTCATATCGCATCACTTCATCAGCTTTGCTAGAGTCCTGCATACCTTTGTGTAGCTTCAACGATGTAGACGAATAGAACGAATACTTTTCTACCACAATCCTGGAAATAAATTCCGGCAATTAAATCTAAAGGAATACGGGGCACCAATTCGTCTTCAAATACTTTATAATCGACGTCGGATCTTTACTGAAATAAAAATCCTCCATCCTTTAAAACACTTAAAATCCTAAACTTAAACATCGTTTAACTAAAAAACTTCCTTTTTGCTCTTGTGTCGTTGTCAGTGGTGTAAGTTTTATCTTAAGCTCCAGTCATCATACAAATTTTGGAGATCGGCTCTGCTCCATGCCAAAAGTTTGGAGATTGGCTCTCCTCCATGTGAAACGTTATTCCATTCGAATCTTGTCGAAACTCCACTGTGCAAGTATCCATTCAATGTCAAAACATCAATATCGATAATGCTTCTTTTTTAAGTGATATGCTTCATACGGTGGATTGGTGGAATGGTGGATATAGATGCTTCAGTTTACTATTTTTTAAATTATGCAAATTACGGGGATAATTTTAAGAAATCAAAATCAACTAGTTTTCAAGCAATTTACATGATGATTTTCAGGCATCCTACGAATCCGAACATTATCTGCACTTAAATACCATCATACTAAATACTAGTGATATTACAATACTAAATCTCATCAATTTAAAAGATGTGGAAAACGATAATAAAGTAGAAAAAGATTTTAATAACGATTAATGCAGGGTATAGAAATTGAAATAAAGAATATATATATTCTTATACCCTGGATTAGTGAACCCTTTTTAAAGCTCTGCTCTACTCTCGTCCAGTTTTTTTAAAAACAATTTTGAGCTCTGCTCCCCAAAAACCACGTTAAAATTTGAAGCTTCGCCGCTTCAGTTTTCTCTCAATTTGTAGTGCTCCAAACCGCTCTAGTTTCTTCATAGTTTTTGGAGCTTCGCTCCGCTTCAGTTTCTTAATAATTTTTGGAGCCCCTTTCCACTCCGTTCAGCTTCTATTTTCTTTAAATTTTTTGAAGATCTGCTCCATGCCCGGAACGGAGCGGTGCAAAGTTACATCATTGGTCGCGTTCTCAATGTCATGCAGGCAAGTGTCAGTACGTTATAAGCAAAATGGGAAGCAATAGGGAAACGTTTGAATTTTCGTAAGTTTTTTTCAGTTTTTACTGCTGTAATCAAAATAACATGTGGATAGAATAGACTTAAGATATCGCTGCTGCATGGCAGTCAGTTTTAGATTAAATACCGCATGCAGTTTCGACACACATTTTTACGTTTTTTGCATTTTAGTGAACGGTTAGACTTTTCAAAGCTTACCGATGGCCTCCCCTTGTACGGCTCTGCAATTTTAGACACCAGTATAAATTCATCTCTTCTTGTGGCTGCAGTTGGTTCAAACAAAGCGTTTATTATTTGCAGTAGAACTGCCAACAAAGATTTACAGATTTTACATATTGTCGAAGATCCTTGCACTGTATGTTCAAAATGAAGTTAAGTTAGATACCGATTGAGCTATAAACTTATCTGATATTTTAACATAGTCTTTGGAAGAAGAGCTGTATTGCTGTACATGGAGCTGGGTTAAGCTCATTCATGAGAATCATCCGATGCCAACTCTTGCCGTATCTGGTAAACGGGGTATTGTGAGAATCTATTATCTTGAAAATGATAAAAATCCGCAAAAAAGTAATGTCATCTGTAACTGGAAGGACTGGAAACTTTCTTCTCACGCTGCTCTAGTGGGTCACGGAGGATCTGTGAATCATATGGAGTTTATGACTTCAGAAGATTTTCCATCCACTATTCTTGCATCGGCGTCCCAGGTATCAAAATGCATATCCTGCGAATACATTACCATTTTACATTTAATTTTTTTTGGCTATAGGATAAAAGTGTGCGCTTATGGTGTGTGAACAAAAAGATGACTATTATGATTTTGGGTGGAATAGAGGGTCACACTGAACAAGTCTTACATTTGGCTATTAATGGAAATTTTCTAGCTTCATGTGGTATTGATTACACAGTCAAAGTGTGGGATATTTCTGGTGTCAAAAGGTTCGGCAATGTTTGCCGCAAAAATAGTCATAATCTTTTTCTTTATAATTTATTTATACATGATGCGTCATTCATTAGACGTGTCGAGGAAAAAAATGCGGTGAATTCGGTGATGGTGGAACATTATCCTATATTTAGTGCGGATAGTTTGCATTCTGGATTTGCTGATTGTGTTAAATGGCTTGGAGATTCAATACTTTCAAAAGTGTGTGAGATTTAGCGATTTAATATTGACTGAAAAATTGAGATAATATATCAGAAGATATGAGTAGCAGTGGAGTAATAAAAATTGAACTAATGAAATGATTCGTAGGCATGTTCAAACGAAATTGTCTGCTGGCAACCAGCTGGAGAAACTGCTTGGGCGAAATTGTCGATAAGTAAATTCGGCAGGCCTACTGAGTTGCAGTAAGTCTAAAGATTTACACAAGAAATATTACTTGTTTACTCTCACTCCTATTATGAATGTTAATTTATTATGTTTCAGAAAAATTGGCATCATAAGCTTGCAAAAGGCTTGTCCACATTGGTTCATGAAGTTTGATGTAAGTGTTGTGAGGGACAAGGCGATGTTGGCCGTGGGAACTGCCAATGGAGAAGTCTTTCTTTTTCATCTGGAAGACAATGGACGATTGGAGAAGTTGATGTGTCCCCGTCCAATCAAGAATGTTACATACACTGAATTCTCTGCTAATGGAAGCAAGCTTCCTTGTTCGACAGCAGCTACTGCTACAGATACGATTATAAGACAAACAGTGTTTGATTATCATGGAAAAACTTTGATTAGTGTTACTGAAGAAGCTGGATTGCTTTGTTGGACTATTGTTTGATTCTTCAGAAAATAAGACTGTTTTTTACAGCCGATTGCAAAAATGATGTTTTAATTTTAATGTATTTATGTGCATGATACGAGTACGAGTATAGTATTTAGTATTTACTAGATATACAAAAGCTTTGTTAAGCTTGGACGCCCAATGTGGCAGTTACGTTCATAACATCACATACTATGCACTCATTGAATTCAAAGTAGCGCCATGCAGTACGTAGAACAAATGGTGAAGAATTTGTTGCTCACTTTACTTCGTTACTTGTTCTCTTCCCTTGGATTAAATTGTTGTCATTGTTGTATTACTGACTTAACATTTAATTGTTGTAATAGTGTGGTCGCAGTCCAGTCTTCCAGTCATTACATTAGCCCTGCATTGCGTAAGCAAGGTTTTCTGATCTCATCTGAGTTTATTAGCATTTAACAGCCTTACGCTAGTCTAGTAACGCTCGATTTGTAGTTTGTTATCTTATTCATATTCATTTAATTTACGAGGATTTGGCGTACGGACAGTATAAACTTTATGCTGGTCAGTGTAGTCGAAATTATTTTGAGCAAAAAATTTTAATTTACAGAGGTCATTTTTTTGCAGGATTGATAGGTCTTGGACTTTAAATCTTGACTGCAGTGAAGGACGAAGGCGAAGGGGAAGGACCGAAAAATAGGATAGTTTTCAGCTAACGCCAAAGGCCAGCAGAGATTTTAATTCAACGATGTCCTTTAATCTTCAATACGAGACGATAGGAAAATCCTTCGTTCAGCAATATTACTCATTATTCGATAATCCTGCTACAAGGGGAAATCTTTTAAGCCTTTACCATGTATGTAAACAAAACCAGTATGTTTAGGAATTACACAGTATACTATACTGGATGTTCACATGCTTTATTTTAGTCTAAATTTCGGTAAACAGTCTTTTGCCTTCTTGAGGAGTAAATCAGCTTAGTTCAGTGCTACATCAATACATCAAATTACTATACATGAAGTCATATTAAAATATAAAAACCAGAATGTTTTTTCTTCTGTTCTTAGCATTACCCAATACGCAGCAACGCAGCTATGCTAATTATTGTGTAAACGCTTATATTTGCAGCCAACTGATTCACTAATGTCATTTGAAGGACAACAATGCCAAGGAGCTCAGAAAATTTTGGAGAAATTTCAGGTAAAACTTAAATAGGGAAGTTACGTCAATCAAACATTATTTTATGAAGATTTGAAACTTATCTGTTTGTTGCAGAGCCTTTCCTTTCAAAAAATAGCTCACGTTATCACGTCAACAGATTGTCAGCCTATGTTTGATGGCGGAGTAATTATCAATGTCATTGGACAATTAAGAGTAAGTCGCTTTACCTGTTTACCAATTTTTAATACTGATTATGTAAAAGTTGCCGTTACATTTTAACAATTCAATTTTTTTTAGACTGACGATGATCCACCTCACACATTTTCTCAAACATTTGTCTTAAGGCCCGCTGAAGGAAGTTTTTTTTGCCAGCATGATATTTTTCGTCTCGGCATTCACAATATTGGCTAAAAAGTATCATGAACCTTCCTTCACTTCTGCATTCAAGCTCGATATAATGCATCAATATAAAAATATGAGTGCTGAAGATTTTTGACCAACTTTTGAAATAAACTATACAGTTAGCGTAATATTTAAATAATCATTAATAACCTTACCATATTCATGTTTCTTGCTTAGCGTGGGTTCTGCCTGAGTTTTATTGGCACGTCTATGTATTTCTATCTGCTATACTATCTAACTAATTGCGCCTACTGTGCTCCTTAATAAAGTAGTATAGCAAGCTCTTGTTATGAGAATGTAAAATGAATTTTATTTCGTGAAGCTGAATATACTTATGTCATCAAAAACCTCGACTTCTCGTTTTAGCTTAACCATGCGAATTATTGATCTTTGTTCCCAGTACATGCAAAGTCGCAGATTGTCAAATTCTTGATTTTGCAATAATAAATGGTGAAAAGTGTAACTACATGGCTACTGACCACTGAACCAGTTCATTGGATTAACAATAATATTAGTTTGTGAGATAATCGGAGGTATATGCATTGTGTGTGTTTCACAGAACATGAGATATTTTTATGATTCATGCAATCTATCTCGGCTATGCACATAGTGAGTTTTTGTTAATTAGCCAGGATTCATGTCGTTTGCTCTTTACTGAGCGAGTTTATTTACTCTTGACTTGACTTTAATTTGTTTGAACAAGAAACTTATACTTCAACGTCATGGGACAATTTAAAGTAATTTTCTCATGAACAGTTGCATGATCAGTGCCTGCAGCTATTATTTAGCAGAATTTATTATAACGCCTTTCATCTCATTGTAATTAGATTCAAAATTGAAGTAAGAAAACCATAGACTACCCGTATAGAGTGCCCCACTAAAAAGCTTTTGAAAGTGGACCTTTACGACCACGAGTTTCGTATTCATTGCCGTAGCTAATCCATTTGGTCGGCCGTTTGAGTCTATTGACTTACTCAGTTATTGACTAACAAACTGCAGTAAAACTAACTTAATGAAATTAATTTAGTTTCATCTAATTGATATTTAGTCCTAAGCAAGGCCTATAAGTGAATTTTAAAACCTACTTTTAGCCTTATGCCAAGGCTCCCCCACCCTGTGTTCTGAAAAAGTTAAAAAACTCACTTTGAAATCATCAAATTCCAAATTCATCTATTTTTTTGACACCCGAGACAACCAGCATTCAATTGCTCCGAAAACAAACAGTAGAGACAACTACTGACATAAAACAATTTCCCTACTTACGCAAATAAGTTTGTAAAATTACAATCAGTACTACAGTACTACCCCTTCATACATACAGTGCTTACTTCTGTTTCATGGGCAGCCCGCTTAAATTCCAGTTTCTGTTTTCTACTATTCTTCTATACGGCTTCACATCCTTGCATTTCATAACATCCCTGCATAGAGCAGCTTCATTCAGATTAAAGTAGGAGACAGCTCAACACGTCATTCATTTCGCTGTCGAATTCTTGGAAGATTTCTCGTTCAAAATTGAAAATGAATAGCATGTAGAAAATGTAGATCACAATGGGTTCTTCAACTCTCTATAAGTTGAAAAACATTACTAAGTTTGGAATTTACAAGCAAAGTGTTCTTCAAATTGTTTGGCGTGATTGTGTTACGAACAATTCGATCCAACGGACTCAAATAATCGACAATTAATTTACCATTTAGATTCCTGTCTTCCATCCCGCCCGACATTAGAATAAATAATTTGTTCAAGTTTTGATACAACGACTGGACGAAGTCGATTAAACCTAGTCCAGATTCTGATTGGTCAAATGATCAATGATCATTATTAGAGTTAGATGTACAAATTAATTGATAGCACGTACAAAAGTGTTTTGTTTACTTTATACGGTCTACGAAAACCAACAAGTGTCAAATTAATATTATAATAATAATACTCGACTTGATTCTTTGACCTGAAAAGTTATTATCATTCAGCTATATGCTATAATAATTTACAAACTTCTTCTGTCATACATTTTGGCTTGGCCGACTCGAAACTGAACATAAATCGGATTCCCTCTGGATTGTCCGGTAAGCAATTTTATTTGTTGTTTGTAAATAGGCATAAATATAGTATTGCAGCAATTTAAATCGAGGATGATAAGAAATTACCCCAGGATTGTTTTGTCAGTTATTGCTTCTGAGAGCCGGGCTTTGCTTTAGCTTGAAAACTTGACAGTTCTTTGCGAAAGGTTTGATTCTGCGCGTGGTTGTGCAAAATGCATTTGACAGTTCGGGAAAATGTAGCATACCGAGAGCCGGAGCATAATATGTTTTGAAACTACAATTGAGTTAATTGTTCCAATGTGGGGATAAGGAACTGTTCAATGGTTTACTGAAGCATTGTAAGAGAAAATTCGCTATGTGACTAGTGACTTATTTTTTAGCTGAAGCTAAGGCTTTTTTGTTTCATGTCACGTAATAATGTAAGTCTCCTTTGGGTTAGGTTAGAGGTTCAGTCGTTAAACATTGAACCCGATTGAATGTGCCCGTCAAATTTTCACAGCTCTGATAAAGCTGTTTTGTGGGGTATTGGAAAAGCTACAGGAATACTTTCAGCTAGTACGTGATGCTGTGGATCTCAAGTTTAGATTATTTTATGTACGTTGTAGCTAACCCAAACTATTCTAAACACATGTGTTTCTTTTCCTACCCTTTGGTTTTTATAGGACCCACCAACCAGACCAAATTTTTTCCATATTCCATTCTATTATTTAGTAAAGGAAGCTAGCTAAAAGGGAAAACGAATAGCCCCATATGCTTCGACAAGAGTTTTATATGAATGAGCCTCTCAAAAGTCCGTCATCTTTTAAGTGTATGTTGGAAAGACCCTTTATACATGATGACTTGGATCTGTTTACGATTCACAGGAAGAGGAATAGCTGTTTGTTTTGTTTTAAGACTGTATGCATGCGTTATTAGCTGTTAGTTTTGTTTTAAGACTGTATACGTTATTAGCTGTTTCCATTTTATCCTTATTTGGAGTTCCTCACATTACATATAGCATGTGTTTTTCTTTTACTGCAACAGTAAGTAAAATGGAATTTCCACTTCGGACTTGAATCATAATCAATTCCTCCTTTACCCTGATAAAATTGATTGTAGATTATATTGACACTCTCCATAATATAGTGAGCAAATACTACATTTTTTTTAAGTTTAGAGCGTCGTCAGTCGTCTGTCACCAGGGAACAATTTTATCAATAAATAATTATTGACATTTTAAGTTGGCAAATGTAATGGATTACCAAATAAATTGTGTAGGATTGAAGTAGGTTGAAGTGTAGGATTCATACATGTAACATTTTACCTCAAAAATTCTTCCGAGTCCAGAATTGATAGCTGATAAGTATCTGAGACAATCAATCGTAATCGTGACTCGTGAGGATGTGAGTTTTACTGTCTCACAAAACGCTTCTAGGTGAAAACAACTTATCAATAACATCGTTGTCAATAACAACTTGGTCATTAACAACTTGGGTCAATAACAACTTGGGTCAATAATACCTTGCGTAAAAAACAACTTATGTCAATAAAAACTTGTATCAAAAACACCTTGGTATTTGGGGAAATTTTCAAATAGCCACGCCGACATCCGCTACCGCCTTCACCTCAAAACCGTAAAAATTAAAAGCAATT
>Ga0210040_10002659_pt1 | contig 24942 bp, 17 predicted proteins | sample CryGeyCG12114_NA_FD_185462 | JGI IMG/M metagenome (GOLD analysis project Ga0210040, IMG submission 185462) | Groundwater microbial communities from aquifer - Crystal Geyser CG19_WC_8/21/14_NA (SPAdes) (version 2) | ecosystem: Environmental > Aquatic > Deep subsurface > Groundwater | place: USA... | reverse complement strand
TGCATAAGACCTGATTCTCCAGCCTCAAATTCCCTTTTTTTGCGCCCGGCTCCGAAAACGACGCTTTTTACACCTTATGGACGTCACTCATCATGGTGTTTGACTACTTATCAGGGTATCTTAAAATGTAGATATCAAATTGTGTCTTTTGAATAGTACATATTGCTCAAATGATGGTTTTGATCAAATGAGAGGGAGAGTATATCAAGTGGCAAGTATTTATCTGGAGCTGCTGATGTTTTTAATTTTGCACAGTGAGATGACTTTTTCTCACTTTGCTCTCTTATTTGGAATGACTGCCCTATCTTTTGTTTCCCTTTATAACCATACTAGCTCATTTTGAATGCAACGATTTCATCAAAATTTTATGCAAATTTACCTTGTATGAGATAATTTTAGTTGATTTATTTATCGCTTAGAAACAGGCCTACTTTGTATATTTTAAAATTCATTTTTCAATATACTAGGATGCAAGCAGTCAGTCCTCTGACTGCATGGTTTAAATACTTATATAATAGGACCTGGTGTTCCAGGCATCAAGCAAAATATTCTGATAGCAGTTATCAGGATTTAACTCATTAACAAAAAATATCCTGGATTTAGTGATTTGGATTTGGATCCTGATTTGAGAACAAAAATTTCTAGATTAGCATTGGTTGATTCCATCAGGTTGAAAAAGCCCGTTAAAATGTATTTAAATTTCAGAGCTGCTAAATAATGAAAGACTGCCAAAATCGATTGATAATAGGTAAACATAAAAAATAGAAAGATTTTGCTCCCATCTGATCGTAAGTTTGTAGCCATCGATAAATGTTCGACTTCAGAAAAACCATCGTACCTAAACTAAAACACGTTACTTTGAAATCATGCGGATTATAAGACTGCCTTTTCTAAAATATTAATTTCGGGTCAGGAAACAATGAGGTCAAAAACCATGGGAAAGAGTTTTTCACGACGCTTTTTCTTGTGATGAGCTCCAGTTTTTGCTGTAGCAATATGTAAGAGATTTAAGATAAAATTCATGTCTTGCTTTTTTCTATATTCCTCTTTCCAACGAACGCAAAGTTTATAAAATTCAAAGTTGTTAAGATGAACAACACGAAGTAATTTGTTTTTACGTGAATCCCTCTTTGCTTTAATTAGGTCCATCTAAATTTCTACAACTCTTGAAAACAAATTAAACACTGGCAGAAGAGATGCCTCAAACAGTTTATGCAACCCTTGGAAACTGAGGTTGTCACTTCGTAGGTCTTATTCACTCTTGTATCATGATGACAACAAAGAGCAGTGATGTACTTCGCCAAAAATCAAAGAAACATTTATGTACGTATTTAAAGTCCCTATAGTGATCAAAACAAACTCCTTCTCTTCCAGGTCTGGCAACACTTCAATGCTCGAACAAATAATTGGAAATTTTTAAAGGGGGCTCAATGTGAAATTAATGTTTAATTTCATTCATAATAATTATTAATTTGGCAGTTATGAAGCGGATTGCAGAATTGGAGGCTATATAACAGAAGCAAAATATGAAATACATGTCCATTCTAGACACAATATTCATCCTGTCAAAACTCAAATGAAAACTTCAAACTTGTCAAACTTAAATGAAAAATTAAGAAAAAACTCACTAAAAATATTGACATATCGAAAGCATTGAGTCTAAAATTAATCTCACAACGTGCGTAGAATTATGTGCGAGATAATTGAAACTTGCCATTGCTTTCATTCAGAAAATTACGAACATAAAACTATCATTAGAATTCACCTTACTTCATCAAAAAACTAACAATGGATAATCATTCGCATTCGCTGTGCCTTTTAGGTGGCAACAGATTATTTTGGTGGTTGGTAATTATAGTTCATTTCAAAGTAAAAAAAAGTTGTCCCATGTTATTCGGCTATCCCCGACAAATGGTCGATTTATGTAAAGTAAACCACTAAATCTGTAAAATGTTGTGGCAACAATAATTCAATTCTCATTTTCTCAGTTGAAAAAAAATTATTTGAAAAAATGTTTGTTTACATTTTGTTGACAACGGAACAATCATAATGCCAAATAACCTACCGAAAAAAAAATTCCATTTTTTTCTGAAATGAACTATAGGAAAATGCACTTGTCTTCATCTTGGGCTCGAATTGAGCCCCCTGCAAAAAATGTCAAAATATTTTGTTCGAGCACTGAAGTATTGCCAGACCTGGTAGAGAAGGAGTTTGTTTGATCACTATAGGAACCTTGTATGTATTCATGGCCGGTTAACAGATGCTTTCTCATACACGCCTGCAGGCACTCTCGCGGAGGCTTAAAGTAGTTATAGGCCTATTGCGGAAATGCCGGTACACTATCTGGTACTCTATTAGGCAAATCCTAGTCCACTACTGTCTCACACTCATGATACGTCCGTCGCCAGAAACACTTAATCAAAGCTAGTTAGCATATGAATCATATCTCTTCCGGCCCTTGTTGATTGCTCTGATTCAACGTAATTGTTTTTATTTGAATCCAAACGTAAATCAATATATTATTAGACATTACTGCATAATAGCATTTTTTTTGGATAGTTTGTACCAGACTTTTTTATGTAGCCAGACTTAGTCGAACTGAGATCACTGCAGAGGCAGAGCAGTATGGAGAACTTAACCACCGAGCCATCAGCGCTTAGCAAAGAAACATAAATGCAATCTATTTGCACAAGAAGTATCAAGTTTGAAAACCATCGTCTGATATTGCATGCACAAACAACATTGAGCACAGATACAATGTCATGCTCACGCAGTGATAAGCTAATTTATATTGCCTGTGCAAAAGACAATTTGTTTCTTATCTACAACGTTGCATAAATAGCCACGCCAAGTCTTTTTGAAGCGTAGTCTACTAATAGAAACCAGTCAGTTGCCACTTCTTTTTTAAATCGGTAATAGCCACACGAATCCAGTTTTTCAATTTGCTGAGTGTGTGGACCGAATTAGGAATTGGCACCAAGATGAAGGAAAAAAATATAAAATATTTACAAGAGTTGCTGGAAAACTCCGAAATCAGCACCTCAAAAGAAACCTTGAAGAAGCTTGCAAGAGATATGGTTCCACCTAAACAGTTTAATGTATCTTTGCAACACAAATTCCAAATGGACAACTTCGATTCATCCAATGTAATATCTAAAATGCTGTCCCTGTGGATATCATTCAAAGGCCTTGGGGCTACTTTGAGCAACTTTGAAAAGATTTTGCGACACAATGACTTGAACGCTGAAGCTGGTAAGTACTAAAAAAAGTCGTAGAGTTTTTCGAAAGATAGATATGTAATTTGCATTTGAATCGAATGCTAGATGATGTATTCAATTATGCGAAACCCGGAGGACAAACATCACAATGTTCCAGCGGGAAACTTGCCGCATTTCACTTCAAAGTGCCCAGGAGCATTAGCAATTTCACGGGAAGGGAGATATACTTACAACAACTAGTCCAAAGTTTGGGGAAGAAGTTTTGTTTGACGGTGGTGTCAGGTATGGGGGGAGTAGGGAAAACTTGCCTTATACGCCATTTCGTAAACAAGAAAGAAGTGAAAGACTGGAACATCTTGTGGCTTGCCACAGAAACCGTGCAAGATTTACAAAATTCGCTGAACGAGGCTGCAAACTATGTTGCTGAGTTATTGCCAGGTAAGTAGAGTAGCCAAAATCTTCTCTGACGAGCAGTTATTTTCAGAAACACGAATGATGGTTACAAAACGAGTTAGTCTACTTCCTGTTCACTTTTTTGAAATTCTAAAACCATTGCTGTACATCAGAAAATATGATTGGTTTTACAATTAAACGTTAAAATTGACTCTAGATAAAGCTTTCTGTGACAAACTTTTAAAAAATTACGTTAATTTGAAATTTTTTTTCAAATTTCACCCACGTTTTGAGTGAAGTATTTTTTAACCTATTTGATATTAATATTACAAGAAATTAAATTAAAGATTATAACTTATTAAAGTTAAATATTCAATTTAAATTTTTCTTGAGTATTTTACCCTTTATTCACTTTTTTTCGAGATCAAAAATTTCAAATTATTGAACTTTAAAATTTGAAAAGGTTAAGTGGTGTTAAAAATGTAATCAACGTTTATCTTTGGTCGACCCTCATGAAAATAACATTCATAATTTTTTTTAAATCATGGATAAAATTCATCCATGCAGAACGTAAGCTTTTCCGTTTCACGGGCTTTCAGGAATCTATCGTACTATAAGTTTTTTAGTCCTAGTTGTAGTCGTATCTTCAAAGAATCCATACCGGCTTTGCTGGGCTGCCTATCTCATTTAATTAGCTGACAAAGTGACATTCTATCACAATGTCACATGTTTTAGATAATTTTAGTTTGATAACAGAATTGGCATTGTTTTACTAAGATCGTAAAAGTCATGACATCTACAGAAGTTTTTCTAGAGTGGTCATTTGTTTTGTTCCATAAAATATCACGGTAATTCAAAAACCCTAAAATGTCACAATTTTTGTGACTTGAAAAACCACCTCAGTAAAGTGCTTAAACTCTGTGTTTCAAGATATATTTCAACCGGATTTTTTACAATTGTACGATTATCAGGTATGTTTTTTACAAGATTTTTTAAATTTTAAGTAAAAATTGGTCTGGATAGAGAGAAACGTAGTGCTTGGAAAAGTTGAGCCACTCTTTATTTACAGCAAAATACTGATTGTCAAGTTTAGTGATTACCGATTTGAGGTTTTGGTGACAGTGCGTCATTTCGGTTTCAAAATTTTGAAATATTTTATTAAACAATGTTGACAGTACAGTGTCATGGTATTAGCCAATGTCAGCCGTGTCGCTTTTTCAACTGTAAATATTGTTGACAAAAAAGACCTAAGGAGTCTATCTCTACTCAAAGCGAATCAAATCGAAATTGCACTCATGAAAATGAGTCTGGTCAAAGGCCTTTGGCCATGACTAGACCAACTTCTCTGAAAAAATCAAATTTAATGCACAAACAGATACTGAACTTATCTTATTATGAAACAAATAAAAAGTTTTAGCAGGGTTTATTGGTTGTTATGTAGGTAATACTGGAAAAGTTGCTCATGCAATATCAATATAGTTATTAAAAAATTATGTACATAGTACATTGTACAGTCATATCAAGAAAGCATACAATTACTGATTATCAGTACGACAGTTATAGAAACCAAATGATACATTATAGCAAAATAGCGTTTGACATTAACAATAAAATCTCAGATTGGACATTCTTGTAATGAGATTTAAAAACAATGGGTGACAATGGAGATTTGAAAACTTGTCCAATGGTGGAAAGTAATTTCGAATAACTGAGCAATTAAACATGAGAACAAAAGTTTCGTTCGCCATGTTTCATACACGCGTGCTTTATGCTATTCATCTATTAACTCCTGCAGCAATCCATACAAACACTGTTGATTATTTTATTTTACACTAAGATCATGTGTTTTTTATCTGAATCCTTAAACATTCAAATCGTATTCTGACTCAGAAATCCACCATTAAAACATAAACATTTCTAGTACATCTTCGAAGTGCCCAAGATAGAGACAAAAAAACGCAACATAAATGAGATAAAACTAGCATAATGTTTCCAGCGTTTGGATTCCTACAATTTTTGCGGCTCAGTTTTTTTTATGACATGACCATTCATGTATGAAAAATTTATAATTGGATTTGAATGGAAACTTCCATATTTTTTGGCTTTCAAATTCAACACAGTGTAATAAGCTCATTAAGTATAGGCGACCATTTTTATTTTGAAGCAAGCAGTGACAAAATATTTTCAGTTCTTAGATTTCAAAAATTTCTTACGCTTTGTTTTCTTTATAGCATGAAAATTTAGGTGTGAAAAAATTAAGAAAGAAGTGGAAACTTTATTATTTTGGTTTTTCAATTTACCTAGGTGTAATTACCAGATTAAATTTAGGTAAAAAATTTGAATTTGAATGCTTTGCTAAAAGTTTTTTACCACTTGGATTTCAAAACGGTATTTCACCTAACCTTCTTTATATATTGTATAAATGAGAACTTCAGTATCTTAGCCGCTCCACAGATATAATTTTCATTGCCACGGTACTAAATACCTAATTGAGCGTGCCAAATAAATTTAGCAAACCATTAAAAGCGTGAAACATTAGCTTCAATTTGCACTATCAAGCTTGCCACATATTTTTTTACCAATTTGATACAAACACATTCAAATGTTCGCCATCATGGCTCGTTTACGCTTTTTTGCCACTTAAGAGGAAATATTTGAGCCAATTTGTTAAAACGAAGGAAAATTGTTTGCAAGATATTGTCTTTCTGAAAACTTACGCTTATATAAAGCCGAAAACCACTCAATCGCGCAGCCTAGAGCACATCAGACAGCCTAGAGCACATTAAGAGTATTTTGAACTTATTCAATACTTACGTACATACCTTTGAACGTATAACCTTCAAAGGTATAACGTTTTGATCCCCAAAAATTGATCTTTCATGTGATACAAATACGTCTTGGATATTCCAAGTTTAGCAGCTGCAGCACAATCTGAAAAATGAGCATCGTTCTCAATGTTTTGACACTTACCCTGTGACACCACACCACTTCTAGTTTTTTCGTCCGCAGGGACACGAGTCGGCTTTTTGGTTTTGTGTGAAGTGAAATTTTTTTATCATATTCGAGTATGCAAAAGTTCACTGCACCATTTGGGTTAGTTTTTCTGAAAAAAATTCTAGTATCAAAATTAGCTGCAGGCAGTGTTGAGTTTTGCCCGGGCAGTGGGCAAAATCGGGCAAATATGGGCAAAATCAGGCAAAATAGGGCAAAATGTGGCATAAATGAAAAAACAAGCTATAACATATATATTGCATGACTTTGTTGCCAAATTAACATTTTTTCGCTCAAATCCGATGTGAAAACTCGGTGATGAAATTTTTCAGAGCACCAGTTTTGTTTGCGTTTGAACTAGTTGACATTTTTTTGAAAGTTTAAATCGTTTCAAGGAATTTTTTTTTAAGTTCATCAGATTGTAATGCCGAAAAAGGAGTTAAATATATGTGTGATATTTTCGTACGAAGAGTAATATTTTCTGGTAGGGTGCTAGTTTCAGGAAGTGTTGTATTTTAGGGAAGTGTAATATTTTCGGGAAATGTAGTATTTTCGGGAAGTGTAGTATTTTAGGGAAGTGTAATATTTTCGGGAAATGTAGTATTTTCGGGAAGTGCAGTATTTTCGGGAAGTTTAGTATTTTAGGGAAGAGTAATATTTTCGGGAAGTGTAGTATTTTCTGGAAATGTAGTAGTTTCGGGAACTGTAGTATTTTAGGGAAGTGTAATATTTTCGGAAAGTGTGGTATTTTTGGGAAGTGTAGTATTTTCGGGAATTGTAGTATTTTAGGGAAGTTTAAAATTTTCGGAAAGTCTAGTATTTTTGGGAATTGTAGTATTCTAGGGAAGTTTAATATTTTCGGAAAGTGTAGTATTTTTGCGAAGTGTAGTATTTTCGGGAAGCGTATGCTTTGGGAAGTGTAGTATTTTTGGAAACTGTTCGCAAACTGCCGCTGGAACCGTAATGAGTAACCATAATAGAATTTATTCGATAAACGAGAGAGAAGTTTTAACGTTATATTCAAAATCTTCTATCATTGATTGTGGCAAGTATATGTCATGTTAGCTTCGTATTATTAAGGCTTACAATTTTTTTAGTCAACAATAAGCATAAATACCATAATTATTGATATTTTCTTTGTAGCAACACCATATCGATCAATTTCTTAGTTTAAGATTGTTTTCAGTTATTTTCTTTCATTCATTTAGCGCTTTTATTTTTTCTATATCGCATAATAACTCCATTGCTATTTGTCCATTAAAGCGTTTTGCCCAGTTGTCAGGGGCAAAATTTAGTTTCGCCCAGGCAAAAACCAATTTTGCTCGGGCAGGGCAAATATGGGTAGGGGCAAAAGCCAACACTGGCTGCAGGACATAATATTCGATTTGAGAATAACAAAGCCATTCGTGAGTTTCTTGTATCGAATTAGCTTTCCAAAATCCGGGAATACCTACCGCACCTAATGTTATAGCGATGTTGTTCTGGTCGTGTGTTGCACGAAATGTTATACGAACTGACCCAGTCTGGTGGCGATGAAGAATACGAATGAGCGATTAGCAGGGAAATTAATATTTAAGCAAACGAGTATTATTTATTAAACTTAAAAGGAAGAACTAGAGCCAAGCTCTATCCCGCACAAATAGCAAATACAGAAATCTGCAATGGATTCCAAATCAAAGGAATCTAACAACTAGAAACTTATAAATCTCGGAAACTCTAAGAAAAAGGAACCACGGAACCTTTTTACATTCCATATGTACACCTTATAAAGAAGTGAGCGAACAGATAACTTAAACGGCAGCAAAGCCACACAATCAATTAGCATAGCTGTAGCTTTTAGGAATCAGAAATGCATACCAGGAAATGAATGTAAAGATAACAAAAATTAAAATTCATGTAGACAGCAAATATAAATAGCTAACTTATTTAAATATTTCCGTCCAACAGTATTTAAACATTATGCCCTGACAACCATAATCTTCTGTTTAAGTATGAACTAAACAGTGTCTTCAGGACAGTCTACTTCCAATTTAGTATTTTTTAAATTACTATTTTTAACTTTCATTGAAGGTTTTAAGCTAATTTTTTCTAACGACTATCGAAATATGGAACCCCAAATATTCTAAATGGAATAAAATAGTCACTTTTGGATATTCAGTCAGTAATTTGAAGCTAAAAAGGTATTTTTTAAGTATGTCTTATGAACTAAGATTTTATTTACCCTAAAAAGTGACGAAATTGCATAATGGATAAAATGATTCAATATTCAGGATCTCGGAACTCAAATAATTTACAAGCATTTCATAATTGCGAAGTGGGCCGAACCAGGGAAGTAAATACTGAGTTCAGAAGATAAAAATTGAATAGTTTAACAGGAATTGTGTTATTTTGTTGCTCGTCAATTGTCGTGGAAATTAGCAATGTCACTCCACTCCACTGATTTCGGAACCTAAGTATTATCAGTTAAAAGAACTCAGTTTAAAAATTTTGATAACCTAATAAACAGATTACAAGCCTGCTGATGTTTCATTTTCCAGTAACATAGTTAGTCACGATAATTTAGTAGTACCTAGTAGTAGTGATTTGGATATAGTTAGTAATTCAGTTCGTAGTCGTAGTCCTAATTCTACGGGTCGAACATATAATTTACATTCTCGTGTTGTGAACTCATAATTTACAGTGAATCAATTCTGCGACTGAATTTTCACTTTGCGATTTCATAATTTACGGGGGTTTATTCTGTGACTGGATAAATTCTCATTAGGGGTATTCAAGAGCACCGGGGTAACGGGGTATAAGGCGGGGTATAAGGGTATTAGGGTAACTTTTCTCCATTTAAATACATTACAAAAAGTTACCCTGATACCCGTATACCCCGTTACCCTGGTGCTCGTGAATACCCCTATTGTGTTTTTTTGTGGTTCTTTCTGTGACAGAAGAAACACTATTCGTAAATTAATTTATCAGTAGTACATTCTGTATTTGTATGGAAAATAAAGGCTATGATATAGCATTCTGACCTAATAAACTGCCAATATTTTGACTATCCCCACTTGCTGCATTTTGAATTAAGTATTCAGCACAAATATTCGTTGGGCACAGCGATCTAAAAATTTCACGTTGAGGTCAGACATGGTTACATTCAATAAGCACACGACATTGGTCGTTTGAATTTTTTTCTTAACTAAACTAAATGGTGGTCAAAGAGATAAATTTTTCCAATTACACGGTACGCTAAGGGTAAAAACAAGTGAAGTTACTGTCCATTTCAGAATAAATGGCAGTTGCCCTGTGTTATTTGGCGACCTAGGTTAAATGGCCAACTACTCAAAATCGAACCGTAAGTTCCAAAAATGCTATGCCAACTAAATTCACATTTTCTACTTTTTAGTTCATTTTTTTATCATTTAAAATTTTACGTTGTGTTAGCACCAAACAAACATTGCCATGTAACCTAGCGAGTAAATTTACTGCCTTTTTTTTGAAATGGACAGTAATAAAATTGCAAGCTGGCGTTGAAGCACAACCATACTATGTTTACATCAGTTACTTCTGGGGCATGCCATATTTGTCTTTATGATATATGATTTTTTGTTCTAGATTCATTGTCTTAACTACGGACACATATAGAAATTATAACATGTCTGCACTCATGTAAAAGTTTGATGTGGTCAAAAGACGTTGTCTGAACTATTTCTGACAGTCTCTGATAATCCTAATTGGCAGACAAAATAAGCACAAGCAAAAAAAATATTCTGAGAATTCGCTGAATTTTGATTGTATTCAGAAATTATTACATCTGTCTTGTCGAATAAAAATTACTTACAATGTAAAAAGCTTAACTAGGCAAAAGAAAACTCTTTTTAACTTGAAAACAGTTTGAAAATTAAGAGTGTGTCTTACATTTTTCGTGATAACGGATATTATCATGATAATTTTCTTCGTCCCTAGACAGGAATAAGTCCAATATGATGTAAAACGCTTATCTCATTTAAAAATTAACATATTTTGACTGACCAAATGTAGTAACCAAAAAAAGGCAAAAAAAAGGAATCTGTCGTCAAACTTAGTGAAAAATTTTAGAAAGGAAATCACAAGTCAAGAAAGACAATAATTCAATAAATCATTTTTAATTTGGTTATACTAAGACAAATTTTTTTCCGCCCGCTGAAATAAAAAAATATGTGCGAATCTTTGCTTAACAAAACCTTTACCTTTGCGAACACAAAAAACGTTTGGAAATGAAACTACAGGCAAAAATTTAAAAAAAATTTACAAAATTATCTTGACCACGGTCAAGGATCTGAAAGGAAAGGAATTTGGGAAACAAATCCACAAGTCAAGAAAGCTCATATTTCAATAAATCATCTTTAGTTTGGTCATACTTAGACAATTTTTTATCCGCCCGCTGAGACAAAAGCTGAATCAAACAACATAAAACACTTATTATTTTGCTAGCTGAGACGCGCCCTTTCCTTGCGTGCAAGGTTTTTTCGAATATTTTAGGAGTATTTTTATCATTTTCATGTTTTTGAAGGATGTGTCTACATCTTCAATGCAATCATCGAGTTTAGTTTTTCATAGAATAGCTATTCCTCCTGCTGGCTTCCTGATCTATCAACAGAATTTTCATGCTTTGCTTATTTTGCATGCAATCATATCTTCAGGCAACAAATCTGAAACAGTGCTTTCGAAATTCCTTATGTCAAGTTTTTCGCAAAAAACAACGTCATACTCCTATACTATTTCTCTTAAGATTGCATGCATACTTTTCGCACATTTCGTTTTTTCACTTTTCACTCTGTTCCAAGTTAAATTATTGCTAAATTCTAGATCCATTATGCTGAAGTAAAAATCTTCAACCAAATTTCCTGTGGGCCAAATATCATCATCATCATCACTATTATTATTCACACAGTAACATGAAAACTGAATGCTTATTAACCCTACTTGTTAATTGCTCACAATCCAATTATTATACCATTCTCAGTTTTGTGCTCCGTTAATTCTTTTTTAGAAGTACCAAGCCCAAAACTTCTGACATGTAGATGCAAACGTTCAACTACAGCAATAGCTTTTAATTTACCCGGTACATTAGAAGCAATAATTTTCTGATAGAATACCCTTTTCCAATGATTACAAGATTTTATCATGGGATTAGTTTTCTTTTTATGCAGTTAAGTGACATTTTGTCGTGAAGACTTGCTGGCTACGGTTGCATAATATTTTATTTGTTTATCATTCCTGGAGGTGATAGGTTCAGAAATTCTGCCCCTGTTATACATTTAATTCTGCTTTCATGCTTTTCAACTCTTTTGTAAGTGTCGTTAAATTACCGCTGTCATGTTATGAATTGTATCATGAATCTTTTTGCATGATTTTTGCACACAATTTATCAACATCAACATATAGAACCATTTTTCTCTTATGGGATACAAATTTAACATCAACTTTATCCCAATTAAAACTTTTCACACAGATCTTATTATCAATCAGGTTATTCTGCTTTTTAATTGCATCAGTTCTAGCAGTAGGTTTGGGGGATGCTTTGCAATTTTTATAAAGCATACAAGAAACATATTTATGCTTATGATAATGAATAGGTGCGCCTAAAAGGATTGAGTCAGGGTCAAATTCCCATGTTAAATCCCTATTGGTTGCGTCTTGGTCAAATACTCTTTTTAAATGCCTATCAGTTGTGGCCTGGTTAAATTAACATAGTGAATCCAAGCTGATAGCAGCCTGATTATATTTCCAAATAGATCTCTGCTTATAGTTGCCTGATCAAATTTCCATGTAGAACGCTATTGGTTGCTGCTTGGTCAAATTTTTAAGCTATATCCTACAAGGGTTCTTAACGGTCAAAACCAGAAGGCTCGCTAAAAACAATTAGATTCTAAACTACTTGAGAACATCAAAGCTAATGGCGATTGAATTGTAAGAAGTGAAATGAGTACAAATGAATCTGTTAAATGGTTTCATATGAATAAACTAATAAATCTTATGATTGAATTGACATCCTTTCAGTTCAGTATCTCTTACTTTTTTTAGTCCTAGTAATTTTTATCTTTCGTTGAATTTTCACCGGATTCATCGCTTTTCTTAATATCCTCAATCCCGACAGGACAATTGGGTGATTAAAATTAGATAATTTTTGAGATTTCAGCTGTGCGAATTGATGAGATGTGAATTAAATTATTTATTTCCCAGCTTTCGGAAAACAACTGAATGGGTGCGACGAAAAAGGAGATATCTCAGAACCACAATTGAAAAACAGCGTAGCAACCAGTAAGTAGAGATTTTAAATTAAGTGCTCTGCAACTAAAAATTATTTTTATCCCAAATTCTTTCTGCTCTTATTATTAATATTCTTTATTCATTCTTATATTATTAGTTGAACAAGTAAAACAAATTTTTAATAATTTTAAATTAATTGCTGATAAAATTGTTGATGTTCGTTTGTTCGTTGATGATCTCATGAGATCTTGAATTTTGGCATCAGACAAAGGTAAACGAAATTGATAGGCTCTTTGAAGCCTTCCATTGCTACTCCCACGCATTAGACTGTGTACGGTCCAAATATCCTGAAAATGAAATATTATTATTGTCCATCACGTACAAAACTATAGCTAAATTTTTTTTTTGTACCGGGCCATGAAACTTTCGGGTGTGGAGTAGTTAGGGTTCTCTTTTATTGTAGAAAAAACAGTGAAGTTTTGTAACTTGTAGTGTGCGAGGCCGCCCAAAATAATTAATAAGCTGTTTGAAATCAAGAAAATCTGCTTGTGTCATCGATTTCACATAAAAAAGATTTCAATACTTGCGTTTTTGATGGTGTTCTCGATGTGATCAGAACTTAAAACATCCTTCATTTTTTTCTTTTTTTCAATAAGTACAAAATCTCTGTCGCAAGCATCATACCTGTGACCAGTGAGAAGAAATTTGTGATGAAATGAGGTGATATAATTCATCCGTACAAGCTTCATGAGAGCAAAAAGGAGGTATATGTTGTTATTCTGACAAACACATCAATCGGTCCACAAAATTAACTCACGTATTTGTCTCCCAACGAGTTGATGATAGTTTGAGGTGACTTAATTAAAAATACAAGAAGCAATTACATTGGCTCCACGATGGGCAATAGTCTCATCCCATAAATGCATTGTGGATCTGTTTAATCATAATCATCATTCAGTCCAACGTAATAGTTTGATAGTTTTCGCAAGTAAAAGCTACTTAAATTCCGCAGTTAGGGTGTGATAAGGACCGATTGTGAATCTCCTGTTATGACAATCTTAGAATTTGGATTCGCTTGTTGACGGTCTTGACGGTACGAATCATAAGCAAATGCAGCTAAACATAAAATAAAAACATCAAACATTTTAAACGTTATGTATATTTATCACGACTAACCCTGAATTCTATGAAGTTGAAATTCTTCTTCAATTTCGGCACGATTTTCATGGGACAGAAGCGGATCCTTCAGTCTTATTTGAAATTTATCACACCTATCGCAACAATCCAGTTTAGGTTGTCCAATTTTTAGGGAAAACCTCGTGTTGGAAATCGGGCGGTAAAGCCATTTACTGCACTCCTTTCTATCATTTTGCCTTTGTTTCTCAATAAAAAGTTCGTACATTTCTGATATTGATAAGCTTGAGTCCAAAAATCGGGTATCCTCAGGCAAAACATTGCGGCTTTAGTGGGACTCATATGTCGGAAAACTTCCAATGTGCTGCATTATCATATCCTTAATCTCATCCAAAATTTTATTTGGGCGATTCATATGTTTTCCTCTGCCATCTATGGGTACAATGATTCCTCGTTTCACTTTGCTGACTAATACGTCGATCCGCTTTTTTGTCACTCCGTATAAATTCAAAAACGTTTTTTTACAGACAGGCATTCGTCTTCCTTCCAATTTTTTTGAATATTGAACTGTGCAGGTTCGCAAGAGGTTTTCATTTCCAGCAGTTCTTCAGAATTTCCAGCTTTATTATGGTTATTCCACTATGGAGAATCTGGGATTGGGTGTTGTAATCAAAGTTACGAAACGCAGCATAAATTTCAAACTTGTGTTCGTAGTTGATGTTACATCCAGGTTTTTAACAGGGTCTACAAACTTTGTCCTTTTGAGTCAAATTTAATCCTTGAAACTACTAATTCGAAGGAATTTAAAAAACAATGTGCATTAAGTTGATTACTACTGCTGGTGGCCTCAATCCTTCATGATAAACTCCATTTCGCTCCACATAAGGCCTTCCTGAGTTCCTATTTTTTTCCGCGACAAAATTTTTATGCAACAATAGATTTAAAGGGCGTTTTCGGGAAATATTTATGCGTGAAACAAGAGCATTTGTTAGAACTTGAGAATTGTAAGACATTGTAACGCAATTCCGTAATGGTAACTTAAAACTTTAACAAAACTAAACCCACAAAATTTTAACAATAACGATAAAGTGTAACTAAATTTGAGGTTTGAAGGACTTTTAAAATCTCATTTCACTATTCTCATTAGGTAATTGTTTGTTACCAAACAAACTTTTTTCGTTGATTACCAGATTTCTGAGATGTCTCCTTTTTTGTCGCATAGTTACAACTGTATTTTTTGTTGAGATGAACACAGGTCAGTGCGCAAGAATATAATAGCGTATGGCAGGACACATTGTTGCTTGTAAGCCAACTGCAAGGAGCTGTAGCGTCACCCTCTACCAACTTCTCTAGCTGTGTATGCATTCATGTACTGTTTATATAAAGGGCTAATCGCTATGCATTTTGTTTTTTATCATTTAAATGGCAGTATGTCTCATCTTTTTTTTATTTATAGCTCTGAATAAATTACACGCATGCATATTCCATTACAAACTTTTCAATAACAGTAAAAGCTACCTTATTTTCGACAAAAAATCCGAACTCTTTACACAGATTTAATTTTATCCTATTTTGTATTCATTTTCTCAATCCGAATTTTTATCCTAGTTTTCAAAAATATCATTACCACATCTCTGTCAAGATTTACATTTTCAGCAAAAAATACGACTACATAACGTCTCTGTTATATTACTTCTATTAATTAGCTCACTTTTAGAAAGTCTGCTGAAAAAATTCTCCCTACAGTTAACATTGTTTACTAAGGATTCGTTAGGAATGAACAAACCACCTTTAGAGAGTTCAAAAGTCCTCTCTGAATTAGTGATGTGCGGAGCAGATCGACTTATTTGTCCATAACATTTATTATGCTTGTGTTTTAAAACATAACCTACGTACCCAGCCGAATGAACTAATGTCATTTCAGAAAAGTAACTGTCTGTAAATATTTCTTTTGAAACTGGGTATTCATTATCAAATGAGAATTTCAGTCCCGATTCCAGTTCCAAATCATTACTAGGTAGAAATGAATTCAGTAATTCACTGCTTAAAAAATACAAATCTTCTCCTTCGAATTCTACATTTGAACTAGATGGTACTTTTATTTTAGAACCAAGTAGTAGCATTTTCGTCCTATTTTTAAACTCGTGAGCTGAAGGATTATCGTATTTTCTCCCAACAGATCTAATAACAGAAAAAAAACTCTCCAAAATATCCTGATTTAGCCTTTTGGTTATTAGATATTTTACATTGTAATCTTATTTCAGATCGTTTTACAAATTTAGTAGTGAGTTTATCGACATGAGCATACCCTTTTGAAAGGGAAGCAAAGATTTTTTTGGCACTAAAGTGTTACATTTTTTAGAGACAAATTGGATCCTCATATTCTTGATCATATCGTACACTTCTTCAAGCCTAGATTTCTGTTCCACATATTTCATCACAAACCCACTTTTCAAGATTTTAATTTGCTCATTAGAAATTGGAGAATTAAAAATATCAAAAAAATCATCAAATAATGCAAAAAAAGAGCTGATGAACAAATTATTGGGAAAAACAAATTTGCTTAGACAAGAAGAATGATGAGATAGTTATTTTACTGCAGGGGAAATTCGCATACGTTCTGATCCAGAAATATTCATCAACCCAGGATTATTTTATGGGCTAGTTTTAATTCTAAACAGTCTGCAATTATCATCTTGTCTAGAAATTCTTTATTTATTACCTAATTTTTGGATATTTGACGCCTTGATCTAATATGTGATTTCTCAAAAGCTTAATCAAATGTGACGCGTCTGCAAAAAAGTGAATTCTTTTACAAGGGTTAAGTGGATGTTTTATAAAAGAAGTTTCATATGAAACCCCTAATCGGTTTCAAAATCCTTGATTTGAACCTCTCATATCTCTTACTACAGCGCAAACAATAAATCCCGCATGTTCTAGCTTTGAAATTGCGGTAGTCAGAATATTAGCATTCATATTCTGATCAAACTCATGATAAATAGGTTGGCACCACTTTTTAACTATGCCTGTTACTACGACAAGTTGAGCTTTTGTATACCCGGGATCAATTTTATCCTGTTAAAGATCTATGCTACAATTCCCATTCAAATTCATTTGATCATGTTTAAAAATACACAATCTACTATACAAATCCAAGCTTTTTCCTTGCTCAGCAAGGACAACAAAAACAGAAAACGAAAATCCTGGCTCACAAAAGAAGTTTTCGATCCATTTCCGCAAAGTACGGGTACATGGCAACGGTATTTTCCATATGTCCCTTATCACATTATACGCTTTTTTAGAAACCGCTACAAGGCTTAGACTTTTAGCAATTTAAGATTTTTTCCATTTAACCTTCCTTCGGCCTTTTAAAGTTTCAATTGGGACTCATAGGAATAATGGGATTAATATCTTGTTGAGTTCAGCAATCAATTTGTTGTTTTTGTCACATTTCTTCTTTTTCAAAATTGTCAGTTGATGGCGCAAACATTATTCTTGCAGCCGTTGAAGAGATATTTTTTTCTGCACGACGTAAATTCAGTTTGAATTTTTCAATTTCCTTGTCGGCGTCGCGTAGTTGTTTTTGCAAATTTAGTTTTGTTCTATATTAAGAAATATTTTTAATTGACGTTTATAAGTTGTCAAGTTATGTTGAGCATAAAGGCTAAAATATGTAAAAAAACCTGTTGGCAAATCTGATGGAATAGAATTTATATCCAGTATGTTTTTAGTTGTGTTTACTGTGATTTTTCAAGAAAACGTCAAAATTTACAAACAAACTGTTTCCTAATTTTTTAGTGGCTTTTTATGTAACATAAACTAAATATTTTTAAAATATCTTTCACCAGTTGTTTGTTTTCTCGCCGCAATTTTCTCTGCTCTCTGGGTGAATTATCTGTCGTTATCTGATCTCTAAGTGGTAAGTAAAGGGTTGGGTCAGCATCTTCCTTAAGGTAACTTTTTCTTCGACTCGGAAGTAATTCATGCTGCAAACCCCGTTCATAGTCTTCATCCAAAAAATGCTGGGAGCACACTACAGGCTGTTTACTAGTGATTTTGTCTTTGCGTTTGCAAGCGGCGACCCATTTTTGCTTTACAGTGTAATTCTTTGGAAAAGAATGAACTATGTATTTTGAATTTTTGTATTGATTCTTACAAGTTGCAACGGCACACACGGGCATAATCAAAATATGTGATATAGAGATTGAAAAGAAGCTTCAACGTTAAAAAAAATTATTATCCTAAAATGTTATTGTGATATATGTGAGTAGATTGAGTGAAAGTCGTTTTCGCGCCGCTTCTGCGTACGAGAAAATGTCATCAACTCTCTGTTCAACTCTATTGTTTTCTTGAATTGCCATACCCTATTATATTTCTGTACCCTGGGTAAAGTATTCCACATCTATGTACATACAAAATTTTAGCAATACAAAATGAATAACATCAGTTAAATTAGGAGTATTGCAAACATGACTTGCAGCTCTTTAGTAGACAAAGAACCCAAATGTACAAAAAAATGATTTTGCTATTACTAGCAAATATACCGCACTACGTCCGTCCACTAACTAAGCTACGGTAAACGCATATTTGAGTTATTTCTGTGAAAACGCGTAGTCTTACAAAATATTAGAGCCTCTAGTGAATTTAAAATTTGAAAATTTGAAAAACTGCTTTAGAAATGGCTTGAGAAAAAATTACATGTTGATAAAACCTTTTTTCAAGCGAAAGATACACCCAACCTAGCCTTATGCTCTGCAAATTTTGCAGCAACAAACTGAAAATCATTGTGAAACACAGCAAGTAGACAGCAAAAAATTAAACTTGTCAAAAACCTCTATTTTTCTTTCAGCAAGGTTAATAGTTACTGTTAAATGAAACATCGGACCAACTTATATCTGTGAAAACAATTAACGTTGCTTCATGTTTTGTTTTTATTAAAAATTCTTGTTTTTTATTCCCCATCAAAATTTCATAGCAAACCCACAGCCAGCTCCCTTGTTAAAATCACATGTAAAATCCTTGTACGTTGCTGCCCTGTAAAATCCCATATGATAAGCCTGTAGGTTGTTTGTTGGGTTCAGGAACCCAACAAACAACCTAACGTTAGGGACAAGGACAAAGGACTGTTAAACTCCTATGTCGCATACTTATCGGCTGCTTGCCATTCAAAATTCTTTTTTAATTCCCATGTTGAATCTTGATTTACTTCCCATAGAATTGGCCTGTTTAGTAAGCGTTTAAAATTTGGCAAAATTTACGTCTAATTTGGAAACCGTAACCGCTTTGAAGGTTAAAAATTGGACCCTCGGTTAGTTTACAAAAATTGCCGTTTAACAAATTTAACGTTTTTTAAACGTTTATTGCGCTTCAAATTTATTTGTTAACGATACAAGGATTCCAATAAAAAGACGAGCAAAAACATCCAATATTTTTCATATGTAATATTACCAAGTAAATCAGCTCATTTTTTTAAAAATATTAAATTAATTTCAAGGAGTATAAAGGCTATCATCCAGCACAGGCGGGAAATAATGTTTTTAAAAAAAATTACCCTAAAATCAGTAAAAAATTTTCCGAAAATAAACACCTACCTGCTCATTTTTTAGCAAAGTTTTTGAGAAATAGAGTAAAATTTAAATATTTTTTTAAAAAAATTTGGGCAAAAAATTGGCCAAAATATAGTTTGTGGTACAATTACTGTTAGGTTGGGAAATTCTCACCCGAAAATTTGAAAATCCGCCCAATAGTTGCCCCTACCCCTAAAATTTTTCCTTAACTGGATTTTCCACCCGTGTCATCCAGATATCGCAGTCGCATGCTGCGGAATGCGTATGAGTCTAAATCGAACCTCACTTATATTCGCGCGTATTTAGAATTGACTGATAGCAAAGCCAGATATTTTGTGAGCTTTTCAGATATTTATTAGCTAACTGCTTTTCAATTTTTCTTAAAAAAAATTAAAATTGAACCAAAATAACCGTTTGATATAGCAATTTTTGGTTAGTTTAATTTCAAAACCGTAACCGCATTTACGAATAATTTTTGTACGGTTTTTACGTTTAGTAAGCAAAGAAACTATACGCGCGTTGAAACGTTTTTTAAACGTTTGATTTGTAAACGAGCCAAGTCTAACTTCCCATTTGTATTGGTAGGTTCAATTGCATAACGATTTTCTAAATCTTAGATTGGCCTGAATTGTTGTAGTTGAAAGCCCATCAACAAAAGTACAAAGCAGCATGTAACAGATTCGTACGAAAACTTTTTATAACATTTTTCGAATCATTAGGTTTGCCTAAATGATATATATTGGAAGCGAATAATCCAATGTTTATTGCAACATATAACAGATTTGTACGAACACTTTCCATAACAATATTTTAAACATTATATCTGCCTGATTGTTGTAGTTGAAAGCCAATAATCCAATGTACAATGCCAGATATTACAGGTTCTTACTCTTATATAAATTTTAGTGGTAAAAATCCCTGCTGGCACACATACAGAAAAATACCATCTTACACACCCTCTTCCAAACCTAATCTTTAGACGATCGTTCAATGCAAAGACTCCAATTTGCTAGAGATATTTTCCAGAAAGTATATTCAATGCGTAGTAATAACGCTCAGAAAAGCGCCAAATACGAATAAAGCGCCGTGGTATACGGCTTTGTACGGATAAAAACCGCTACATTTAATTTCATACGCAATAACCTCAATCAAAAACTGCAATAATACAGTAAATAATAACTATAAGCATAAACAAACTGTATAGTTTCTTCTTAGTGAAGCTCGTAGCGAATGTACTGTACTGTATGGGAAGAATTGTGTCGCAAAATTTAATAGCTGGTTTTTGCATTCAAAGAGATGTAACAGGGTCGCTCCAACTTTGGTAGTCCCTACTTTTAATTCTTTGTGCACTTATAACTCTCCCATGTTAAAAGCTATAAGTGTCTGCAATTCAGTGGTCAAAAATTAGACTTCTCCGAATTTTCAGATGAGCCTCCGGGGTATTTTGATGCCTCACGTCTGCTAAAAAACCATATTCAGGGACATTCGTAATTGAATTCACCTTTCACCTTAAAAACTTGACTATTGATTATTGGTGCACACTCTTGTTAAAATCTAATTTATAAACTTCATGTAATTATTTGATTTGACTTTTTCACTTATTTTGTTCATTAATTAAGTGTATAGACATTTGTTCACACTTAATTGTGTCACCGAAGGAAGACCAGCATTCAATTGTTGACTCGGTTTGTGACACGTTACTAAAGTGATTTGATTTGATTTGACTTGATTGTACTTCAATACAAACAATATATTTCACTCAGAAAATGTACTCATGAAAACAAAGTCATTGCTATAAAAATGTTCAAGAACCAAAATTAAGCACAAATATTTTCAAAGCCAATCATAGATTTGCTACATTTGCCATTTTTGCCATAGCATCTTAAATTTTCAGAAAACTTCCAATCAAATCAAAAAGACATCAATCAGTATAATACCTCTGTAATTATCAATACTGACACAATCAAGGTCCCTATAGAAACAAATAACACCCTCTTTTTACAAGGTTCGGAAATACTTAAATCTGAGAATTCAATGCTGGAGAAAAATCAAAATGGGGCTGATCATGCCATCACTAATATCACTATGGTGAACAATACAGAATTTGAGCCCCCTTTTGAATTTTCTCCAGCATTGAATTCTCAGATTTAAGTATTTCCGAACCTTGTAAAAAGAGGGTGTTATTTGTTTCTATAGGGACCTTGGACACAATAATAATTAATAGTTAAAAGTATTTTAAGAAAAATTTTAGGAAACTTTTGAACAACCACATTTGAAGCGAATCATATATATTTATGTATAAATTTTTCTCAAATGTAATATGCTGTAAAATACTATACACACTTTTATACAAGGATATATGAATATAAAAGAAAACGACACTTGCAACTCACTCTGTAGGAGTCAAGCTCAACTACCAGTGACGTCACAAATATGACTTGATCCTACTTTGTTCGGGCATATGCCTTTATTTCCTACAAAACAAAAGAAAACATTCAATCTGCCAACACTACTATTTAACAAAATTATTCTTAATTAGGGCGAATCAAGATTTTCTGTTCTTATGGAAATTTACTTTGTAAAAATCTCAAAATGACGGGGACTGACCCCCTTATTGTTTGTTTGATTTTGGCGGTATGTGTATTTAGATACATGTAAAGACAGAGTTTCGACGCGCCAACGTCACGTTTGCAAGGTTATTAAGATAAACCACTCAATGGCATTTTTTCCAAAGCGCCATTTCCTATATATTCGGGTATCCTGGTTTCAAACGTATTTATACGGTTTAGAATACAATCGTGTATCAGTGCTTGAAACCATACCATTATGGTCTAGTTGGAGCCACCATATCTTGATATATACGACCCGTGTGCTATTAAGGAAATTGATTCTCTCATTTAACTGAATCGTTTAATAGGATGTTTTGTCTTCTAATAACTGTTCAGATTAGTTTTTCATCAATTTTTCAACTAAACCAGAAATAAATTTAATTTTTTTTGTAGAAAAACAGCTCAAAATGAAAACACTTTTGAAAAACGACAAACTAAAAAAAATTAAGTTTACAATGATGTAATTTCAGTTTCAAATTTACTGTAGTTATTTTGAAAACCTAGGAAATGAGTGAGCCTAAGTGAGTGAGTGAGCGTTAGTTTATAGATTTTTTCGGAAAAACTTATGCTGAAATTCTCAATTCTTTACAATTTTTTTCGCGACAGCAACTATGTGAATGAGTGATTATGAGGGCTCAAGAAATTTTTTAAATTATTTTTTTAATAGTTGCTCATTGTTATTCAAAAGCCCGACTCCCCATATGAAAACCGCATGTTAGATTCCCTATCTCGGCTTTGTCAATTATATAAAATAATAGTATTCAGGAAAGGTGAGTCAGTCCTTTCAAAAATGTCAATGCAGTTAAATGCCCACTGGACACTATTCATTTTCTTAATCAGTCGATAGACTTAAGCTCCTCAACAGTACAAACAAATTAGGGTTTACCTGTGAGCTGAAGCTTGACCTTAGTTATATGATCCACCGGAGGTTCCTGGATAAAAAGTTAACCATATTTACAGTCCCACGATACTGCATGGAGAGAGCCATACTTCAAAGCTATCAGTAGGCTAAAACCTGCGCGCACACAATAGTATCACCACACACCGCATGCGATCGTCATCAAATTTGTAAATTTTTGCCTTTTGTGAATATACCGAAACTTCATAAATAAATCAGCAATATCAGACAATTCCTACAGGTTGTACTGAAAATAGGGATATTTGAAATACAGCAACATGCGATCTTCTACAAATTTAGCACAGAAAGTATTTAAGAAATTTTTTTGCAGGACTGTAATTATAGGTCATATCGTAATTCTGGAATTTCGAAAAAATAAAACAATTCGTACACAAATTGGGCAAAAAATCAATATTTTCATTACTTGCTTGGCTTCTTTCGGCTTCAATGGTTTAAAAAACTAATATACGTTTGATCATGACTTATGTGGTATCATGATCATTGAAATTTCTTTTATTACACCAAAGAGCTTGCATTGATGCAGCCGAAATACCGAAATACTCAATCAAATTTATTTCCAATTTATTTACACATTAATTTTTACGCTACATTGAAAACTGAACAAACGACTTATTTGAAATTTAAACGCTTTGAAACTTTGATCACTTTATTCAAATTGAAAGTTTTTACTTATAGTTGTATAGGTATTCACACGATATCCACGTTACATTACACTTAATTTTAAAAACTGAAGTTACAACAAATCAATTGCTACAATTAGCAAAAAAATTTTTAAGCTACGAAACTGTGCACTAAATCAAACGATAGGGGCAATTATAATGTTGAATAATATTTTGCAGCATTTGATGAACCCCGCTGTTTTTTGCTTTTGATAACATTGGAGCAAGCATTCTCTAAATTGCAAAAAGGTTAACTAAGGCCTAGTTCACATGAATGCAATTTAACGTGCGAAGGTATGTGCATCTGCGATTGTAAATGCGATGTCATGTGAACTACCTTTGCGATCGTAGATGCGAAGTCATCGCATGTTCACCATAGTTGCGATAAATCGCATCAAAACAAAAGTTCAAGTCATTAAATTTTCTAGATGCGATCATGCGATCAGTCGATTAACAAACGAAATTCAGTCGTCATCGCATCTTTATGTGAATCAAACAACGAATTCTATTGGTGCGTCAACGCATGCGTACAGTCGGAACTTTGTGATGCAGCATCAATCGCAAGTTCAAATCGCATCCATGTGAACTAGGCTTAATTTAGTTTATTTGAAATTACCAATCTTTTTTTAAAAAATGTATACACCTAAATAAATTTAATTTATTCGAAGCTTTGTTAAGAGAGTTTCGAGTTTCCGGGACAATAAGCATTAGAATTTTGGACAGTGTATAGGATGACATATTCTTTTATTCCGTGCTTTCGATTTATTACCGTACTTTTGATTAAGATCATATAATCTAGGCTAGTATTGTACCATAAAGTGTCCAGACGCTTCACGCAATCCAACAAAAACTACCCCGTTAAACCCACCCCACGACATCAAATTTCATGACACCTACTACCCAGTACACCGAAAGCTATAACATTCTCATGTGAAACAAGTGGTCCGAGACGGGGTCTACAAGAATTGGTCCTAGACGCTAACAATAGGTCCTAGATGCTAACTTTTTGCCCTGTATGCTAACAAATTCTGATATGTGCTAGCAATCGGTCATAGATGCAACAATTAGTTTTCTTATATAAATTCTTTAGTTTTTATTCGCAACAAAATACAAGAAAAGTAATAAAATTAAAAAATAAAACCTAGCTAGGAAAAGGATAGGGGAAAACCTTCATCAGAAACTAAGAAGGAAAACCCTAACCAACTGGGAATGCAA
>Ga0210040_10002658_pt1 | contig 24950 bp, 22 predicted proteins | sample CryGeyCG12114_NA_FD_185462 | JGI IMG/M metagenome (GOLD analysis project Ga0210040, IMG submission 185462) | Groundwater microbial communities from aquifer - Crystal Geyser CG19_WC_8/21/14_NA (SPAdes) (version 2) | ecosystem: Environmental > Aquatic > Deep subsurface > Groundwater | place: USA... | reverse complement strand
AAAAAAAAACATGACTGTGCATCATAATCTGCTAACAACAAATTCATACGTACACACTAATACTATAACAAATCACACAAACAATGCTGCAGCAAATCTTTCATATAGAGTGATGATCATCATACAGTGTTTGTGGTTATCCATATTGATTTTGCATGTATGTACATTTTTCCAGGATTATCTTGCAAAGGGTGCAGTAGATTATTAAGGCTTGGTTCAATAAACTAAGGCATACAAACAGCCGATAAATTATAAAATATGATTATCAATGATCTCCACTAGGATGAGCATGGACGGCATCAATGTCATTTGAATCCGAAGTTTCAGGATTGTCATTATCCCCACCAGCTCCGCTTGCCTGTTTCACGTGCCAAACCATATTCTCGTAACTACTTTTGTATTCCCTGAGTAAGTTGTTTAGCACATCATCTTGCAATGGCTCATTCATCCCCTCATTCAGCACATCATTTTCTTTGTCGGCTTGCTCAATTTCGTTCGAGTGACAGTTGCTAATACTTGACTGCGAATTTGTACCTGTTTCGGTAGAATATTCATCATCCTCATCCTCAGAACTCTCATCAGAATCAGAACTGTCCGTCACGTACTCTTCTTCCGATTCGTGTTCGCAACTCAGAAACTTGCTATCTGTTACGTTGAACCGGTCAATTTGACGCACGTGCTCATTGTTTCCGCTTTTGGAAGTGGTCATGACGCATTGACCTTTGTCATTCAGACGGCCAGCTAGGTAGATCTAAAATGGTACCAAGAACACTATATACAAATATTTCCAAATTGTTAGTCAGTTTTAGTTCTTTCAATCAGTCAATCGTAAAAATTTCGAAAAAATATGATCCGAATTTTAAACAAGCGAAAAGCGATATAAAAATGGCGAACTGGATAATAAGTAGAGACTCAAATTTTGGCGCTCTTAAGAAAACACTAACTTGGGAAAAATCTTCACTGATATGTTGGAGTAGGAAGCCAATCAAGCTAATTTCACAAGAGTCATTATTCTTGAATTCCAAGTAGCTAGCCAAATTGATGCTCTGTCCAAAGTCAAATGACGTTAAAGTCTTGCGTTTCCACATAGTTAAAAAAGCTTGCACGCTTAATCCCATATTTAAATGCATTCCAATTTTTTGCAATGACAAAACTTTCAAAGCTGGCAGTTCAAGGCAAATGAAATCTGCTTCTTCTGTTGATGTGAGTAAGTTTTTGAGTTTAACAGTTTCTAAAGATTTGGGAAGAAATAGCCCTCCCTTCAAATCGGGAAATTTCCTCTCGTTCACTTGTGATGTACTCTTGTATTTTGTGGCTAACATCAAAGTTTTCAATCGCTCACAGGTGGAGAAGTTTTTCAAATCCACCCACCCATTCACATGCATGTAGACAGTTGTAAGTGTGGCAGCATTGTTGTGGAACAAATTAAAAGGTAGTGGACAGAAAAATCCTTTGTACAAGATTGTTTTCAATTGGTTTTGCTGGATCATAAAATTGTACCATAAAGGACTGGTATCTTGAAGCCTTCGGGATCGAACTGCGACGTGAAACTCAGTAAGTCGGATTGGCATCATTTGTTTTAGAAATGGGACGCACCTTTGCGCACGAGTTGGTCTTTGAGACCGATGATTGGGATTTCTTCTCCGATTAGGCTCACATTTGACTTCATCATCCATTATTGGCTCTTCGACATCGCTGCTGTAGTTAATTATTCCTGAATTCTCGTAAAGTTTTACGGGTGGTGGGTCTTTTTTGCAAGCTTTGAGGTCTCCGTCGGTTGTCTTCGAAGTAACTAGTTCGCTTTCGTCGACGACTTCGTCGAAAAGGAATTCAGCTTCCGACTCTGTATCTGTATCCGATAAATCATCGTCTTCTGTGTAGGCCACTCGGTATTGCTGATGGTATGAGAAGGATTTTAAAGTGTCTTTGTGTTTGGTCATAAACTCGGAGATGGCACCAACGATGTGAAAATCCATGGGTTTGTAAAATGGTATAGTGACAATGAACGTATGTAGTAGTTGGAATGCATTCGATCGAAGAAATGCTACGAAGCCGGTCAATGAAGTCATAAAATCGAATTCATTTTCATCACGATGCTCTGACCATTCAGAAATGCCAGCACTGTCTATATAAAGAATCTTGAGCGAGGGCAGGTTTACAGGTATAATGGAATTTGCTTTCAAGTTTAGTGTTTCAAATATGGAGATGTGAATGTACAATGTGGAAAGGTTAATACGAGGGGTTAGCACTTCCACCAATGCTTTTGACGAAAAGTTTCCAATCAAATGGAGGGTCTGTATTTCTTTGGGGGACGTTTTGGTATTTGATTCAGCTTCAGAGGAAATTTTTAGCTTGGAGACGGCTTCCTGCGCTTCCTTCTGAGGCTCTCGGGAATAACAGAAGAGAACGAGTAGTTCTAAAGGTCCTAACTTTTCGGATTCAGTAGACCGAAGCCCATAGGTGTCGCCAAATCCAACGGCAAGTTGCTGCCCGAAATATTTATCAATCATGCTTTTCCAGCTTGTTGACACACTTTTGAAAGACTCTCGGTCGTCAGAGACGCAATGTTGGAAGATTTTCGCCAGAACCTTGAATTATTGTAATTAAGTTAGTAAGAACATTATGTTCGTAGACTCGATTTGAATTTAAGTAAATTCTTATTTATACCGGCTCAGGCAGATTCCCAAATTTTTGCTTGTCATTCTCAGTGTCCATGTTTTGTATGCTTATTGCTGCGGCAAAAAGGGTCAAATAAGTTAGGTTTACAAATTATATTGGAGCGAGCAGTTTCAGTATCTCAGAAGCGCCTAAACAGCCATTGGCAGCCATGTTGTGTTGACAACCATTTATGCTACCCCATATTTCGTTAATTTGATGAAAAAAGTGCTGCAAAATTCCATTTCTAGAAGTCTGGGCGGATTAAGACACCGTTTTTTCTCTTCATTCACCTGCCTGTGACAGTGTATTTTTTTCGAACCGTTGAAACGGGTGGAATGAATGAGTTGTAGTATTGAATGTTAAGATTACGCTACGACTACACAGACCACATGCATGAACTTTGTCCTCGTGTCTCATCTTTAGTAGACTCGGTATCCGTCTTCGTGTAATTGAAGATTCACTATGCGTTGCCAAGAAATGCATGTTTACGTTGATAAGTTTCATTATGTGACCACCACGAGCTATTAGGCTACTAACACTAACTGACCAGCTATAACTATAATGCTCGTTACACTTTTAATTTTTTGTTAAAAGCTTCTATTCATTCACCCAAATCGAGTTATGTAATAGACGATAAGTCGTGCAGCACATTATCATGTAACAGTTATGAATATTCTTTTAGTTCATATGTTATCTGAACCAGATAAAGCTTGTCGCAGTAGGTTTAGACGGAAAAAACTGTCTAACTAGATTTCTGTCAAATCGTCACTCCAGTTCAGTACGAAGTTGAATTTCCCTTTAGTAACTTACTTCAACAATTACTCAGATTTTGCATTTCCGATTCCCGTTGGTTACAACATGGATGCCATGCAAGAAGGTTGGTTTAGTGAATTCAGTGCCTTATGGAAAGGACAATGTTTCTCTCTACAAGTAAAAAAGGTCTTGTACGACAAAAAGTCGGACTTTCAACATGTCATCGTTTTAGATACGTAAGAACATTCAGAATCAAAATCATGAGAAAACCCTGGTACGTAAATATGAAAGTATTTTGTTTTGTTCATAACAACACAGGGAAACATATGGGCATTGCTTAATTCTGGATGGGGTAATCCAATGTACAGAACGCGATGAATTTTCATACCAAGAAATGATGGCATTTATTCCCCTTTGCTCGCATCCAGCCCCTGAGAATGTTTTAATTATTGGAGGGGGAGATGGAGGAGTTGCAAGAGAAGTTGCCAAATTCCCCACAGTGAAAAAAATCGTCATGTGCGAGATTGACAAAGATGTTGTTGAAGTTTCAAAAAAATATTTGCCTTTCATGGCCGAAGGATTTCAAAGTCCTAAGCTCACTTTGCATGTTGGCGATGGGTTCGAATTTATGGGGAAACATGAGAATGAATTTGATGTGATCATAACAGATTCTTCAGATCCTATAGGTATGACCTTTTTGTCTAGATTTTGATGATAGATCGGATGAAAATTAATATCATAATGCTTGTGGATATTACTTGGGGACTTGGGCTATTATAGGACCGGCAGAAAGTTTATTTGGTGAACAATACTACCGATTGGCTAAGAAAGCACTACGACCCAAGGGAATAATTTGTTCACAAGGAGAAAATATGTGGTACCATATGAAGATTATAGAAGAGATGATGGAATTTTGTCAGAACTTGTTCCCAACTGTTGCGTACGCGTATACATGTCTGCCTACATACCCAGGTGGACAAATTGGGTTACTTTTGTGCAGCAAAGATTCTGTAAGTGAAACATATTTCTTAAATTGTACATTACTTATGCGAAGGCAATTAGGATTGCATATTGTATTATTTACAATCACTTTGTAAAATGTATAGACCACAAAATTCAGTGAGCCGGAGACGGAATTATCCGAAGGTGTTTTGGAGGAAATGAATTTAAGATATTATTCTCCGGAAATTCATAGAGCATCTTTCGCTTTACCTCGATTTGCGGCAAAAGCCCTAGCAAAGATACCTAGGTCTAAGTGAAAGTTTTGTACATGACAATATGAAGATGAATAAACCACAGCAAGCGAGTGTACCAAGAAGCTGCATAGCAGATTATGGTGGTAGTTGAAACTTTTTGATACTTTTCATAAAATGTCCAAGAAATGCAATTACGTTTCACCTTGTAGTTACTGTTGATAACGCTATATTTCTATGTGACTATTTGACTTGCCGTAATTTTGTTGAAAATTGCGTTGGTTCATTTCACAAATCAAAGACCTGCACTCAAAAAATTATCTGTGCATGAAGGAAGTGTGCTATTTCATAAGCCATGTATAACTCAACAACTCAACTTCCTGTATTTCACCTGCGAGAAATTAAAAAAAAAATGATGGGCTCAAAATATAAGGTTTATTTGCGCGGTTAATAATAGTCGGCGTTTTTTATTATAGCGTTTTTATTAGCGATAGATAAACTTTTATGCTGCCGCTGGATAATTTTGCGTTGACACAAACCGCCACGTTTTACCCCATCTCCTTTCTCTCCCAATTAATGAAACATGCATAGAAACTTTTTAACAGGATTCGACCATCAGTTTATTTGGTACCATGTTAAGTTCGCTAAATTCCATCAAATTACATACTGGGTTTTTCACATTCATATTCACTAAAAAGTTCGAGTAGTATAAACGGGTAAAATAAACGATGCGGAAGAAGGAAAGATTTTAAATTTAACAATCAGTTTCACCAAAAAACAAACAACATTCAATAATGATTCATTCTTGATATCACAAATAAATAAGTTAGCCTCTGACACTATTCTTCACAAAATGATCAGCACAATATACAATGCTGTCATTCCTTTCTCTCTTCTCTAACAATTTTTCATCATGTATACTATGGGTTAGATAAAAAGTCAATAACAGGACCAAAGTAATGTCATTTTTTGAGGTAAAGAAAACAAAATCAACAAACTTACCAATAATTGTTCTTCCTTTTCTTGAAACTATAACACTTCCAGCAAAACCATTCCTATATCCTGTCTCTTTCATAGCATACAGTTATCCATATAGTAGTACCACTAGCAAACTACACTTAAATGATCAACAAGTGACATGTTGTTTTACACAATTCTACCGTTTAAATCGCACACCACACTACATAGCAATCGGTTCATCATCCGCGTGTCACATCATGCGCCGCTTTGAATATACTTTATAGTTGTGGCTCACGTAATTTATTATTAGCAGCATATATTACTACACAAACTACAAATATATTACTTAAAATTACCACACCTGACCTGAAACAATAAAAATAATATGACGCAACCATGTCCCAAAAACTTAAACTCGAACCCCAGTTTTCTTACTTACTAGTTAGTTACAAAAAACGCAATCCATATCTTCCTTCTCATCATCATGTAAAAAGAAAGTGGCAGAGAAAGCTGAAACAATTCTCACACTCCCCATCTAGTATATTGTTTTTTCTTCCGTTTATCGTAACAACTTTCTTTCAACAAAAACTAGTTGCTACTTACTGAATTCACAACAGTACCAATTAGTTAGTTAGTAGTTAGTTAGCATTATTCCCCTTCCTTGGCATTCCCTTCCCTAACTTACTAACGAACCTTTACATTTAGTAGTTAATTTATAACTAACTAACTAAATAACAAGTAATCATAAAAGATAGTCTCGTCATCACGCCATGAGTTCTTGTGTAGTCAAATCAATCAAATCTATTTACCTACATGAAGTCCTTATATAGCGAGTGACAGACGTGAGGAAAAAATCGTATTCCCACCTTGTTTGTTGTCAGGTAGGTTTGAAAGGAAATTGAACAGAGAACTGACAAGCAGACATTCTTCACACCACATTTATCATCAACTCTTGGTTTCTTTGTATGCTTTGTACCGTTCTTCATTAAGAGGCAGTCAATTGTAAATCACGTTTTGTTTTCATGTAAAGCATTTCAGGTTGATTAACTCACCTTGTCGTACAGTAATAAAACTAAAGATTTCTGTATCATTCTTCAATACAGGCAGGGGATTAACAATTACAAAAATCAAGAGTCAATAACTACACGAATCGAATATACTTTTATACATTAGGAATCCTGCTCCTTTTTAAAACACTTTACTATATAATTAGTTGATAGAATTCCGAAATTCCATGAATTACATATTAAATACTCTGAGTTTGAGGTTAACATTTTACACTAATGAAAGATAGCATAGTTAGTGATACATTTAAAAATTATGATGATCCTACAAAATGTGACTGATGCAATGAAAACTACACTCGGGAAATTCGTGACCAATAAATTTTTACATAATTGCACACACCAAATGAACACGGCATTTAAATTGGCAAACTTATTGTTGGAAGCGTTTGTATTTTGTTGTTTACCAACCACTGCATTGATTAGCCTAACAAAGTCATATTTCAATTGTCCCAGTCATACGACGAAAAAAAAGTTCCCAGTCAGTTTAACATCGATTCAAATGAACATTGAGGACAAATCCCTACTGTATACAAACAGATCGACATGGGCCAAGACGAACAACATTTCACATACCGTTTCTTTGTAATACCTATAAGGATACACATCATTATTGTTAACTAACTATATCAACTAAATGCAGAGCACCATTTGACTCAAATGACAAAATCATTCTGTTTAGTATATGTGAGACAAAATTAGAGTGAAGAATCTCCACCGTTTTGTGGCGTAGTTAAAGCTTAACATCGAACTTGAACAAACAAACGTCATTAACTGGCAGGTACGTTTGGCCAGGTGCATCGTATAGTCATTCACTTTTCCTGGTAGTTATCAAGAGCATACATAAACAACACCTCTCCATGTTCATATTATTCTCAACACACTCAATCAACTCATTCAAACGAACTGCAGTTCAAAAGTCGTTCAGCCAAATACAAAGGATCCATCCTCATACATCAACCATGAAAACTATCCCTGAGATCATGAAATTTCGGTTAGATTTTGTCATAGACTATCAAGGTGTCTTCTTTTTGGGTCTTTACCAAACAGCATTTAATTTGATGAACATTGTATTATTTCAATTGAATTGACAACCAACCATGTCTATATACGGTAATTAGTTTTCTACTATGGATTTCTCCATATGAAGGGAACATTGTTTTTTTTTCTGCATGGATTCTTCAAAGGCAGACATGTACAATAAATGCTTTGTTTGTTAGTACAGGAAAAAAATATACTGCGGACAAGTTGGCTAACTTTTAACTCACTGCAATTGCGAACAACGGTTCATACACGATTTCAAAACTTTTATGCACGGGTCACACTCTATCTCATCACGATAAAAATATAATTTGTCTCTTCGTTCGACTCACAAGTTCACTCAAACAAATCCATTCCATCAGTCAAATTAAATGAGAAATTATAGAAATAATGATTGTTTTCAATATAATATACATTTTTCCTTTATGTGACAGACCTGCGTCATGTTTCCTTCCTTTTTCTTTTATATATAATATATATTATATATATATATTACATAATATATGTCTCTCTTCAACGCGCGTCCTTAGTTTCAACTACTTTCAACTTTTTGGTCTTCTTTTCATAGTGACTCTTTATAGTGATTGCGATGCGAGCAAATCATTTTTGTCTCTCATCTTTAGTATTTATCAGTATATATAGGAATTGCCTTATCCTAAATACTACGAAAGATCATCTACTACTGTTATAAAATAGGATTGACGAAATTTTAGTAGTAGACAGAAAGATTATAAAAACAAAGTGAGGGAAACAAATGCAATCAATCATATGATTCTTATACTAATAGACACAACTAAAATTATGTTATCCAACCCTCTACCCCCTTTGAATAATCTTCAACCTCACAAAAAAATAGTACCATTTACTGACGCAATTTAATTTGGCAGCAAATGTGAATGGGCAGCTTTCGGTGCTTTTGAACAGAACGATGTGATCAAAGAGTAAATAACAATAAAGCTCAAAAATACATGAATATTAAAGTGGAACTGAATACAAGTGGATTATTTAGCTTTTCCTCATCATAATAATGTCAGTGTGAAACAAATCATACGGTCTACAACCCTACCATTATATTTAGGTTCTTAACTAAACTAACCAAGAGAAAGTCATCTTTTACCGGTTTTGAGGTTGAAAGCCAGTTAGTTGTTGCTTTTGAAAGGAGAACAAAGACACGATCGAAAAAATTGCCTAGCTTCCTCAGATTTAAAGCTATCCTAATCGCTTAGTTTTCACATGTTGTACTTCATAAATCCTTTTGTTTCTCTTGACCATCCACCAGGGGGTTGATTAGGAGGGCCGGGGTTAGGGGGTCCTTGATGGCCTGGTCCAGGTCCATCCCCTCCACCCCATGCCATAAAACCAGAGTTATCAGGACCAGGTTGTTGTGAATTCCCACCTTGTGGAGTTGGAGCATTTGTATGACCAAAATTTGACGGATGATTGAAACTCTGAGGACCCTCACTACCCTGTCCTTGGCCTTGAATATTTCCTACCATTCCCCAACTAGCCTGTACACAAAAAAAAAGTGTTTAGCACCATGTTTAGAAACTTATCACATATTAGTATTAGGGTCTGAAAATAATTTTGGTACATACCTGATTTAGAGCAGCAGCTGCTGCTGCAGCTAATGCGGGATTCATGTGCATTCCTACATTGAGAGCACTAAGTCCCATTGGATTATTTAATCCTTGACCTTGGCCAGTTCCTCCAGCGCCGCCACCCAGTCCTAAAGCCTGCAGATTCGGCATTTCCATAGCACCACGACCGCCTGCATTCCAACCACCCCCACCTTGGCCATAATGTTGACCGTAGCCTCCTCCAATTTTACCTTCTCTAGGTGGCATCCCTAAAAAAAAATGGGTTTTAAATTTAAATACACACAATATTGAGATACCATCAGCGAATCAACCATTTATATTCAACAGAGCAAAAAAAGCACCTCTATATGGATACTGGTGACCTCCCTGACCACGGGTAGGATCTGATTTGGGGGCAGCATTTGAAACATGGACGGACACGCCTTTGACAATGTGATCTTCTCCACAAAGTGTTTGGGCCACTTCGGCTTCTAAGAAGGTCACGAAGGCAAATGCCCTAAATGGTCGTGGAATAAATACATCTGTCACTTCCCCATATTTGGCAAAATATTCGCGCAAATCCTCTGCTCCGATATCTTCTGTACATCGTCCAACAAACACTTTCGCAGGCACGTGAGCTTGCTGGTGTTCCTGTAATAAAGTATCGGTTAGCCACATTATTTAATAGTACTATTCCACAGAAAAGGACAATGCAGTGATTGCAATAAGGTACTGCTATTACCTTGGAATTCGGAATCTTTACGTCACACCATCTTCCATCAATCAAATGACGCTGTGATAATACGCGAACTTGAGATTCATGGTTGGCAAACCGGATGAAGCCAAAACCTTTAGATTGTCCAGTTTTAGGATCCTTTTTAACTTGCGCCATCAACACTTCCCCAAAGGGGTCAAAATATTCCCGAAGCTGCTGCTCCGATGTTTTCCATGGAAGTCCTAGCACGATCAAATCTGAGCATTTGCTTTTCGATGAAGATTCGAATCGTTTCGTTTTAGCTGTAGAATTTTCTAAGTAATCGTCTGATTTCCTTTTGTTTTCTACTGCTTGATAAAAAAAAAGAAGCAATGTAAGTTTTGCTGCCTAAAGAATATAGTAACAGTGATGCTATACAGTATACAGTAAAATTAAACGACACTTACGATGTATCCCTTTAGGAAAGACGCACACAAAAACATTAGTTCCCCAACCACTCTCGGGAGGATGAAACCTTCCTTCTGTGATTCGAACTCCACGCATTCCACCGGAGTCAGGATTTCGAAATTTGAGTCCAGAAGCACCTGGAAACTGAGCTTGCAGTGTGGACAATAGTAAAGTTGAATCTTCTTCTGTAGGGACTTCGATGGGTTCTTCCCCTTCGTCCTCCGAGACTTTCAAGTACGTCGACATTTTCTCAGCAAGACACTCGTTCGCAACTTTGAATACTTGGGACTTTTTCTTTATGATCACAGTCTCGTTGTTATCAATGCACAGAATGAGTATAATCACTTTTGTTTTGCTTCAACAAACAAATGTTGTAGTACTCATAACTTTGGAGTTTGTTCAGAGCCTGCTGTTGTGTATATTTTGTAGTGGAGAGCTTTGAATAATATTGGGAGAGTTATAGACTATCTAATATTTTATACAATCAATTGCTTTTTAGAGTTCCTCTTTCGGACTTACAAAACTACAACGACAAAAACGTACGTTTCATAATATGTGTATTTAATATATCTCGTTTGACATAAAATGGATTGTTATTGTTACTTGTAATACTACTAACCTAAACCTACTAATTAAATCTAAAGTTCATCATAATATAGAATCCTCTCGTTTCCAGTAATACAATGCTCTCTCACACACTTCTCACATTCAATCAATTCAGGGCTCTGTAATGATTTATGCTATCATCTACTCGTTTCCGTTCCCATACAGGTGTACTCTGCACACTTTTTGATGAGATGATGGTCAGCGAAATCATTGCCATTCATATCCAGTCAAACCAGCAGTGTAAAGCCGATAGCCATTCAACATCAGCCACTATATAAAATAACGAAAACAATCAATCAATGAATCAATACCAATTCAATATTTATTAACAAGACCCACCTAGCCACTAACTAACTAGCTCAATTCTCAATCAAAGAATCTAACATTCTCAAAACATTCAACAGAACCCCGGATTCAACTATCCAATTAAAATCCCTTGAAAACAATGGGATACACGTCACAATACAACTTTCCGCAAGAAGGAAGTGAAAATACGAGTATTGATGCTCAAGGCAGGGCCATCATTGGAAATTGGAAATGAAAGTGGTTGTGACCAAAGTACAATAGTTGAAATCCCGAGTCAGGGAACTTACCTCAAGAACACAAATTAAACCTAATTATTCAATGAAAATTAAACACTCTCACAAACATCAACCACAACAGCAAAATCTCAATCATATCAAACAGAATCATTCACCACATCACTACTTCTTACACAAACGCTCTCATCATTACAAATGGATAGGAGAAACCTTCCATCCTCTCATTCATTGTGATGTGAACCAACTCTCAAACTCGGCTGATTCTCTCAGAAAGACACCGAAGTACTGCAGCTGCAGCTTTAGCGCATATACATTTCCTCAAGGTTCTCACATAGAAACCAAACCTATGGCAAAAGTATATACCAAAAGCAGCCAAAAAATATGGGAAAAGAAGTGCCCCTACCACAGTATGCGGCTAGTTACTTACGAGTTTACGAGTACCACTACTATATTGCTCGCATCATGTATGTGATGAGAAGCGCATCTTCATTTCTGCATGAACTCTGTAGTAGAGACATAAAAGACGAACCAGACTGGCTGTTAATAGAAGCGTAAGTCGTATAAAATTGTCTGATTATTTTACACACGGAAGATACACTCAACGCGTATTTAATTTTCAAACTAATCAATCAGAGCACACCTTTACACAAGCTCTTCACCAATTAACGTGCCCCCTACACAGCTATAGTGCTATCCATAAACTGTGCGCTTCTCGTAAAAAATGATGTATTATGCAATGCATTCCCTGATAGGGAGAGTGATGAAAGCAAAAAATCTGTATACTTGCCTATTGTGGTTTTGGTTGAAATCTATGTAAGTTAAACCATGTATGTAGACATAGCAAATCAGTGATGAGAAATTTGTAACTGACTCCAGTTTGAAGAGCCTATGTTTTAATGGTAACTAATTAGCTTGGAAGGTGCAGAAAATGCTTTATCACGTGTAGTTATAGCTTCGAAGTTCCAGGATACAGAAAATGGACAGATTCTGATATCCTGGAGCCAGAAGATTATGTTAGCTTTCCCTTTTCAAAAGTGATTTGGCATTTCGCAGAGGCTAATGTTTAAAAAATTCTTCCCGAGAAAGCAGAATTTGTTTTACCTATTATGATTTGGATTAAAACTTTTAGTGTGCGATTCCTCTAACGAAAGTGCGGTGTTACATTTTTTTCACCAATTAAAGAAAAGAATACTGCTCATCTGCGTCTGTAGTTAGTTAGTATAGAAAGTTCTTTTGATGTGAAGCAAGTTTTACTTTAAACATGTTTTTTTATGCTTTGGTCATATCTCTAGCTAACCACAACTTGTTAAGTAAAGTAGTGTTAGATAGTTAGTTACTTGCCACAGCATTATAACACTATACTACATAGCAATCAAGTTTTAAATGCACTTCACATAAAACTTGCAGTCCTATTCACTCAGAGCGCAGCATATGATTATACCAATGTCCATTTAAACATATGGCAAAAATCATCATGCATGGGATTCGCTTGCTCGATACATAGTTACTACCGTTACTACTAACTCACAGTCCTACCAACCAGTTCATGCTGTTTGTGTATAGGTGTTTTTAAAGCATAAAAGAGGGAAACTTTTGTTTTGAATTGCTTGCCAAAAGATAAGACGGCAACCCGCGTTTTCACCAGAAATAAACCATACCATTTCTATTATCTTAGCAGTTTTTATTGCTTAATAAATTAAGTACTGAAAGTGTATGAACATCCATGTGAAATATACGCACCGACTGTATGCATGTGTAGAGGATTCAGCTACGGTTTGTGTAATTGCAGTAGTGTATAACAAATTTGGTTACAAGAAACCGAAATACTTGCTTTATATTTAGTTTCTCACATAATTGTGCCTCATATTTGTATAAAAGTCCAACAGTCTTACACATCTGTAGTAAGTGAAAGTTTCACGGGAGAAAATTGTTGACCAAAGAGAAAAGTATGAATTCAGATCCAATCGTTGATAAATAATAGATTTAGTTGAACGCCGGTATAGATTTCTGGCTCTCTTGAGAAATAGTGCTGTCGCCGCTGTAGAGAAAAAAGTAGAAAAGGCGTCAAAGTGCAACAAAAAGTTTAGCGTGCGAACTAGGTTTTGTTTTTGCGCTTTCACCTACAAGTGTAGAATACCAACCGATCGATTTTGAATATTCGGAGAAAAAAGGGAAAGTTTTTTTGCTTTCCTATGAACATGGAAAGAAGTGTATGTTAAGCTTTCTTTCAGTAGTGCATTTTGTATTCAATTCTTGTAGAAGTTTAGTTGCAGTTGTTTTTATTTTTAAAAAGATTTACAAATCTAAATGGGGTTGGGGTTTGTTTTGGTACATTCTAAACCTCATATTTAAATCCGAGCTGTCCGTGTCCGTTAGTTTTTGCAAGTAATAAGTAATTTATTGATGATTGTATAGGGCACATCCCAAGTAATTTGGAGAGATAAGACCAGCTCGAGGATTAGGAAGATGGAGGAACATGCTGCGGACTTTTGGTTCAGACGGCAAGGATCGACAACCGAAAGTATTCGACGAAAAATATTTGATGAGCACTTCAGCAATATTAAAAATGCTATTAATGTTCGTAATCAGTTGTAATTACTATTACTACCTCTGATAAATGCATTAATCACGTTTGTTACGATTTAGAATGTTTGTCCGTCTGGTTTATTATAGAAGTTCCAGTTGCAGTGTAATAACAAGTTGATTGCAGACATTACGAATTTCGTGAGAAGCGATAGCACAAAATCGAATATTGAAGATCATTCTATTCCTGTGGCATTTGTTTATATGGGTATTTTAACTCTCATTTCTCATCTATGGTTTAATCGGTTTTGCTTTTCGAAATTTTACGAATTGTGTTTACAAGTAATTTGATTTATCTTATTCATCTATGCTTAGGGTGTCCACAAGACGAAATGAAGTTGATGTCAGAGAGTTTAGAGAACCTCATGAAGGAACAGGTTCTGCATATTGCCAGGATAGATCCTACTGGGTGTTCCAATATAAAAATGACTTTTCAATTCGTTTGTAAGCAGTTGATTCGAGAGAATTGTGATGTAAGTTTGTTTGAAGTCATTTTAAAAATTAAAACTTGTATTGTAGGTTTTTTTAATTGGAGTATTCGTGTAGGTGAGTCGATTTAACGACAGGACTCTGAATGATACAACTAATGATCAAGGCGAACTAGTATGCTCCATCTCCGATCGGTATCTTAGCATCACCGATTTGAAAACGTGGTTCAAACATCGCACGTCTGATTTTGTGGAAAAACGAAGATTGTCTTGTGTTGGTCCGGAATTGCGCAGCCCAGGCCGTGAAAGTATGAACCCTAAACGGCCTCTTAGTCCCATAAAGTCGATGAATTCACCAGTGAAAGTGACATTGACACCAGTGGTAACGAAGGCTGATAACTTTTATTTAACGGCTAACGTCACTGAAGCATTTTCTCCTGGAAGACGACCACCAAAAAGAAGAACCGATTCTGAAAATAGGGGTCCTGCCAGTACATCTACTCCCACTAGAAATATCTCATTTGCTTCAGATCCGCAGCAAAAAAACGAACTATTTAGATTATCTCCAATCAAAAGGAAATCTAAGAAAATCCTGATTATAATCGAAAATGCCAACTTGTTTCAAAACGACATTGTTCAGAATTTATTGCAGCTCCTGAGGTACATGTTTTTTGGGGCGGTTTTTATAATTTGTTTTAATTGTGGAGATAATGTGGTTTCAAAACGGTTTTCTGATTGCATATAGCTTGTCGGAATTGCCATTTGTAGTGATAATGACGATGAGTGATAACATTCGCTCAGGGATTCAGTTTTTGCCGAGTACCTGTAGTGCAAATTTTGTAGCCAAGGAGTTCATTGGAACGCAACCGATGAAACGACTGGATTATTTCATGGAAAAGGTCTGCATTTCAAAAAAAATTACAAGTCAACCAAAACTTTTGCAATATTTATTAAATTGATTTGATTTTATTATCACTTATTACAGATAATATATGCTGTGAATTTCCCTGTGATACTGAGTGAAAATTTGATCAAATATTTATCAAACTTTTTTCAAACGCATTCTTTCTCTCTTACGAGACTACTACAAGCATACGAAGTAAGCAAATAAGATCAGAGAGCAAACTATTGCCATTCAAATCGAATAGAACAAATCTGCAGTGATTAACATGCACTTACGGTTTTAACAGATGTGTCTCTTAGAGCATTATAAAAAAGACGTGGCTGTTGTAGCTAGATTCCAGAATGAGTGTTTTTCAGAGATGCTAGAAGATGAGTATCGATTGCTGGCTAAAAATTTGAAAAACGACGATTCCAAGGATGAGGCGTCTGCAAAGGTAAACTTGTGTGAAGTATGAACTTTTTATGTATTGTAAATTTTACATTGAAAATCTGTTTGCTTGCAGGCATATCTTAGTGATCAAATCCCAAAAACTCAGGACAAACTCAATAATTGGTTCTTCAGTTTGAAAGTTGTGTTTGCAGTGGCAAGCAAACTAGAACCTGAACCAGAAATAGACCCCATAAATTTCGTGCCAGAAAATTCTGTAAGTTTGATTAAAAAAATGCGACTGCTATAGCCAACATGGAGTGTATTTTTACTAAGAATTTTTTTACAGTTGTGGCACATATACTTACTCTGCTATAATGGTTTGCTAGAACAAAATGAAGAAAAGGTAAACAATATAAAGGATAAAATTGCAGCACTCAGTTTTTCAAATTTCAAGTCTCTTATAGAGGGTGTGATTAGCGTGATTTCAGGTAAGAAAAGAACTGTTTGTTGAAACTTTAAACGCATAACTATTGTACCTTTCTTGCGCTTCATCAATGAATTTTGTTTTCAGAATTTAAGATGACTGTTACAAATTCATTACCAGTACCAGTGTATGAAGAATACATAACTGCAGTACTGGAGAAGTTCCAGAGTTTTGTCCGAGAGCTTGACTCGATAGAAAAAAATCCGGCAAAGGATACTGAAATCAAATCTACACCTATTGTGCCTAGAGGTAAAATAAAAAGAGAGCAACTCCAGGAGGTGAGTTTTTTAAGAAAAATCACAAATGACAGCATAATTTATTAATTATCTATATAGCTTTATAACAGAAAAATATTGTCGTAGTTAATGAAAGAACAAATAGCAAAAAAGGATCCATTGAAAAAGGAGCTGACGAATGTCAAAAATAAAATGGTCAGTTACTTCCACACTCTTGTGAAGTATTTAACTCCAATAAAGAAAATACCGTTGATTAAGGTAATTTTACTCTAACCCGTTTGCTGTTTTTATTAAATTAAACTTACACTGTATTTAAATATTAAACATTTTGCACAGGGTTTCCTGTTTGACGATCTTGCCTACATAAAGCAACATTTCTCTCCTAGCATAGAAGAAGCTGTACATGATGCGTTATGTCGTACGAATGTTTACCTGAATGTGAGTTCTTTTTGGATTTGATGATTTCTGGATTCTTCAATTTGTAAAGCTCTCAATTTTGAAATCTTTTATTTACTAGTGCCAATGCTGTAGAGATGTAGGAATGGATTCCAAATGTCCAAGTCTACCAGACACTACTATCGTGTATAAATTACTTCTGGAGCAAGCCGTTGTTTCTATAAACTTAGCTGTATTATACGAAGTAAGAATTTTAAACCCAAAATTGTAGACGTTGTTGTTGAATTCAACTGAAATGGGGATCTGGTTTTTTCTAGGCATTCCAAAGCATCATTGAAGAGGAAGAATTTGAATCCAAAAGGAAAAAGAAACACGCGAAGCATGCTTACTTGTGAGTACTTTTTAGTTGGCCTTTTTTGCATATATTACTTCTGTATCACAATTTTTTTTTTGTAAAGCCCTAGATTCATGCAAGCAGTCAATGAATTGCATCACATAGGCTTCTGTCGACGAAACGATCGAAACCTGGAAGAAATTGTACGACTCTCCTGGATGTACACAACTCAAGATTGCAGAAGATGACGTTTTTTGTTTGAAACCCTAATATCAAGCACTTTTTTCATATGCACAATACTATTATGGACTGACTAAAATAAAATGATGCTGATGCTCAAACCCAACACTTACTGTATCACTGGCTTTTACTTTTTGTAAAAATCATCATTATTATGATAGAAACATTCATCATTAATAATTACAACATTGTTAGTTAGTAATTATGATTGCATATACAAACACAAAACATTTTGACGCAACCTGCTGTTGGTGTTAAAACTTTGACTTCTTAAGTTTCTTTTTCATATGAACACATGAAAAGGACGGGACGCGTAGTCAAATCTGAAAATCCCTCTTCGCCATAACTTTGCAGTACGCCATATCGTATCATTTTTCTGTAGCTAAAACTAAAAGTGAGCTTTGAATCATCTGCATGATAATGATGAAAATATTCAAGTAGTCATCATGATTTATTGTTACATAAATAAGTGATAATAATACTAACTAACTACACCATACATGCACTGTATTTGCTTACATCTGTAAGATTAACTAATTAAGTTTTTGGCTAAAACGATTCTCATGGATCCGTGTATAATTACTAACTAACTATATGGGATGTACAAATGGACAAGATGCCAACACACAGATGACTATGAGAGTACCTCAAAAACACCCTTAGTTAGTTCCATAAGTTGCTACCTTTAAAACTAATACAGAATATACTAGTTAACAACAATATAAAGACTTTTAAAAATCCACCGAGTCTCATGAATAATACAACTCACTGACTGACTCTTAATATGACTGGCTGGGCTGACTGACTGACTCACTGACTGGATACTCAATAATAATAATATAATAACGATAACAATAATACTACAAGAATCAAAATATTATAGCATGATGGAATACTTTTTAGTTAGAGCATCTTCTATATGGACGGAATGAGTATAAAAGGGATGTTTAGGAGTATAAGCAAAAGGGAATTTCATATAATACTCGTTCAATGCATTGACAATATTAAGTTTCAATAAAGAAAAGTTCATCATCAGTATGTTTTTGTTCTTGTTCAATCCATGAGAATATGGTCCGATTTGAGTAAGTTTGTGAGTGAGTTGGTTCATTCATTTTCAATGTAATGTATCATTTATAGAATTCTATGTATTACGTTTAATTCGTTGTGTTCAAATTCATAGAATGTGATGTAGATATACTATATATTAAATAAATGAGCAATTATTTTTCTCAACATTGTATAGATAATGTAAATCACCCATCCAATATTTCTGAGTAAAAGGGACGTTAATTATTATCATATTATTATGCACCTTTTCCATATAATGAGGTTCATTCCCCGCGTGAGTCAGTTCATGTTTTTTTTCCACAGTCTATTATTTTTCCTGCGTTTTTATAGTACAGTGTTGTTCATTTGTAGACTGAATTCAGTTCACAGTAAAGTCACATCTACGCACAGCAAGTCCTCTTTAATAGCTTTAGACTTTGGTCTTGTTCCATTCTCTTAAACTAAATCATATGTAATACATCATCGTCCATTCTCATTCTGACTCTGGTTCGTAAACTTGGAATGCAAAATGTTTTATGAGTGATACAGTAGCGTATGACTTTCTCTCATGGTCAGTTGTACGTGCACAAAAATAATATTTAGTTAGTAAAAAAAAGCACCGTCACCTCATCCTTACATCTAAATCAGAATGGAAACCTTAAGCCCTGAGTACAAGTTTAAGCATTTTCTTGTCCTTCCTTGTGATAAAAAAAACTTTACTATGTCACATCTATTATTGCACATGCAGCCTTTGCGCCTGAAAGAAAAAAACCTCCAGGTTCGTCTTTGTATGATCCTATATCATTGTGCGTAATGTTCATAATGGAATATTGCAACGATGAGAGTCAACAAAGTCTATCGTACACAAGTCATTATTTAATTACAACAGCTCTGTTTCATACATTGTGATTGTTGGAAACCAGAAAAAGAACAAATGAAATATTCATAATAATATACTTAGTCAATATCTAGCCACTAAATCTTTTCACTACATCCTCTATATAATATTGTTCTTGATAAGGAGGAAAAAAAACAAGCATAATATAAAGAAACAGACATTAATTTTTGCACATATTTTAATGAAAATGAAACATTGTCCATTCTATACACTATTAATGTAGTATACAAGTAGAGTTAGTATGTACAGTCATTCTCAACATGATACCACCAAAAACAAAAGTTTTGTCCCCTCTACAGGCTACCAAAAAAAAAACGCATGCCAACTGACTGATGTCCAATGTCCATACAGTCCTTTAATGTGATTCAATTTCAAACTCCCTCCCTACAATGACTTTTCCTCAAATTACAGTTCCCACTGGCAAAACTATCTATCTACTATCTACAATGGCAGTAATATCCTCATCATAATAAAAAAAAAGACTGACTGAGAGAATGTAAAAATTTCAAAGGGACTTTATAGCATTGAGGTAGGTAGTGGATTACGTAACAACAAATTCAACTTTTAATTCCTAACTCACAGTCTCACTAACTACTACTGTAAACTTCACTACCAACTAACTAGCTATAACTAACTACCCTCACTCAGATCATCTTAATTGTCTTCCAGAATAAAAAAAAAACAATATTGAATTCAAGCACCTTTGTCAACAAATTACGTGGACTGTTTGATTATCACACTTGCAAATTCCTAAATATACTCATCCATTCGATGTTATTTTTTCCGTATTGTTTTGTGACATATCACATACCACCACACCTACAAATAACTTTCGTCAATAACAAAGCAATTCAACAAAGGGTGGCAATGTAACTGGAGGGAAAAATTCAATCATGGACTCCAAAGACTGAAAGAACTTTTTTCTTTCAATCATCCACTGTTAATAAGACATGATAATAATCCATTATTAGTTACTCCTAATCTCACCTACTAACTAACTAACTAACTAACTAACCACCTATGCTAATGTGCTATTACCAAAAAACACCAAACCTAAATCGACTCTAAATGTTTATGTTCTACACAGTATTAATTATAGTTCGTACGTGAAGAAAAAGTTCGAGTGTGTAATTTTTTAGATCAAAGAAACAGTTCAGTAGTTTAGTAGTAATGAGAACAGTAATATAGTTTTTTTAAGGAGTACAGTAGTAATTCAGTGATGTAATACTCTGTTTTAGTTTCATTGTGATTTCGTTGATGTACGGATAAAACATTTTTTTAGTAACTACATTCATAGTAGTAGCATTTAGTAGCGTCCACGTCACCCCTGCGTTTTGTTCATCGTTCGATGGGTGTCCGTCTTTGTTTGGGTTCTCGTATTCATCTGTTCTGGTTGTTCGTATTTGGGAATCAGGATTTTTGGATGGAATTCGGATGGATACAGAAAAGGGACGAAAAACGCTACGCACAGCTACCAAGAAATACAATTTCAAAAGGCATGCAATCAGTATGGAAAGTAGAAATAAGTGGTTTTGGTTTCCTCAGGGAAGGATTCAATATTTTGCAAAGGATACATCTATATAGGATGCCAAGGAATGTCAGAAACCGAGGTACAGTTAGAAAGAGACACATAGAACACTAAAATATCCATTAAGCATGGAAAACACATGAACCTACAAAAAAAGGAGGAAAAAGACAGGGGCAGGATGAGGCAAAAGTAATTGATTGATTGAATCCCAGATTCATCAAAGTAGAATCTAGATAACCAAGAAAAAGAAACAATTACGTGAATCATTTTGCAACATACATTATTCATACACACCAACTAACTATCTATGCGCACATTCGTTTAAATAGTTACGATAAAATATAAACTCTTTAGCATAATAAAATCAATTATTAAAATTGCATTATTGCACTATGGCCCTCCCTGTTGGAGTCAACATTATAAATCAACACAACTCACAGTACTTAATGTCCCTTCATTCCTGTACAGTATTAAGTATATGTACCTTATGATTATCAAATAGACGCAATTTTAAAGCTATCTGTAAGTTTAAGCTTATTGTACATAAATAAATAAAGTTTGCACTCTGCTTTCTTTTTAAAATGCTCTCCACCAACTACTGTTTCCCAAATGTGCTTTGGTAGCACTCAACTACAAATCTCCTGTTTCAAACACTATTTAACTTCAGTATCATATATGGCTTCAAAAAAATCTCATTCATTGCATTCTTTGTTCAGTTGTATAGCCTAACAAAATCTGTCAAAAGTTATGTCATGCCCTTATCCCTATCAACTCCTATAGCATCCAAGTTCAGATATCTCTACAAAAAAAACTAATAACTTGCTTCATAAGGCAATCCATCACAAAACTGGAAGATGATACGTACTTTGTAAAGGCACAACTGAGCATAGGCTAACTGTCAACCCATCTAAACAGCAGCATGTGCACAACCTTTTGAAACCTACAGTATTTGTTAACTACAGAACACATAGGGACCTCACTGAAAACAATTTGTGCCAAAATATTAGTAAAAATATCCACTATGCTAAACTCGCTACCCCTTTGTTTTACGAATCATCTGTCCCTTGAAAAAAAACATCACACTAGGTTCATATATGGAATGCATTCGTTGCACAATATCATCATACTACAGACTACGATAAAGCTAATCATTTGAGCCGTGTTTTTTGTTTTCGTATTGAAAAAATGGAAGACTTCTTTCTCAAAAGAGCAGAAGAATATGTTTCTCTTTTTGTGGAGTGGTGAGAGATTGGACTGTATGGACCAATTACGAGTTCCTTCCTAAACACAACAACATATTCAGATGAGAAAGTGATAGAGGCAAGAAAAATTACTAACCTGGACACTTTGGACGGTCACACATTGTTACCATCAAACAAGATCATTATTAGGATAACAAATCATCCTCCAACTTTGGGCGCTTACATTTTTGATCATTTGAAGCTCCACCGGCACTACTAGTACTTGTAGCCGTAGAGTTAGAATTTGAAATCGACGGCTTTTGCTCCTGGGGCTCAGCTGGAAACACTTTTAGCCTCATTCCACAGATCTCTTGTCCATGAAGAGTCTACAATGAAAAAAATACCACTTAAACTAATACAATACACACAAACAAACACACAAGGCTCAACGCTTTTCTGTATATACATTAAATATTCAAATCCAATGAATAAACTTACATGTCTAGCCTCATCAGCGGAATTCTTACTCGCGTATTTGGCGTATCCAAAGTTTTTGCCATTGAGCATGAAAATGTCAATAAGACTTCCAAACCTACCGAAAATGTCCTTAAGAGCATACAATGGTGGTGGACTTGGATGGCACACAACAAAGAGTCTGCCAAAATAGGTGACATGGATCACAATTAGTACCGCTTTCCACAGAGCACGGTTTTGTGCACGCAATATGGATTGATTGAATGAGAACATACCGTTCCAGGACAGCAGAGTCAATAGGAGCAAGAGGTTGAGGAGGAGGGAGTTTCACAGAGCAGTAAGAAGGATCATAAGACTCTCCGGGTTGAGAATGCGGATGTGGAAGGTGAGTAGCAGCATTGAGTCCAGCTGCCTGAATAATTGGCAAGGCTTGAGCAATGCTTTCGGCCAAAGTGGCTAAATCTGGAGGGATCGAGTTGCCCGACCGTCCTGGTCCATGAGGACCATTTGGACCCATATTTCCACTCACAGCATTCCCGTTATGAGTGTGAGCCCCTTGAGTGAGTGCATATCTAGTTACCTGACCAGGGGAACCTAACAACCCAGGCCCTACAGAATGAGAGAGACCAAATTTTTCACAAAACTGAACCATCTCGAACCCTTGAGCAAGCAAAACTGTGCAAATAAACAAAATTATAAGTAAGCGGAACAAGAAAAGTTCACGAACACGAGGAATACAAACCTGAACGCCCAGGTGAATCCTGCTGCACCGAGTCAAACTTGACAATCAATCTATGACCAGGGGGATACTCAAAGCCATGTAATTTTTCCTTGGCATAGGCAGCAGCAGGAGCCGAGTTGTATACAGTCGTTGCATAACATTGACGAGATTTCTGATCATGACGAACATTACAATAGTCCAGTCCAGGGAAGAAGTCACACAGTCTCCACAATTGGTCCTGATTCAAACTTCCATGAGCAATGATTGTGAGACGACTCGGGGTGTCGTGTGACCCATGAACCGGATGTTGATGCTGATGCCCGTGGTTCATCATTGGTTGGAATGGCGGATCAACCGGGTACTCATGCATATCATCTGAAATAAGGGAATTTTAAATAGCATCATGAACAATGAACACTCTAGCTAGGCGCAAAAATTAGTCTACATCCTGAACCCTGCCACCGATTACGTTCCTATTACGATTATTACGAACTTGAACTTACTTCATAGCATTATTATTTATTAACATTATTATGTGATAAAAGTTGAGCCCTTCTTCCAGAAATCCGGCTCGTAAATAAATTTTGTATTTTTACAGCCGCTTAAAATGTTTGCAAGAGAAATAGCTTTACGCATAATGCCTCACACAATTGCGGTTTTGATAACGTAAACAAATATTTCATAAAAACACTTTCGCATCTGCCTCAACTCTTTTACTTATTTCATCACTGAAAACTTTTTCACTAATATAATCATTTCCTTTCTTTCCACCTGCATAACTCTGTACATTGAATAGAAATCTACTCGTCCATGGGGTAAAAGATCAGATAGGAAATAATTACCTCCGTGTGTACAATTTGGCACTATGTGCCCCTCATAAAAAAATCCTACAATGCCTTTTCACATGAGATCTTATAATTTTACTCACAGACAGTCTCACTTTGTATAGACAGGTATGATGATGAGTAGCCAGTAGAGCATAAAAATTACCATATGAGCATTTAATCACAACCAAAATTAAAAACCGTCTCCATGCTTCAAAGCAAACACATCCGGATCAATTAAAAAGTGGATCCAAATTAACTACGAAACAAGTGTGAGTAAATTTTTTTATCAAGAGAAAGTCACATACATTGGCCACTCGTAGAACCATGGGCACTACTGAATCTTTCGTCCGACATGTTTTGCTTCTGAGGCCGTGGGTCCGCAAAGACAGGCTTAAACGTCCGTTCACAACCTTCATAAGCTTTAGCAGCATGAGAGATTCTGTAAATTGCATGGGAAACCATGAAATTAGGGTTAGAACTTTTCCTTACCTAGTAATTACATAATGCACGTTACAGGAAATTAATGACTATCATGAGATAAAGCAAAGCCCACAAATAATAATATTCACTGACTTACCTATGAAATTTTACATATGCATAGCCTTTGCTTTCTTTGGTATTCCTATCCCGCACTATATTGCAATGCTCTACATCACCAAACTGAAGGAAATGCTCTTTCAGTTCTGTTTCAGACATGGACTTTGGGACAATGATGAATAGTCGAAGAAGTCGTTCCTCCTCGTT
>Ga0210040_10002657_pt1 | contig 24954 bp, 20 predicted proteins | sample CryGeyCG12114_NA_FD_185462 | JGI IMG/M metagenome (GOLD analysis project Ga0210040, IMG submission 185462) | Groundwater microbial communities from aquifer - Crystal Geyser CG19_WC_8/21/14_NA (SPAdes) (version 2) | ecosystem: Environmental > Aquatic > Deep subsurface > Groundwater | place: USA... | reverse complement strand
CCTGGACCTCACCGGACAGGCCCCCGACGCCTACGACCTCGTCCCCGACCGCCCCGGCCACGACCTGCGCTACGCCATCGACTCCACCAAGCTGCGCACCGAGCTCGGCTGGACCCCCCGCTACCCCCACTTCCGCGACGGCCTCGAAGCCACCATCGCGTGGTACCGCGACCACGAGCAGTGGTGGCGCCCCCAGAAGGACGCCACCGAGACCAAGTACAGCGCCCTCGGCCGCTGACCGGGCGGACGGACGCCGCGCAGGGGCCTCAGCGCAGAGCCGCGCAGGGCAGGGAGACCACGCCCCAGCCCTCCGGGCTCAGGCGCAGGTCCGCTCCCTCCGCCCCCGCGCGGCACGCGGCGTCCATCGCCCGGACCTGCTCGGGCCAGGAGGGACCCGAGACGCGCACGGGTGCCGCGGGGAAGGCCACCACGGCGCTGAGCGCCCACAGGGTGACGGCGGCGGTCGCCGTCCACCAGCGCGCCCGGGGCCCGCTGAGGGCCACCGCGGCCAGCACGAGCATCGCCGCGACCGCCTCGTACCTCGACGCCGTCGAGCCGTTGAGCGCCACGACCACGACGTAGAGCAGCAGGCCGGACGCCAGCAGGCAGAGGGCGCTGAGCCGACGCTCTCCGGCCGTCAGGCAGGCGACCAGCGCGAGGAGCAGCACGAGCGCGCCGACCACCTGCGCCGGACGCCAAGGGAGCCCTCGCGGACCGGTGACGAGCGCCAGGAAGCTGGCGGCCACGTACCGCGGCGACGCACCGGGGTCACGGGCCAGGGGGTTCGCGTCGGACTCCGGCCCGAAGGCCATCACGAGCACCTGCAGGGCCAGCCCCAGCAGGGTGGCCAGGACGGGCAGGGAGCGGACGACGCGCCACCGGTGCACGACCAGCGCCACGGGCAGCACCACCGCCACCAGCGGGGTCGTGGCCGCCGCGACCACGGCCACGAGCGCGCCGAGCCACCGCAGGGGGCTCTGACGGGACAGCACGAGCGCCCAGGGCGTCGCCGCGATGAGGGTCCACTGCAGGTTGGCCGCGTTCCCCAGGGCCTCCACGCCGAGGGAGGGCACCAGCGCGAGCGACAGCGCGGGGACGAGCGCCCACGCCCAGGACCCGGTCAGCTCGCGAGCGGCGGCGTGGACGAACGCCGCCGCCAGCGCCAGGACGACCAGTGCGGTGACGACGGTCAGCGCGGCGTACCAGCTCAGGGGGGCTGCGGCGCCGACGAGCGCGATCAGCCGGGGCAGCGTGTGCGCGTACCCGGCGTAGGACCGCCACAGCGAGGACGCACCGGCCGACTCCGCGTCGCCCAGGAAGGTCCGCCCGTCCTCCGCCCACACGAGCTGGAGCACGTCCCCGGCCACGAGCAGCCGGGTCGCGGCGAGGGCGCCCGTGACGGCGCCCACCAGCAGCGGCACGAGCAGCGGCACGAGCAGCGCCGCGACCCCGGCCCCTCCCGCCGACGACGGCCGCGCCCGCGTCGTGGCCCACGGGCGCCGTGCGCCGGCCCTGGGCTCCAGGGCGCTCGGGCCGGAGGTCACGAGGAACGACGATAGGCGAGCCCGCCGGGGCCGGGGCAGCACGCCCGCCGCCAGCGGCCCGCCGCCGACGCCGTTGTTAGGCTCGGTGGGCCGCGGCGTGCGGCCACGGGAGGATGGGGACCATGACGGCTGGAGTCCACGAGGCCCTCCACGGCTGGGGGCGGACCGCTCCGTCGGTGGCGGAGGTGACCCGCCCCACCGACGACGGCGACGTCGTCGCCGCGGTGCTGGGGCGCTCCTCGCGCGGCGTCCTCGCCCGGGGCCTCGGCCGCAGCTACGGCGACTCGGCCCAGAACGGGGGCGGCACCGTCCTGGACATGACCGGCCTCGGCCGCGTCCTGAGCATCGACGTCACCACCGGGCTGGTCGAGGTCGAGGCGGGGGTCTCGCTGGACGCGCTGGTCCGCGTCCTGCTGCCGCTGGGGCTCTTCGTCCCCGTGCTGCCCGGGACCCGGCAGGTCACCGTGGGCGGCGCCGTCGCGGCTGACATCCACGGCAAGAACCACCACGTCAAGGGCAGCTTCGGCGCCCACGTCACCTCCATGGACCTGGTCATGGCCGACGGGAGCGTGCGGACGACCAGCCCCGACGCCGACCCGCAGCTGTTCTGGGCCACCGTCGGCGGCATGGGCCTCACCGGGGTGATCCTGCGCGTGACGCTGCGCGCGACGCCGACGGAGTCCGCCTACTTCGCGGTGGACACCGAGCGCACCCGCGACCTCGACGACCTCATGGCGCGCCTGGAGGCCGACGACGACCGGTACACCTACTCCGTCGCCTGGATCGACCTGGCCGCCAAGGGCCGCTCGATGGGCCGCTCGGTGCTCACCCGCGGCTGGTCCGCCCGTGCCGACCAGCTGCCCCGGAGGCTGCGCTCGCGCCCCCACCACTTCGCGCCGCGGTCGCTGTTCACCGCGCCGGACGCCTTCCCGTCGGGCCTGCTCAACAGGTTCACGGTCGGGGCCTTCAACGAGGCCTACTACCGCCGGGCGCCCAAGGAGCAGCGCGGCGCCATCCAGACGATCGGGCAGTTCTTCCACCCGCTGGACATCGCCCAGGACTGGAACCGCGTCTACGGGCGCAAGGGCTTCCTGCAGTACCAGTTCGTCGTCCCCTTCGGCCAGGAGGAGGCGATGCGCCGGGCGGTGGAGCGCCTGTCCTCCTCGGGCGCGGCCTCCTTCCTCGCGGTGCTCAAGCGCTTCGGGCCGGGCAACCCCGGCCTGCTCTCCTTCCCCACGCCCGGATGGACGCTCGCGCTGGACATCCCCGTGGTCCCGGGGCTGGGCCGCCTGCTGGACGAGCTGGACGAGCTCGTCCTGGCCGCGGGCGGGCGCCTCTACCTGGCCAAGGACTCGCGCACCACGGCGGAGGCGCTGCACCAGATGTACCCGCGCGTGGACGAGTGGCGCGCGGTCCGCGACCAGGTGGACCCGGAGCGGGTCTTCACCTCCGACCAGGCGAAGAGGCTGTCCCTGTGATCGATGCTGTCGGCGACGTGCAGAAGGTCCTCCTGCTGGGGGGCACCTCCGAGATCGGCCTGGCCGTGGTGCGCCGGCTCGCCGGGGAGCGCCGGATCAGCGCGGTCCTCGCGGGCCGGCCCACCGAGCGGCTGACCGGGGCCGCCCAGCACCTGGAGGCGGAGGGCCACCGGGTCCTGGTCGTGCCCTTCGACGCGGAGGACCCGACCACCTACTCCCCCGCCGTGGACGCGGCCTTCGCCGACGGTGACGTGGACGTCGTCGTCCTGGCCTTCGGCGTGCTCGGCGACGCCGAGCGGGTCTGGCAGGACCCCGCCGCGGTCGCCGCCCTGGCGACGGTCAACTACACCGCCCCGCTCACGGTCGGCGTGGAGGTCGCGGGGCGCCTGCGCGCCCAGGGGCAGGGCCAGCTGGTCGTGCTGTCCAGCGTGGCCGGTGAGCGCCCGCGCCGCTCCAACTTCGCGTACGGGTCCACCAAGGCGGGCCTGGACGCGTTCTTCACGGGCCTGCGCGAGGCGCTGCGCCCCGACGGCGTCGGCGTCCTGGTGGTCCGACCGGGGTTCGTCCGCACGAAGATGACCGAGGGCCTGCCGGCCGCGCCGCTGGCGGCCTCCGCGGAGCAGGTGGCCGAGGCCGCCGTCAAGGGGCTGCGCAGCGGCCGGGAGACCGTCTGGGTGCCCGGCGCGATGCGGCTGGTGATGTCCGTCCTGCGGCACGTCCCCGCCCCGGTCTTCCGGCGCCTGCCGATCTGAGCCCGCTCACAGGTAGACCGCCGCCGCGAGGCTGACCGCCCAGAGGACGCCGAGGACGAGCAGCACGCGGTCGTGCAGGACGATCTCGTCGGGCTCCTCGGCCGTGCCTGCGTCGACGTCCACCGCGAAGCGGAAGATGGCCAGGACGAACGGCACCACCGAGATGACGCTCACCAGCGACCCCTCGGCCTGGGAGACCTCGAAGGACCACAGGGAGTAGGTCATGATGACGATCGTGGCCGCCGCGGTCCAGACGAAGCGCAGGTACGCCTGCGTGTAGCGCTGGACCACCCGCCGCACCGTCGCTCCGGTGAGCTCCCCCATGCGGGCCTCGCCGTAGCGCTTGCCGGCCGCCATGAACAGCGACCCGAAGGCCGTCGTCAGCAGGAACCACTGCGACAGCTCCAGGCCGGCGGCCAGCCCGCCCGCCAGGGCCCGCAGCAGGAACCCGGAGGCGACGGCCGCCAGCTCCAGGACCGGCTCGTGCTTCATCCCGAAGCAGTAGGCCATCTGGATGCCCAGGTACACGGCCATGACCGCGAGGACGTCGCGGTCGACCGCGAGCGCGAGACCGAGGGAGACGACGAAGAGCAGCACCGCCGCGACCACCGCCGTGCGGGCGCTGAGGTCCCCGGCCGCGATCGGGCGGAACCTCTTCACCGGGTGCTCCCGGTCGGCCTCGACGTCCCTGGCGTCGTTCACCAGGTAGACCCCCGAGCTCATCAGGCAGAAGCTCACGAGGGTGACCAGCACGCCCAGCAGGTCGGCGTCGGCCAGCGCGTCGCCGGCGGGCAGGAGCGGGGCCAGGACGAGGACGTTCTTGGTCCACTGGCGCGGGCGCATGGCGCGCACCAGCCCGGTGAGCGGTCGCGGCGCAGCGCTCCCAGCGGGGCTCGTGGTCACCGGTCGGGCCTCCGCCGGCGCAGGAGCACCGCGACGGCCCCTCCGAGCAGCGACCCGGCGAGGACGTCGCTCGGGTAGTGCACCCCCAGGAGCATCCGGGACCAGGCCATCACCAGCGGTGCCAGGGCGGTGGCGCGGGTCCCCAGCAGCGGCGCCATCGCCACGGCCGCCGCCGTGGTCGACGTGGCGTGGGAGGAGGGGAAGCTCCAGCGGCTCGCGGTGCGCACGTGCACCAGGACCGCCTGGTGCGCAGGACGCCGCCGACGGGCCACCCGCTTGAGGACGACGCTCGCCGCGTGGGCGACGAGGACCACCGCGCCGGCGCGCACCCACTCCGCCCTCCGGGGGCGGTCCACGCACGCCCCCACCCCGGCGGCCAGGACCCACACCGCCGCGTGGTCGCCGGCCCGGTCGAGCACGCGCGCCGCGGGCAGGGCCACGGCCGGGGGTGCGCTCGCCTGCACGGCCCGCAGCAGTCGCAGCTCCAGGCCGGGCGCGGCCTCCTGCCGCCCAGGCGTCCGGACGTCCTCCTGAGCCACCGCGCACCGCTCCTCAGTCCTCGTGGCGACCAGGCGGCCGCGGAAGAACTCTGTCACACGCGACAGCACCGGCCCGGCCGCCGGCGGGCCGCCCGCGCGCACGAGGTCGCGGCGCACCCCGCGGGCCGGCTGGGCCAGGATGGGCGCATGCGCGGCATCATCCTCGCCGGTGGGACCGGCTCACGGCTGCACCCGATCACCCTCGGCGTCAGCAAGCAGCTGGTCCCGGTCTACGACAAGCCGATGGTCTACTACCCGCTCTCCACGCTGATCCTGGCGGGCGTCCGCGACGTGCTGGTGATCACCACCCCGCACGACGCGGACCAGTTCCGGCGCCTGCTCGGCGACGGCTCGCAGTTCGGCATCTCGATCAGCTACGCCGTGCAGGCGGAGCCGAACGGGCTCGCGCAGGCCTTCGTCATCGGCGCGGACTTCGTCGGGGACGACGCGGTCGCCCTGGTGCTCGGCGACAACATCTTCTACGGCCCCGGCCTGGGCTCGCAGCTGCAGCGCCACGCCTCCCTGGAGGGGGCCGCGGTCTTCGCCTACTGGGTGGCCGACCCCACCGCCTACGGCGTCGTGGAGTTCACCCCCGACGGCCGGGCCGTGTCGCTGGAGGAGAAGCCCGCGCACCCGGCGTCCAACTACGCCGTGCCGGGCCTGTACTTCTACGACAACGACGTCCTCGCCATCGCCGCCGACCTGGAGCCCTCCCCGCGCGGGGAGTACGAGATCACCGACGTCAACCGCCACTACCTGGAGGCCGGCAAGCTGGCGGTCGAGGTGCTGCCCCGCGGCACCGCGTGGCTGGACACCGGCACGTTCGACTCGATGCTGGACGCCGGGTCCTACGTGCGCACCGTCGAGGAGCGCCAGGGCCTGAAGATCGGCGCCCCCGAGGAGGTCGCCTGGCGGCGCGGCTTCCTCACCGACGACGAGCTGCGCCAGCGCGCCGAGCCGCTGCTCAAGAGCGGCTACGGCGCCTACCTGCTGCAGCTGCTGGAGCGCGGCCGCTGAGGGCGGACGCCGCCGTGCTCGCCGGTCCGGGCCACCGGGGAGCCGGTGGTCCGCCATACTCGAGCACTGTGCCGACCGCCGAGGAGACCGACCGCGGTCCGGGCTCCGCCGCCCCGCGGGTCGCCGCCGTCCTGACGGCCTACCGACCCGGCGCCTCCCTCCTCGACGTCGTCCTGGACGCCGTCCGCGAGTGCGGTCGGGTCGTGGTGGTCGACAACACCGAGCCCGGGGGTCGCGGGGTCGACCCGGCGGCCCTGCCCGAGGGGGTGCAGGTCATCGTCACCGGGTACAACGCCGGGCTGGCCGGTGGGCTGAACACCGGCCTCGCCGCGGTGCTCGACGCGGCCGGGGGCGAGCCGCCGGTGGACGCCGTCCTGCTGCTGGACCAGGACTCCCGCGTGCCGCAGGGGATGGTCGCCGCCCTCGCGGCCGGCCTGGGCCCCGGGGTGGCGGCCGTCGGCCCGGCTCCCTGGGACGCCGAGCACGACCGCTACCTCGACCCGCGGGCGCGGCTGCGGCCCCAGGTGGCGGACGTGGCGACGCTCATCACGTCGGGGATGCTCGTGCGCGCGCAGGCGCTGCGCGAGGCCGGGCCGCTGCGCGAGTCGTTCTTCGTGGACTGCGTCGACCAGGACCTCTGCCTGCGCCTGCGCCGCTCCGGCTGGCGGCTGCTGCAGGACCGGCGGGTGCGGCTCCCGCACTCCCTGGGCGAGGTGCGCCGCCACGGGGTGGGCCCGCTGCGGGTGCGCGCGACCCACCACCCCACCTGGAGGCTGTACTGGGTGGCGCGCAACGGCCTCGTGCTGGCGCGGGAGAACTGGCGCGCCGAACCGGCCTGGGTCGCGGTCAGCCTGGTGATGCTCGCCCGCTGGCTCGTCGTGGTCGCGGCCGTGGAGCCGCCCCGCGGACCCCGCCTGGCGGCGTTCCTCGCGGGGCTGCGCGACGGCCTCACCGGGCGCAGCGACCCGGCGCGGCGTCCCGGCGCCCGCCCGTGAGCAGCGGCGCGGACCGCTACGCGCGCGACGCGGGGATGGCCGCCGCCGCGCGGCTCCTGCCGTTCGGCGTCCAGCTGGCGGCGACGCCGTTCGTGGTGGGCTCGCTCGGCGCGGGGGGCTACGCCCTGTGGGCGCTGCTGGCCACCACCATCAACCTGCTGCTGACGGCCGACCTCGGCGTCGTGGGCGTCATGCAGCGGTACACGAGCATCCACCGCGGCAGCGGCGACGCGGCGGCCGCGGCGCGGGTCACCACCACCGTGCTGGCGGTGCTGCTGGCCCTGCTCGCGCTCGCGCTCGTGCTCGCCCCGTGGCTGGGCGGCCTGGGCGTCGCCGTGGTCGAGGTCCCCGACGGGCTGCGCCCCCAGGCCCGGTTCCTCTTCTCCTGCGCCGGCGTCATCGCGGTCCTGCACCTGCTGAGCCTGGCCCTGTCCGGGCACCTGGCCGGCGTCGAGCGCTTCGGCGCCGTGCTGGCGGTCTCCGCGGCGGCGCGCACCGTGCTCGTGGTCGGCACCGCGGCCGCCCTGCTGGGCGGCTGGGGGCTGCGCGGCCTGGTGCTGGCGGCCGGCGCCGACGCCCTGGTGGCGGTCTGCGTCGCCGCGGTGCTCACCCGCCGGCACCTGGCCACCGCGTTCCGCGGCGTCCTGGGGCGCGCGGAGCTCGCCGACGTGTGGGCCTTCGCGTGGCGCAACCAGCTGTCGGGGCTGGGGTTCATGGCCCAGCGCGAGCTCGACGTCCTGATCGCCGGGGTGCTGCTGCCCGCCGCCAGCATCGGCGCCGTCGCGGCCGCCGCGCAGTCCTCGGCCGCCGCTGCGCTGTTCCCGCTGGTCTTCCTCACGCCGCTGTTCTCCCGGCTGAGCACGGTCGTCGGCCAGCGGGACGCCGGCGCGCTGACCGGCGCGGCGCGCGGGGCCCAGGAGTCGTGGCTGGGGGTCGTGGTGCCCTACGCCGCGGTGGTCGTGGCCGTCGTGCCCTTCGCCGTGCCCGCCTGGGCCGGGGAGGACCTGCCCGGGGCGGCCGGGCTGGCCGCCCTCCTGCTGCTCGGCCTCGTCGCCACGCTGTCGGTCGCCGTCCTGGCCACGCTCGTGCGCGCCTGCGGCCACCCCGGCGCGGAGGCCGGCGCCTACGCCGGCTACGCCGTCTCCAAGGTCGCGCTGGGCATCCCGATGGCGCTGGCCTGGGGCACGTGGGGGCTGGCCGCCTCGACGCTGGTGGCCTCCGCGGTGTTCGTCGCGGTCCTCCTCGCCACGTCCCGCCCGGTGCTGCGCGCCGCCCTCACCGGTCCGCTGCCCCTGGTCCCGCCGACGGGGCTGGTCGTCCGCGCGCTGGCCGCGGCCGCCCTCAGCGCCCTGCTGGCCTGGGGGGCCTCCAGCGCCATCGGCTCGCGCGTGGGCCTGCTCGCCGCGCTGGCGCTGGTGGGCGCGCTGGGCCTCGTGGTCGGCGGCGTCGCCGGGCGCCTGCGCTCCTCCGAGCCCGCCGTCCGCTGAGGCGCGACCCACGGGCGGGGGTGTCGCTGACACGCCAGATGCGTCAGAATGCCGGTCAAGTCGGACACCGTCGGTGACGATGGTGGTGACGTGCGCTCCGGCGCGCGCTCACGACGACAAGGAATCGGTGGCATGTCCTCTCTGCGCTCACACCGCACCTCCCTCCTCGCCCTCCCGGTGGCCGTGGCCCTGCTGGCGGCGCCCGTGGTCTCCCTGCCCGGCGGCGGGGGTGGCCCCACCGCCACCGCCGTGGCCGAGACGGCGCTGGCCGACGAGGCCGCCGTGGTCGCCAGCAGCACGCGCCCGGACGGCCGGATCGTGGAGGTCCGCCAGCTCGAGCCGGACGACGAGTTCGCGATGGTCGGCGTCGTGTGGGACCAGGAGGCCGACCTCGCCGAGGCGCCGGTCCAGGTGCGCACCGACAGCGGGGACGGCGGCTGGAGCCCTTGGACGACGCTGACGCCCTCCGACGACGGGCCCGACCCGGGCACGGCCGAGGCGCGCCAGGCGCGCCCCGGCACCGGCTCCCTGTGGACCGGCGACGCGACGCAGGTGCAGGTGCGCACGACGCGCGAGCCCGGCGCCACCGTCGACGGCACCACCGTGGTGACCGTGAGCACCGGCGACGGCGCTCCGGAGCTCGACGACGCCCCCCTGTCCAGCGCCCGGGCGGCGTCCTCGTCGCCGCAGGTCGTCTCGCGGGCGCAGTGGGGGGCGGACGAGAGCATGCGCACCTGCGCCCCCACCTACGCGCCCGCGCTGAAGGCCGCGGTCGTCCACCACACCGCCGACTCCAACGACTACGGCCGGGACGACGTCGCCCGCATCCTGCGCGCCGACTACGCCTACCACGTGACGTCCCGCGGCTGGTGCGACCTCGGCTACAACGCCCTGGTCGACAAGTTCGGCCGCGTGTACGAGGGCCGGGCCGGTGGCCTGGACCGCAACGTGGTCGGCGCGCACGCCTCCGGCTTCAACACCGGCACCTTCGGCATCTCGATGATCGGCAACCACGACCTCGTCCCGCCCACGGCGGCCGAGGCGGAGGCCGTCTCCCGCACGATCGCCTGGCGGCTCTCGGCCAGCTACGTCGACCCCCGCGCCTCGGTGACGCTGACCTCCGCCGGGGGGACCGCCCGCTGGCCCGCGGGCACGAAGGTGACCCTGCCGACCATCGTCAGCCACCGCGACGTCGGGACGACGGCCTGCCCCGGCCGCTACGCCTGGTCCCTGATGGACGCCTTCCGCGGCCGCGTCGCCGAGCTCACCGCGGCCGCCGGCACCAGCGCGACCCAGAGGGCGTGGGCGGCGCGCGGCGGCTCCGGCGGCTGGCTCGGGCCCGTCACCCGGGCGGAGTCGGTCGGACCGCTGGCCACGAGCGCCGGCTTCGCCGGTGGCGACCTGTACACCAGCGGCTACGGGACCGCGTCGGTGCGCAACGCCTTCCGGGACACCTACGCCGCCGAGGGCGGGGAGCGCTCCGTCCTGGGCGTGCCGATCGCCGACGAGCGCGCCGTCCCCGGCGGTGCGGCGCAGGAGTTCAGCGGCAACTGGTCGTCCCTGTACTGGTCACCGGCCAGCGGCACCCAGGCGGTGATGGGCGGCATCCGCGAGCGCTGGAACGCCGAGGGCGCCCAGGCGGGCCGCCTCGGCTTCCCCACCTCCCCCGAGCGCGACGTGGCCGGGGTGCCGGTCGGGCGCTGGAGCGGGTTCCAGGGCGGCGACGTCTACTGGTCGCCCGGCCCGGGCGCCAAGGTCCTCGTCAACGGCATCCGCGACCACTTCCTCGCCATGGGCGGCTCCGCGCGCCTCGGGGTCCCGGTGGAGGACGAGCGCGTCCTGGACGGCACGATCGTGCGCCAGCGCTTCAGCTCGTGCTCCTCGGTCATCTACTGGAGCGCCGCCACGGGCTCAGCGGCCCTGCGCTGCGCCATCGCCGACCGCTACGAGTCCATCGGCGCCCACCGGTCGGTCCTCGGGCTGCCCACCACCGACGAGTTCGCCACACCGACAGGAGCAGCAGTGGACTTCCAGAGGGGTTCGATCACGTGGGACGCCGCCACCGGCACCATCTCGGTGGTGACCCGGTGACCCGGCGCGCGCCCGCGGCGCTCCTGCTCGCCGCCGGGCTGGTGGGCGGCGGGCTGGTGGCGACCGCCCCGGCGCAGGCCGCGAACGGCCCGGCCAGCGTCGAGGGCGACCTGGTCGTGCAGGGCCACGGGTTCGGCCACGGCCGCGGCCTGTCCCAGTACGGCGCCCGCGGCGCCGCGCTCGAGGGCCAGGACGTGTGGCGGATCCTCGACTTCTACTACCCCGGCACCACCAACTACCGCGTCGGCGGCGACATCAGGGTGCGCCTGGACGACCGGGCCAACGGCGACGGGGTGGTGGCCGGCTCCACCGTGCCCGGGGCCCTGCGCATGACCGACACCGGCGACGGCACCACGTGGGTGCTCGACCGCGACCCCCAGGTGCGGGTCGTGCCCGGCGCGGGCGGGCGCGCGGTGATGCAGGTGGGCGGCGCCGGCCGCCCGTGGTTCACCGTCCGCGCCCTGGCCGGCCCGCTGCAGCTGGAGGTCACCAGCGGCGCCGTCTCGCTCACCGCCGCCGACGGCACGGTGCGCTCCTACCGCGGGACCGTGACGACCGCGCTGGACGGCGCCCGGGTGTGGGCCGTGAACCGGCTGTCCCTGGAGGACTACCTGCGCGGCGTGGTCCCCGCCGAGATGCCCACGAGCTGGCCCGCCCAGGCGGTGCGCGCCCAGGCCGTGGCGGCCCGCACCTACGCGATCAACCTCAAGGACGCCGCCGCCGGGCGCAGGGCCTGGGACCTGTGCTCCACCGACGCGTGCCAGGTCTACCGGGGCACCTCGGTGGAGAACGCCGCGGGCGACAGCGCGGTGTCGGCGACCGTCGGGCTCGTGCGCCTGTGGGGCGGCAAGGCCGCCTTCACCGAGTTCAGCTCCTCCAACGGCGGGTGGACCGCGGCCGGCGCCCAGCCGTACGCGGTCGCCAAGGAGGACCCCTGGGACGGGGCGGCGGGCAACCCGAACAGCACCTGGACGGCGACCGTCAGCTCCTCCGCCATCGCCCGCGCCTGGCCCCAGGTCGGCGCTCCGCGCGCGGTCGAGGTGGTCGCCCGCGACGGCCGCGGCCGCGACGGCGGGCGCTCCACGCGGATCGCCGTCCGGGGCGACGCGGGCACCGTGGAGGTCACCGGCGCCGCGTTCCGCTCCAAGCTCGGCCTCAAGAGCGACTGGGTCGTCCTGCCGAGCACGAGCGTCCCCTCGCTCACCGGGGCGATCGGCGAGCGCTACCGGGCCACCGGCGGCGCGGCGCGCTGGGGCGTGCCCCTGGCCGCGGAGTTCGCGGCCCCCTCCCCGCGCGGCAGCGTCGCGCAGGGGTTCTCGCGCTCGGAGGCCTGGTGGTCGGCCGGCACCGGCGCGCACTTCATCACCGGCGGGATCCTGGACCGGGTGCGCGCCTCGGGCGGGGTCGACGTCCTGGGCCTGCCGCTGGACGAGGAGCAGGTCGTCAGCGGCACCACGTCCGTGGTGGCGCAGCGCTTCGCGCGCAGCACCGCCTGGTGGTCGGCGGGCACCGGCGCCTGGACCACCCGCAACGCCATCGACGAGGCCTACCGGGCCGCGGGCGGGCCGCTGGCCCTGGGCGCTCCGGTGGAGGACGAGCGGGCCGTCGACGGCCGCGTGGTCCAGCGCTTCGAGCGCGGCGACGCCGTCTGGACGCCGGCGGGCGGCGTGGTGCTCACCCCGAGGTGAGCGCGTGCTCCAGCAGGCGGCGCTGGGCGGCCCGGTCCCGGGCGACCAGCGCCGCCGGCAGGCGCGAGAGGGCGTTCAGGCGCGAGGTCGTGTGCCAGCGCGCCGCGCGGGCTGCGCGCGACCAGCCGACCTGGGCCATCCACGGCGCCGTGGCGGCGAAGTAGCGGCGCTCCTCGGCGAAGCGGCTGCCCCACCCCGCCGACTGGCTGGACAGGCTGGCGGCGTGCCGCCGGTAGCGGAAGGCCACCTCGTCGGTGAACAGCAGCGTCCCCCCGCCGACCAGCATGCGCAGGTACAGGTCGAGGTCGAGCACGATGTCCAGGCCCGGGGTGAAGCCGTAGCGCTGGAGCGGCTCGCGGCGGAAGGCGACGGCGGGGAAGTACATCCAGTTGCCGTGCAGCAGCGAGGCGGCGAGCTCCTCGCCGCCCCGCTCGCGCTCCTGGACGCGCTCGCGCCCGCGGACCAGCCGCTTGACCCGGTCCACCGCGCCGGTGGAGGGGAGCCCGTGCGCGTCGATCACCCGGACGCCCGGGTGCACCGCCCACGCCCCGGGGTGCCGCTGCGCCGCGGCCACGACCGCGCGCACGTAGTGCGGCTCCATCACGTCGTCGGAGCCGAGGACGACCACCAGGTCGCCGGTGGCCAGGTCCGCGCAGCGCTGGAAGTTGCGGTTGATGCCCAGGCGCTCGGGGTTGGCGCGGTAGGTCGCCCGCGGGTCGTCGAGGCCCTCCACGTAGCGGCGCAGGTCGTCGTCCTGGCCGTCGTCGACCACGTGCAGGCTCCACCCCGACCCCACGTCCTGGCCGAGGACGCTGTCGACGGCCTGCCGGGTCAGGGCCCCGTCACCGTAGGCGGGCAGCATCACGTCGAGGTGCACTCCGGAACGCTACACCGGGAGCCCGTTCCTCCCTGGTCGCGCAGGCGGCCGCGATAGCGTGGTCGGCGGCTGCGCCCCCGGGGCTGGCCTCCCCTACCGGAACGGAACGCCATGCACCAGCCGCCCAGCTGCGAGCTCACCATCCTCATGCCCTGTCTCGACGAGGCCGAGACGCTCGTGGTGTGCGTCGAGAAGGCCCTGGCCTACCTGGAGCGCTCCGGGGTGGACGGGGAGGTGGTGATCGCCGACAACGGCAGCACCGACGGCTCCCAGGAGCTGGCCACCGGGGCGGGCGCGCGCGTGGTGGCGATCCCCACGCGCGGCTACGGCGCGGCGCTGATCGGCGGGATCCGAGCCGCTCGCGGTCGCTACGTGATCATGGGCGACGCCGACGACAGCTACGACTTCTCGGCCCTGGACCCCTTCGTGGCCGAGCTGCGCCGGGGCACGCAGCTGGTGATGGGCAACCGCTTCGCCGGCGGGATCGCGCCCGGCGCCATGCCGCCGCTGCACCGCTACCTGGGCAACCCGGTGCTCTCCGGCATCGGCCGGCTGTTCTTCCGCACCCCGGCCAAGGACTTCCACTGCGGCCTGCGCGGCTTCGACCGCGAGGCGATCCTCGCCCTGGACCTGCAGACGACGGGCATGGAGTTCGCCAGCGAGATGGTCGTGAAGTCCGTGCTGGCGCAGCTGTCCGTGGCGGAGGTGCCGACCACCCTGAAGCCCGACGGCCGCAGCCGCCCGCCGCACCTGCGCAGCTGGCGCGACGGCTGGCGGCACCTGCGCTTCCTGCTCGTCTACAGCCCGCGGTGGCTCTTCCTCTACCCCGGCCTGGTCGCGGTGGCGGTGGGGCTCGTGCTGACCGCTGCGCTGCTGGTGGGGCCCCTGCCCCTCGCCGGCGCCGGCCTCGACGTGTCCACGATGATCTACGCCACGGCGCTGACCATCATCGGCTACCAGGCGGTCCTGTTCTCGGTGCTGACGAAGGTCTTCGCGGCGCACGAGCGGATCCTGCCGGTCAGCCCGCGCTTCCAGGCGCTCGCCGAGAGGCTCTCCCTCGAGCGCGGCCTGGTGCTGGGGGTGGCGCTGTTCGTGCTGGGCATCGCGGTCGCCCTGGTGCAGGTGCTGCGCTGGTCCGGTGACGGCTTCGGCACGCTGGACCCGCGCGAGGCCGTGCGCGCCGCCGTGCCGGCGATGCTGGGCCTCACCCTCGGCTTCCAGACCATCATGTTCTCGATGTTCATCGGCATCCTCACGATCCCGACCCTGGGCTCGATCACGGCTGCCCGGCCGCTGGCCGCGGAGCGCGCGACCCGCTCGTGAGCGACGCCCTCCAGCTGGCCCTCGCCACAGCCCTGCTCCTGGTCCCGGGAGCAGGGCTGTCGCTGCTGTGCGGCGTGCGATCGCGCTCCCTGGTGCTCGGCGCCGCGCCGGCGGTGACGATGGGCGTGGTCGCCCTCACGGCGATGGTCGGGGGGCTGACCGGCCTCCGGTTCGGCCCTCCGCTGCTCCTCGCGGTGCTGGTCGCGCTCGCCGCCGGCGTCCTGGTGGTCCGCGCGGCCGTGGCCCGGCGGAGGCGGCAGGGAGGTCCGCTCCGCGGGGAGGCCGCCCGGCCGAGCCCCGCAGCGGCGGAGGACGCACCGCTCCACCCGAGGGGGGCCCACGACCCGGGGCGGGTGACGGCCCTGCTCGGCTGGGCGCTGACCGCGGTGGCCGGCGCCGCGGCGCTGTCGACCTGGCGCACCGGGCTCGGCTCGCTCGCCTCCGTGCCGCAGGAGCACGACACGATCCACCACACCGCCGTGGTGGCGTGGATCTGGCGGTCCGGGCGCGCCGCCCCCTGGGAGGTCTTCCCCGCCGACGTGGTCACCGGCGAGCCGGTCGGCTTCTACCCGGCCGGCTCCCAGGCGTTCGCGGCGCTGCTGGCGCCGCTGACCGGCGACCCGGTCGCAGGGCTCAACGCCATGTCGGTGGTGGTCCTGGTGGTGGGCCTCCTGCTGGGCGTGCACGCCCTCGCCCGGCGGCTGCCGAGCCGCTGGGCGCCGCTGGTCGCCGGCTTCGCGGCGCTGCTGGCGGCCACCAGCTACCGACCCACCTTCGCCTTCCTGCACGACGGCGGGATCCTCGCCAACGCCTGCGCCGCCGCGCTGGCGCCGGGCCTGACCGCCCTGGTCGTCTCCGCGCCGCGCCTGCGCTGGACGGCCGTCGTGCCGGTCGCCCTGGGCGCCGCGGGAGCGCTGACCGTGCACCCGACCGCTGCGCCGGTGGTGGCCGGCTCGGTCCTGGCGTGGTGGGCGGGCCAGCTCCTGACGCGCCGCGACCGGGCCTCCGCGGCGTGGACCCGCCGCTCCCTCCCACCCCTGGCCGTCGTCGGCGCCCTGGTGGTGGCCCTGGCCCTGCCCACCCTGGCGGCTGCGGCCTCCGTCGGCGGGGAGGTGACCGGGTGGCCCCGCGACATGCCGGTGCTCGACCTCGGCGAGGCGCTGCCGATCGCGCTCGGGCACCCCTACGGCGGCTTCCTCGACCCGGACTTCGAGCGGGAGCAGCGCACGCTGACGGTCCTGGTGGCGGTCGGCGCCGTGGTGCTGCTGGCCCTGCGCCGCGGGTGGGGTGCGCTCGTCGCGCTGCTCGCCTCCGGCGCCGTCCTGCTGCTCTACCTGGTCGCACCGGACGTTCCGGGCCTGCGCACCTGGACGGGCCTGTTCTACAACAGCTACGTCCGCATCCAGGCCGCCGGCGCCGCCTGGAGCTGGGTCGTCGGCGGTGTCGCCCTCGCCCTGCCGGCGGGTCTGCTCGGGCTGCTCGCCACCCGGCGCGCGGGGAACCGGGTCGTGGTGGGGGCCGTCGTCACCGTCGTCACCGCGCTGACCGCCGTGGGCTTCTGGACGCAGGCGGGCAGCGCCTACGCGCGCACCGACGAGCAGGCGCTGGCGTCCCGCTACGCCTCCCCCGACTTCGTCCGGGTCGGCCCCGACGACCGCCGGGCCATCGACTTCCTCGCCGGTGCCGTGCAGCCGGGTGAGCGGGTCCTGAACAACGCCAACGACGGGTCGACGTACGCCTACGTCTACGCGGGCGTGCCGGTGGTGAACTTCACCCCGCTGGGAGAGTCGGAGCTGCCGTACGCCTGGGGGCTCCTGGAGCGCATCGACGACCTCGACACCGACCCGCAGGTGCAGCGGTGGGTGTGCGAGGAGGACGTCGCCTGGGTCTACGTCGACGAGCAGGCCCCGGGCATCGGCTCGCCCAGCACGCCGGGCGACTGGTACGCGGAGCCCAGCTACACGGTGCCCCCGGCGTTCCTGGAGCTCGACGACGTGGAGGCCCTGGAGCCGGTGATGACCGCGGGCACGGTGACCGTCTACCAGGTGGACGAGGCCCTCCTGGCGCCGTGCTCGGGCTAGACCGGCCTCAGCCCTGCCCGCGCAGCAGCCGCACCGCCTCGTGCGGGTCGCCGGCGAAGGCCAGGTTCCCGCGCTCGAGGACGACGGCGCGCGTGGCGAGCCGGCTCATCATGTCGAGGTCGTGGCTGACGATCACCAGGGTGCGGCCCTCGCCCTGCAGCTGGCGGATCCGCTCCAGGCACTTGGCCTGGAACGGCTCGTCGCCCACCGCGAGGATCTCGTCGACGAGGAAGATCTCCGGGTCGGTGTGCACGGCCACGGAGAAGGCCAGGCGCAGGAACATCCCCGAGGAGTAGTGCTTGACCTCGGTGTCGATGAAGCGCTCGATCTCGCTGAAGGCGACGATGTCGTCGAAGCGCCGCCGGATCGTGGCCTCGTCCATGCCGAGGATCGCGCCGTTGAGGAAGACGTTCTCGCGCCCGGTGAGGTCGGGGTGGAAGCCCGCGCCGACCTCGATCAGCCCGGCGATGCGGCCGCGCACGCGCACCGACCCGCTGGTCGGGCGCATCACGCCGGAGATCAGCTTGAGCAGCGTCGACTTGCCCGAGCCGTTGAGGCCGAGCAGCGCGACGGTCTCCCCGCCGGCGATCCGCAGGGAGACGCCGTCCAGGGCCATGAAGCTGTTGGACAGGTCCCGGCCCCGCACCGCGTAGACCGCGAGCTCCTTGAGGGAGCGGGTGTGGCGCAGCAGGAAGCGCATGCGCACGTCGTCGACCTCGACCGCGTCAGACATCAGAGCCGGCCATCACATCTCCTGGGCGAAGCGGCCCTCGAGCCGCCGGAACACGAGCTGGCCGAGGGCCACGGCGGCTGCGGACAGCAGCAGCCCCACGCCGGCGTGCCAGAGCAGGGAGGGGGGCAGGACGTCCTCGCCGACGCCGGCCCCGGGGAACCAGAACGCCCAGTGGTAGAGCTCGACCGCCACCGTGACCGGGTTCAGCTGGTACAGGGTGAGCAGCAGCGAGCCCTCGCCGAGGAAGTCGGCCACCCGCTGCCAGGGGTAGAGGACCGGGGAGAGCCAGACCACGACCATGAGCAGCAGGTCGACGAAGTTCTCCACGTCGCGGTAGAGCACGTTGAGGGCGCCGAACAGCAGGCCGAGACCGGTCGCCAGGCCCAGCACGATCACGGTGCCGGCGAGGGCCGCCAGCAGCGGCACCACGGACGGGCGCCACCCGGCGGCGACGGCCCCCACCAGCAGCACCACGACCTGCGGCAGGAAGTGGACGAGGGCGACCCACACGCTGGCGACCGGGAACAGCTCGCGCGGCAGGTAGATCTTCTTGACCAGGTCCGCGTTGTTGATCACCGACCGCGTCGCGTTGCTGAAGGCCTCGGAGAAGAGGTTGACCGCGATCATCCCGGAGAAGAGGTAGACGTGGTAGTCCGGGATGGACGCGCTCAGGTTGAGGAACAGCCCCAGCGCGAGGAAGTAGACGACGTACTGCACCGCCGGCTTGACGTAGGACCACGCGAGCCCCAGCACCGACCCGCGGTAGCGGACCCGCAGCTCCTTGCGGACCAGGAGCTGCAGCAGGTACCGGCGCCGCACGACGTCGAGGAGCCCCGCCCCGTGGCCGGGCACCACGGCCGGGGCGTCTGACAGCACGGTCATCCCCGCGGCGACCCGGGGTCGCCGGTCTCGTCCAGGCCCAGGGTCCGCCGCCAGCGCTCCAGCGACGTCAGCTCGGTGGCGCCCGCCCGGTAGCCGGCCGCCAGGGCCGGCCACTCGCGCAGCAGGCGCTGGTGGACGGCGACCGAGCGGCGCAGGAGGTCCGCGTACTGGCGCGGGTCGCGCCGGTACCAGGCCGCACCCGTCCCGTCGGCGGTGGAGACCAGGGCGCTGTCCAGCTGCGAGAGCATCCACCAGCGGGCGTCCATGTGGGCCACGGCCGCCTGGGGGTGGGTCTCGGCCAGCTCGTCCACCGGGCGCAGCTGCTTGACGACGCCGGCCAGGGCCGAGGTCAGGACGCCGATCCGGCCCTCGGGGACCTCGACGTCGCGGCCCTTGCGCGGCGGCTTGCGCCGCTTGGTGCTGGGGTAGGCGCCGGCGTCGGGGCGGACCGTGGCGTCGGGGTACTGCGCGCGCAGGGCGCGGACGTCGGCCAGCTTGGTCGGCAGGTCCTCGTGCAGGCGCTCCCAGCCCGCCATCGCGTCCTCCAGGGCCAGCAGCCGCAGCTCGGCGGTGGAGTACTGCATCGAGAGCAGGTGCTTGACCTGGGTCGTGAAGCTCTCCCGCACGACGTTGCCGCCGCGGGGGTAGGGCGAGTGCAGCAGGGCCGCCACGACGCGGTTGCGGGCGTGGAAGTAGGCCTGCCAGTCGACGGCGTCGTCCTTGTCCGTCCACGGCACGTGCCAGACGGCCGCGCCGGGCAGGGAGACGGTGGGGACGTCGACGTCGGCCGCGCGCAGGCCGTACTCGGCGTCGTCCCACTTCAGGAAGACCGGCAGGGAGGCGCCGATCTGCCGCACCACGGAGGTGGGGATGAGGCACATCCACCAGCCGTTGTAGTCGACGTCGACGCGGCGGTGCAGCCACGGCGTGCCGCGCAGCGGGCCCCCGGCGAGGTCGTGGTCCTCGCGGGTGCTGTGCACCGCGCCCCACCAGAAGCGGTACCTCTGCACGCGCTCGCCGAGGGCGTGCAGCAGCGTGCGCTGGTAGAGGCTGAACATGTGCCCGCCGACGATGGTGGGCGTGCGCGCGAGGTCGGCGAAGGCGACCGCGCGGGCCACGCCCTCCGGCTCGACCATCACGTCGTCGTCCAGCAGCTGCACGTAGGTGCTGCGCCCGCGGTCCACGGATTCGACCATGCCGCGCGAGAACCCGCCGGAGCCGCCGAGGTTGGCCTGGCGGATGACGTCCAGCCGGTCGCCCAGCGCGGCCTGCGCGGTGCCGAAGGCGGGGTCCTCGCTGACCAGCTTGCGGCCCTGGTCGACGACGACGACCTCGTCGAGGACGCCGAGCAGCTCCTCGGCCTCGCCGAGCGTGCGCAGCAGCCGGGCGCAGTAGTCGGGGCGGTCCATGGTGGTGATGGAGACCGTCACGGTGCCCTGGGGCCGGTCGCTGGCGGCCGACCAGGCGGCCTCCTCCAGGAGGAGGTCCTCGCTACCGGCGACCAGGTCGAACCAGTACCAGCCGCCGTCGTTGAACGGCTTCAGGGTCAGGTCGAAGGTGCTGGTGGTCCGGCCCTGCACGGCCTCGGCGGCCACGCGCTGGGTGTTGCCCTTGGCGTTGGAGCGGTGGACCACCACGGTGCCCGGCCCGGACGTGGTCACGGCGAGGGAGACCTCGCCGACCGTCGTCCAGCGGCGCCAGTAGCCGGCGGGGAAGGCGTTGAAGTAGGTGCCGAAGGACGACCGGGCCCCGGCGGGCACCCGGTAGCGGCGCCGGCCGAGGACCTGGTCCATCGACTGGCCCGCGGCGCTCGTGGCGGGCGCCTCGGGGATGCCGGGCGACCCGGCGACGACGCCGGAGCCGGTGAGCAGCTCGCCCTCGACGTACAGCGGCAGGACGTCGTCCTCGCCGCCGACGGGCAGGACGACCCGGGCGACCTCGCGCAGCACCGGGCTGCCCGAGGTGCTGCTCGTGCTGGCCGCCGCGGCGGCCGTGGCGGTGCTCATGCGTCCACTCCCCCGCTCTCCAGGCGCTGGCCGCCGCCGAAGTGCGGGGCCAGCTTGTTGTCGACCAGGGACAGCGCCGCCCCGATGGCCATGTGCATGTCCAGGTACTTGTAGGTGCCCAGGCGGCCGCCGAACAGCACGCCCTCCTCCCCGCGCGCCAGGTCGCGGTAGGCCAGCAGCCGCTCGCGGTCGGCGGCGGTGTTCACCGGGTAGTAGGGCTCGTCGCCCTTCCCGGCGAAGCGCGAGTACTCGCGCATGATCACCGTCTTGTCGGTGGGGTAGTCGCGCTCGGGGTGGAAGTGCCGGAACTCGTGGATGCGGGTGTAGGGCACCTCGTCCCCGGCGTAGTTCATCACCGGCGTCCCCTGGAAGTCCCCGATCGGCAGGACCTCCTGCTCGAAGTCCAGCGTGCGCCAGGTGAGCTCGCCCTCGACGTTGTCGAAGTACTCGTCCACGGGCCCGGTGTAGAGCACGGGCGCCTGGCCGACGACGGCCTGCTTGCTCAGCGGCTGGGAGGCGTCGAGGAAGTCGGTGTCCAGCTGCACGGTGATGCCCGGGTGGTCGGCCAGGTTCTCCAGCCACGCGGTGTACCCGTTCGTGGGCAGGCCCTCGTGGGTGTCGTTGAAGTACCGGTTGTCGTAGGTGTAGCGCACGGGCAGGCGGCTGATCACCTCGGCGGGCAGCTCGCGCGGGTCGGTCTGCCACTGCTTGGCGGTGTAGTCCTTGATGAACGCCTCGTACAGCGGGCGCCCGATCAGGGAGATCGCCTTCTCCTCGAGGTTCTGCGCGCTGGAGGTCTCGATCTCGCCGGCGAGCTCGGCCACCAGGGCGCGCGCGGCCGCCGGGCCGTGGGCGGCGCGGAAGAACTGGTTGATCGTGCCGAGGTTGATCGGCAGCGGGAAGACCTCGCCCCGGTAGGTCGAGTAGACCTTGTGCTCGTACCCGGTGAAGGACGTGAAGCGGTTGGCGTGCGCCCACACCCGCTCGTTGCTGGTGTGGAACAGGTGCGCGCCGTAGCGGTGCACCTCGATGCCGGTCTCGGGCTCGGGCTCGCTGTAGGCGTTGCCCCCGATGTGGGAGCGCCTCTCCAGCACGAGGACCTTGAGGCCCAGCTCCTCGGCGCACCGCTGGGCAACGGTGAGGCCGAAGAAGCCGGAGCCGACGATGACGAGATCAGCGTTCACGACACTCCATGCAGTAGCGGACGGCTCACCCTAACGGCGGGCCGCTCGCGGGATGTCCGCTTCGCGACCTCTCCCCCGCCGCCCGGGGCGCTCAGGTGCGGGGGGCGCCGGTGATGCGCACGGCCACCTGCTGGCCGTCCCAGGTGAAGGCGAGGGTCTCGGCCGTGGCACCGGTGGCCGCCAGCCACTCGGTCCAGGCCCGGTGCTCGTGGTCCTGCCAGCGCGGGTAGTTGAAGTACTCGTCGAAGACGACGACGCTGCCCACGCCCAGGCGCGGCCCCACGTGCTCCAGCACGGTGGCGGTGGAGGAGTACAGGTCGGCGTCGGCGTGCACGAAGGCCACCGGGCCGGGGTGCTCGGCCAGGAAGGCGGGCAGCGTCTGGTCGAACAGCCCGGGCACGAGCTGGGCGCCGGGGACGTCGGGCAGCGCGTCCTGGGCGAACATGCCCTCCCCGAAGCCCAGGCGCCAGTGCTCGGGCAGGCCGGAGAAGACGTCGAAGCCGAAGACCTCCCGGCCCCGGGCGTGCTCGACGAGCACCCGCAGGCTGGAGCCCGCGGCGACGCCGAACTCCAGCACCATCCCGGGGCCCTGCGCGGCCTCCAGGCCGGCCACGAGGGTCTCCCCCGGGCTGCCGCAGGCGCGCGCGCGGTCCATCGAGGAGCGCACCAGGGCCGCGCTGGAGGCGACGGCCTCGGCGTCCAGGGCCGTGCCGAGGTCGAAGCGGCGACGGTGCTCCTGCGCCGCGAGCTCGCGCAGCAGCCGCTCGCGGTGGTCGGCCAGGACGGGGTCCACGGCCTCGCGCACCGCGCGCACGACCTTGTCCCTCAGCGCCCTGCGAAGGGTCCACAGCACCGGACGTGCTCCTCTCGTGCCCCGCCGACGGCGGGCGCGCTCACGCCCTGCGGGTGAAGACCGCGCGGTAGGCGCCCCGGCGCAGACCGACGGGGACCGCACGGTACCCGCCGCGCACGAGCAGGTTCCGGGCGAACTGCCACCAGGTCGTGAACCCCTCCCCGCGCAGGTGCCGCTGCAGCTCGACCTCCGAGCGCAGCAGCCGCAGCCCGCCGCGGCGGGCGTAGGAGCCGGCGCCCACCCGGTAGCGCACCAGCGGCTCGGCGACGTTCGCCGTGCGCGCGCCCGCGGCGATCATCCGCGCGAACAGCCAGTAGTCCTCCAGCAGCGGGAGCTCGCGGTAGCCCCCGGCCCCGGCGACGACCGAGCGGCGGTAGACGACGGTGGGGTGGTTGAACGGGCTGGCCAGGCGGGCGCGGCGGGCGATCGCGGCGGGCTCCAGCGGGGGCACGCGCACGGCGGCGGTCACCTGCTCGTCGTCCTCGAACTCCACCAGCGCCGAGCCCACCAGGTCGGCGCCGGCCTCCAGCAGCGGCAGCTGGACGGCGAAGCGCTGCGGCTCGCTCACGTCGTCGGCGTCCATCCGGGCCACGACGTCGTGGGCGCAGGCGGCCAGACCGGCCTCCAGCGCGAGCGCCAGGCCGCGGTTGCTCGCCAGCGGCACGACCGTGACCGGCACGGGGGAGGTGGCGGCCAGGTCGACCAGGGCGTCGGTGAGGGCGTCGGGCACCGGGCCGTCGCGCACCACCACGACCTCGGCCGGGCGCCGGGTCTGCTCCTGCACGGCGGAGGTGAACGCCCGGCGCAGGTACTCGGGGCGGTCGCCGGCGTAGACCGGCAGCAGCAGCGAGAACGGCAGCGGCGCCCCGTGCGCCTCCTGCGGGCCCGTGCTCACCGCCCGGCCCCGGCCTCGACGGCGGCGACGGCGTCGCTGACCGCCCCGAGGCCCGCGAGCACCTGCGGCGTGGGCCGCGGGGCGCGCACCCCCTCGGCCAGGCCCTGGGCCAGCCCGCGCACGAGCACGCCGCGGTCGCTCGAGCGCACGAGCGTGCGCGCCCAGCGGCGCAGCGTGGAGGCGCCGTAGACCGCCTTCTCCCACGGGGCGAGGGAGTCCGACCGGGTGAACATCCACACCTTGTTGCGCACCTCGAAGCGGAACCGCGGCCCCGGGTCGGCGTCGGTGCTGCCGAAGGTGCGGGTCTTGTGCACCACGACCGAGGCCGGCACGTGCAGGCCCGTCCCGGTGCGCAGCAGGCGGGTGGAGAACTCGAAGTCGTCGTTCCAGAGGAAGTAGTCGGCCACCGGCAGGCCGTGGCGGCGCACGGCGGCGGCGTCGACCAGCTGGGAGACGAAGGACGCCGACCGCACGGCCGTGCCGCCGGCGCGGGAGGCCGCTGCCCGCGCCGCGGGGCGCAGGCCCGGGCGCTCGCGCGGGGTGTTCATCGGGTGCTCGCGCCCGTCGTGCCAGACGACGCGGCTGGCCAGCACCACCGGCGGCTCCGCCGTGCCGGGAGCCCCGGCGACCGCGCGCTCGCGGGCGGCGAGCAGCTCGGCGAGCGCCGTGGGGGTCGGCACGGTGTCGTCGTCCATGAGCCACACCAGGTCGGCGCGCTGGTCGTGGACGGCGCGCGCCAGGCCGGCCGCGAACCCGCCGGCTCCCCCGGTGTTGCGGCTGAGGCGGACGACGTCCAGGGGCAGGCCGCGCTCGGCGCCGACGGCCTCGGCAGCGGCGTCGGAGCCGTCGGAGGAGGCGTTGTCGACGACGACCGCGCACTGCACCGGGCGGGTCTGCTCCGCCAGGGCGGTCAGCGCCTCGGTGAGCAGCTCGCGGCGGTCGTGGGCGACGACGACGGCGACCACGCGGGGCTCCTGCACCATGGCCGACACCGTACGGGTCGGGGCTGGGCACCCGGTGGGCGTCGCCCGGGCGGGCGCCGGGCTCAGCCCCGCGCGGCCGCGTCGGCGGCGGCCAGGACGGCGTCGGGCACGGCCCCGCCCAGGCCCACCGCCGTCAGGGAGCCCACACCCGCGGCACCGACCACGTGCGCGGTCTCCGGGCTCAGGGCGGTGGGCGCGGTGAGGAACAGCGGCCGCAGCTGGCGGCCCGCGAGGGGGCCGGCGGTCAGGGCGTCGGGGAAGCGGACGCCGTTGGCCAGGTACCCCTGCGCGGCGTCGGCGAACGGCAGGCCGAAGCCGCCGACGTCCGGCTCGCCGGCGGCGCCGGTGAGCTGGGGCGCGCTGGCCAGGGCGGTCAGCACCGCAGCGGTGTCGTAGCGGGTGGCGCCGGGCACGGAGACGACCCGCACCCCGAGGGCGTCCAGGGCGTCCAGCACCCGCGAGGAGACCACGCCGGTGCCGCCGAGCACGACGACCTGGCCGATCGCCAGGTCGCGCAGCGCGTCGCGGGTGACCGCGGGCAGCTCGTCGCGGGCGGTCAGCAGCAGCGGCACCCGCCCGGCGAAGGCCAGCGGGCCCGCCGACAGCCCGTCGGCGGTCGCCGAGCCACCGGCCAGCAGCGCGG
>Ga0210040_10002656_pt1 | contig 24954 bp, 17 predicted proteins | sample CryGeyCG12114_NA_FD_185462 | JGI IMG/M metagenome (GOLD analysis project Ga0210040, IMG submission 185462) | Groundwater microbial communities from aquifer - Crystal Geyser CG19_WC_8/21/14_NA (SPAdes) (version 2) | ecosystem: Environmental > Aquatic > Deep subsurface > Groundwater | place: USA... | reverse complement strand
CTAGTCCGTGCGGATCCTTAGCCTTGCCACCCTGGTCACCCCGACCGGTGACTACGGTGGGCCCCTTCGAGTGGCGGTGAACCAGGCCCAGGCATTGCGCGAGCGTGGACACGAGGTCACCCTGATCGCGGGGCAACGCGGCTTCGAGGGCCGACCCCCGGCCGAGGTCGGAGGTGTTCCCGCCAAGCTCTTCCCGGTGCGACGGATAGCTCCGCGCACAGGCTTCGCCGGGCTCAGCGCGCCTCAGATGATCCGCCACCTGATCAGCAACCTGGGTGAGTACGACGTCGTCCACGTGCACCTGGCCCGGGACCTGATCACTCTGCCGGCGGCCCTGCTAGCCAGACGCCAGCGCGTGCCCTATGTCCTGCAGTGCCACGGCATGATCGACGCCTCCACGGCCCTTCTCGCCCGGGTCGGCGATCCCCTGATGACTCGCCCAGCTCTGGCCGGGGCGTGCCGCGTTCTCTACCTCACCCCGACCGAGCGGCAGGACCTGACCGCGCTGCTGCCCGGCACCGACAAGTTGGAGCACCTGCCAAACGGCGTCCCTCCGGCCAGCTGCACGGCTGATCCGAACGAGCCCGAGGTGCTCTACCTGGCGCGCCTCACGGCACGCAAGCGGCCGAGGCTCGTTGTCGACGTGGCAGACGCCCTGCAGGAAGAGTTCCCACAGGCGCGCTACCGGATAGTCGGTCCCGACGAGGGCGAGGCGGCGCACCTGCAGGCCGCCATCGCTCGCTCGCACGCCGATGTGCTGTGGGAGGGGCCCCTTGACCCCGCGCGGACCCTGGACCGGATGAGCAGGGCCGGGATCTTCGTGCTCCCGTCGGTGGACGAGCCTTATCCGATGTCGGTCCTCGAGGCCATGTCGGTCGGCCTGCCGGTTGTGGTGACCGACACCTGCGGGCTGGCCCCCCTGATTGCTCGCACCGGCGCCGGCCTGGTGGTCGACGCTGGCACGGACAGCCTCGTCGCCGCTGTTCGCTCGCTGTTAGCCGACCCGGTGAGAACTGCACAGATGGGTCGCCGTGGGCAATTGACCGCCCGTCACGAACTTGGGATGTCGGCGATCGCAGACACGTTGGAATCGATCTACGCGTCCTGCACGAACCAGACCCGCTGACGTAAGTCAGCGACCCCCGCGGCGGCGCTGAATGTCCTTCGCCTCAACCCGTCCGCTACGAGAGTCCGTCCAACACGCGCTTGGCGATGGCGGCGTGGCCGCTGTCGTTGACGTGGGTCTTATCGGGCAGCACCATAGTGCGCTTGATGACTGGACGAGGTTCGAGCAGGCTGATGAAGGTCGCATCAGCCTGCTCGGCAGCTCGGCGTACGGTGGCCTCCATCGTGACGGCCGTCTCACCGACCGCAGACGTCGTAGAGGGACCAACGACGATGATCTGGGCGTCGGGCAGCGACTTGCGAAGACCCTGGATTGTCGCCCCGATTGCTTTGGTGACCGTTGCGGGCTTGCTTTCCGCGGAGGCAAAGTCGTTCTGTCCACCAGCGACCACGACGATGTCGGGCTGGAGCTCGGCGATCTCCCCGACTGACTCACGATAGCTAGGGCAGTACTTCTGCCCGCACCCGTTGACTCCGGCCGAAGTGGCGTAGCCCGTCCCGCCCAGACCGAAATTGAGTTCCTGCCAGCCGCGCTCCTGCGCCACCAGGCTGGTCCATCTCAACCTCTCGGTGCTTGAACCCGTTCCGGCGGTGTAGGAATCGCCAAGGAACACCGCCAGCGGCCGGTTGCGAACGGGCGTGATGGATGCTTGGGGCATGGCCTGCGCAGTGGTCGCGCGCGGTCGGTAGGTCAGCAACCCGTAGAGACTGAGGGCCAGTAGCGCGAGAACCATGACCGCGACGACAATCAGGCGCCACCGCCGTCGTCCGTCGAGGGGCGACAGACCAGGCAGATACGGAGGACGAGACCGTTCGGTAGCCATCACAGCGTCGCCGACCGAGAAGCAGGAGCGGTCGGCACGGGCGGCGGCAACCGTTGTCTCAACGCAAGCAGGGACAGCACCATGATGGCCAGGGTTCCCGTGGCCTGCAGGAGCGAACCGCGCAGGACGATCACGAAATAGGCCGGCAGCACGGCTCCGGCCACCACCCAGAGCCCTCCTGTTCGGGCGGACCGCACGACGGCGCGGTCCAAAGTGTTCACCAGCAAGCCGAGCGCCACAAAGACCAGGACCACCGCGATCAGTCCGCCGTTAGCCAGCGCTTCCGCCCAGAGCGGGGCCGAGAGGTTCTGCGTGGAGTAGTTGTGCAGCAGCGCGAGCTGAGCTCCTGTGTCCAGCGGCTTGTCCGGCCAGACGCTGCGCGGGAGCCAGAAGAGCACGACACCGAGAGCTTGCCGGCCCACCCCGGCCGCTCCGCTCGCCCAGTAGTTCGATGCGTTCGCAACCTGCCAGAGAGCGTCATAGTCGGGATTGCCCGCATACTCGCCGAAAAGACCAGCTCGGGCGAAGTTCGGGTCGCCGGTTCGGCGGAAGGCATCGGCGATGGGGAAGACGAAAAAAAGGCTGAAGACTGTCACCACCAGCGTGAGACGTACCCGACCTGCGTGTGCGGCTCCACCCAACAGGACCAGCAGGGCGAACAGAAGCGTCCCCAGGGTGAAGCGGGGGGTGCTGAGCGGGAAGGCGACCAGACTGAGCGCGGCCAACCCGACCACGGCGAGCGTCACATAGCCGAGCCGCGGGAGTGCTCGACGTTCCGACCCGAGCAACTGTCGAACCGCCCCGACCCCCATAAGGGTCAGGTAGAGCGCCAGATTGAGAACCGCGGCCCTCGTCGGGATGTCCGGCCAGACCTCGGCTCGGACGGCCGCGACGGCGTCCCGGCTGGTCAACAGGGGGGTCAAGCCCACCCGCGACAGGTAATACCCGCTCACCAACGATCCCGCCAGCACGAAGCCCACCGCAACTCTGGGCTTCACTCCTGTCACCTCTGGCAACGAGCTGGCTGAACGGCTCGTTCGCGCACGAGATAGCAGCGAGCCGATCTCGAAGCAGACAAGACCGAGGACCACTGTCCACAGCGTGATCGCATCGAGCCCGGGCAGGACGTCCGGTGTGGTGGTGGAAGGGCGGTCGGCGCGGATCTGCACGACCGGGGCCACGCCCATGAACAAGTAGGTGAAGAGCCAGAAGAAGAAGGCGAAGAACCGCGGCTCCCCCGCACCGATGAGGATCGCGAGTCTGAACCCCGCCCAAGCGGCCACCAGGACCGCGATGCGCCACGCACCGCTCCTGCCCGCGTCCGGTACCTGGGCCACCGCAAGAGTCGGCACCACCACCCCGAGGACCGCGAAGGCCACCACGAACCACAACCACCGACCCAGACCAACCGGCATCGCTCGGGCCGCGCTCACGGGGTAGACAGCCGTCACCACGACACCCTCCGCTTTCCGTCGAGCAAGGTCAGTGCGACCGACGCGAAGGCCGGTCGCTCCCCCCAAGTCGCTGCTATCGTAGCTGCTGCTGATCCGTCTGCGACCTGGTCGCCTGATTGCGACCTGGTCGCGTAAGTAGAGGCTGCCTGGTGAGTGATGGCCAACTCTGGAGTGCGCTGCGTCGGGGCTGGCTCGTCACCCTGGTATTCCTCATCCTGGGGCTGGCGGCCGCGGTGGCCTTCTTGAGGCTCGCGCCGAGCACCTACACCGCTCGAGCCGAACTCTACGTCTTGACGTCCGGCGGCTTGACGGTCAGCGAGCTCAGCTCCGGTTCCACGGTTGCGCAGGCTCAAGCCAGCAACCTCGCCATCATCGCGACCAGCAACCGCGTACTTCAGCCGGTGGTGAGCCAGCTTCGACTCGGCCGTTCCGCGCAGGACGTCGGTGATGCCGTTTCTGCGACGGTGCCCTCCAAGACTTCTGTGATTCAGCTCGAGGTCGAGGATCGCTCCCCTCAGGACGCGGCGACGATCGCGAATGCGGTGGCCTCGAGCCTGGTCAACACGACTGAGGACCTCCTACCGCCAGCACGGCGGGGGGCACCCGCCCTGCAGGTCCAGATCGTCCAGTCCGCCGTGGTGCCGGCCGAACCATCGGCGCCCAGCGCACCGCTCTCGATCTTGCTGGGGCTGGCCTTGGGGCTCCTCGCGGGCTTGGCGCTCGCTCTGGCGATAGAGGGGCGACGCCGGAACGGGACAGAGGCGTCGCGTCAGGTTGCCGCTGCCGAGAGGCAACGACCCGATGCGGATGGTGCCTATCCCGGTAAGGCGACCCCGAATGCCGGTTCGGGCCAGCAACCTGCCGAAGCATGGGGTTGGGGATCGAACTAACACTGAGGCAGCTCGGACAGCTCATCTCCAGACCTGTCCAGCCGGATCGGTGGCTCATGGGGCCGAAGGCATGCCACCGGTCACCCTTGTCAGGGCAGAGTTCCGTCAGGACCACGAGGGGTCAATGGGCCAGCTGGCCGACATCCTCGGACTGCCGTGTCTTTCGATGTGCGTCGCCGATTCTCGGCTGCTAGCGCGATAGGCGTCCACCTAGCGGGCAGCTCACTTGTGGACAATCCTTCATAACGAGATGATAACGGCGTCTCGCTTCGGGGGACGAACGACGGACTTGCCTGCGCTCCCCCGGAACGCCCACCCGGACCCGTGGAGGACCGTCTTCCACTTCTGATGCGGTCCTTCGGCTCCTGCCCCTTTGGAGAACCCATGCCCCCCTCCGCCCGCAGCAGGCGCGTGCGCGGCACGACGGCCCTGCTCACGGCCCTGGTCAGCTCGGCCGCAGCGCTGGCTCCGGTGCCGAGTCACGCCGCGACCGACACCTCGACCGCAGCTCTGGCTTCCGCGAGCGCGACCAGCGCCTATCTGCCGTTCGACCTACCAAGCAGCAGCGATTTGCGCGCCTCATCGCGCAAGGCGTTCGCCCACTGGGTGCCCTCGTTGCCGATCTCGCTGGACAACCAGAACCCCAGCAACGACTACTACCAGCGCAATTTCCTCAGCCCCACGGGTGAGAAGAGCAAGCATGCGGCCTACGGCGGGTTCCTGCGCGACCGGCCGCTTGGCCGGTCCCCGCTCAGCACGTCCTCGTGGCGCCTGGAGGACATGAAGACCGAGGTGCGGTCGGCGATCGCGGAGGGCCTGGACGGCTTCACCGTCGTGGTCTACAACTTCCCGGCCGACGGTCAGACCAATCAGCAGTGGACCAACATCAAACTGATGATGCAGGCCGCCGGCGAGGTGGACCCGGGCTTCAAGATCATTCCGATGCCCGACATGACGGGGAGCCTGGGCGGCACCAGCGTCGCGACGATGAGCAAGCGGATGGCCGAGCTCGGAAGGTACAGCTCGGCGTACCGGGTCAACGGTGGCCTGGTGCTGTCCCCGTTCACCACCGAGAAGAAAAGCGTCTCCTGGTGGAGCTCGGTCAAGACGGCGATGAACAACGACTATTCGACGCCGGTCACCTTCTGGCCGCTGTTCCAGGACGAGCGCAAGTGGGCACCGGCGTTCTCCGCGATCAGCTACGGCGCCTCCAACTGGGGCTATCGCGACCCCACCTGGAACAGCCCGACCACGTCGTGGGGCCCGGTCGGCCGGATGAACGACGTGCAGGCTCGTGGTGACAAGTGGATGCAGCCCATTTCCGTCCAGGACGAACGCCCACGCGCCGGACGCTACTGGGAAGCAGGTAACACCCAGAACCTCCGCAACAGCTGGCAGATCGCGCTCAACGGCGGTGCTGATGCCGTCCAGCTGACCACCTGGAACGACCTGCCGGAGGGCTCCGGCATGCAGCCCTCGCCCAAGCACGGCTACTCCTTCCTGGACCTGAACGCCTACTACCTCACCTGGTGGAAGACCGGCGTCCGTCCGACGATCAAGCGGGACGCGATCTACCTGACGCACCGCAAGCAGAAGATCTCGGCCAACGTGACCTTCCCTCAGACGGTCTGGATGAAGAGGGACGGCGGCACCGCGAGCCGTGACCTGGTGGAGGCCCTCGTCTTCTCCAGGGCCGCGGGCACGGTCCAGATCACCGTCGGCGGCACGACGACCTCGTGTGCGGTGGACGCAGGCGTCGACACCTGCACAGTGCCGCTGGCCTCCGGCACGGTGAGCGCCAAGCTCGTCCGCGCCGGTACCGTCGTGTCGTCGCTGACCTCGCCGACCAAGGTGACGAGCACGCCGTACGTGCAGGACTTCGAGTACGTCGCGTCGAGCAGCCTGCGACAGGGCACCACGGCGACCACGCCGTCGGTACCGGGCACCGCGACGCAATTGGTAGCAGCGTCGGCCGACAGCTACGCCCAGAATGACGCGGCTGACCAAAGCGTAGGCTCAGCTTCCCTGCTGATGACCGACGGAAACCCGAGGAGGGCGGCCTATCTGCGGTTCGCCTTGCCGAAGGCGCCGGCGGGTAAGACGTTGACTCGGGCGGTGCTGCAGGTGCAGACGACATCGTCCCCGCACGCCGGCTCTCCGTCCACCTACACGGTGGCGCTGAGCGGAAACAGCTGGACCGAAGCGGGCCTGACCTGGAACAGCCAGCCGTCAACGAGCACGACGTTGGGTGCGCTGGTCGCCCCGTCACCGAGCACGTCGTACTCGACCCCGTTGTCGGTGGCTACGCTGAAGCCGTTGCTCGGCCAGTCTGCGTCGATGGCGGTGTCCAGCTCGGCCGAAGACGGCCTCGTGCTGCAGTCGCGCGAGCAGGGCAACGCGGCGGAGCGCCCCCAGCTGGTGCTGACGTTCGGATGACCGAGCGCCCCTGATCTCGGAGGCATCCTCCGGCCCCGTCGGGTCGAATTCTCCAATCGGCAGCGATGACGACACAAGGTCGTTATAGTTGGGACGTCCTGGATCGAGAGTTCTGGGTCATTCGAGGGCCGGGGGATGCCTCTCGCGCGTCGGCTACGACGCGGCACTGTGGTCTGGCGGCACTGCATCTGCTGCCGAGAGTTGCTCATGAGTCAGCCCTCGCTCTAGGCACACAGACGAAGGTCATTCACCCATGCGTAGACAGTCCCTGCTGAAGTCTTCCGTGGTCGCCGCCGGCGGCGCTCTGGTCCTCGGCCTGCTGGGGCCACTGCCGGCGCAAGCCCTGGCGGCCGAGAACCCGTTCACGGCTGACTCGCTGTCGACGTGGCAGACGAACGGCACGGTCTGGAGCATGGCTTCTGCTCGAGGTCTGGTGTTCGCCGGAGGCAACTTCACGCAGGTACGCGCGCCCGGCACGAGCGCAGGTGACGCCAGCAGCAAGGCCCGTGCCAACCTGGTGGTGCTGGACGCAGCGACGGGTGTGCCCACCGACTGCACGCTGAACGTGACCCTCGGGAGCTCCACTGCCACGGTGCGGGCGATCACGGCCTCCCCGGACGGGTCGACCGTCTACTTCGGTGGGCTGTTCAGCGCGGTCAACGGGGTCAGCCGGGGCAACGTGGCCGCTGTCGACGTCTCGACGTGCACCGTGCTGCCGTTCAACCCCACGACGAGTAGCTATGTCCACGCCATCGCCGCCACGAGCAGCCGGGTCTACCTGGGTGGTGCTTTCACCACCCTGGCCGGTCAGGCACGATCCCGACTGGGCGCGGTGACCCCCTCCGGCACGCCGCTGGCGTGGGCCCCGGCCGCGGAGGACGACATCCTCGCGCTCGCGATCGACCCCAACAACGGGAACGTCGTGCTCGGTGGTCGGATGGACACCGTCAACGGCCAGGACTCCCACGACCTCGCCGTGGTGGACGGCCAAACAGGGACGACGAACGTCCACAACTACCCCAAGCCGTACTTCCCCTACTCCGACGGTCAGGGGCAGCGGCAGGGCAACTCTGCCATCAAGGTCGTCACGACGGACGCAACCGGGTTCTACGTCGGCAGCGAGGGCACCGGGTCTGGCCTCTTCGATGGTCGCGCTGCCTTCGACTGGGGCACCTACACCCAGCGGTGGCGCGACACCTGCCTGGGCGCGACCCAGGCACTGGCGGTCTACCAGGGGGTGCTGTTCAACGGCAACCACATGCACAACTGCCAGTCCGAGGGGCTTTACGAGGACGGCGCGCGGCACTACCTCAACTCCGAGACCACGGCCGGCAAGAAGATGTTGCCCTGGTGGCCGAACACCAACGGCGGCATCGGTGAGGGACTGGGCCCGCGTGCCATCACCGTCGCGTCCAGCGGCGCCGCTCACTACTTGTGGTACGGCGGCGAGTTCACCACCGTCAACGGCATCAGCCAGCAGAGCCTGACCCGGTTTGGTGAGGGCCCTGACACCGGCCGTCCCGGCACCCCGGCGACCCCCAACGTGACCAGCACTGTGAGTGGTCAGGTGCGGGTCATGTGGCGGAGCAGCATTGATGACGACGACAAGACACTGACCTACCGCCTCTACCGGGGCAGCAGCACCACCCCGATCGCCACCCTGACGTCTGACTCTGTCTTCTACAGCAAGCCGCAGCTGGCCTTCACCGACACGGGCTTGACCCCGGGTACCAAGTACAGCTACCGGGTCACGGCGAGCGACGGCACCAACGTGAGCAGCTCGTCGGCGACCCGCAGCATCACCGTGGCGGGGGCGGCCAATCCCTATGCCAACCGCGTGGTGTCCGACGGCGCGTCGGAGTACTTCCGGATGGAGGAGCCCGACGGCTCCGCCGCCGCCAACAACGGCTCCAGCTCCCTTGGTGGCACGTACGTCAACGGTCCCAGCCGCACCGGTCAGGCCGGCTCGCTGCCCACCTACACCGGCACCTCCGGGCTCTTCGACGGGACGGATGACTTCCTGCGGACCGACCAGCGCAAGACCGCGCCCACCACCTACTCCGAGGAGCTGTGGTTCAAAACCACCAGCACGGCCGGCGGTCTGCTCATGGGCTACGGCGACAAGGCCATGATCAACGGCCCCGGTTCCACCTCACCGAACTCTGCCAAGTACGACCGAGTGGTCTACCTGGGCAAGGACGGCAAGCTGCTTTTCGGCACCTATGGCAGCAGCCGCGTCACCCTGACCTCGACCGCTGCCTACAACGACGGTCAGTGGCACCAGGCCGTGACCACGCAGAGCTCCGCCGGGATGGTGCTCTACGTCGACGGCAAGAAGGTCACCTCCAACACCACCACGACCGCGATGAGCATCGACGGCTACTGGCGGGTGGGTGGGGACGGCATCAGCACCTCGTGGCCGAACTCTCCGGCCACCGGCTTCTTCGCCGGCAACATCGACGAAGCTGCGGTTTACCCGACCGCTCTCACCGCCGCCCAGGTGGCTGACCACTACACGCTCTCAGGCAGGACGACCACCTCGACGCCGACCAGCACGACGCAGTCTGTCACCGCCACGGCAGACAGCTACGTTCGTTCGGACGCGGCGTCGACCAACTACGGCACGGCCTCGACCTTGAGCGCCGACGGTGACCCGAAGACGTCCAGCTACCTCCGGTTCACTCTGCCGAGTGCTCCGGCAGGCACCAGCTTGACCAAGGCCGTGCTGAAGGTGAAGACCTCATCCTCCACCTCGGCCGGATCGCCCGCCGCCTACACGGTCGCGCTCAGCGGCACCAGCTGGACCGAGACTGGACTGACTTACACCAACAGGCCTGCCACGACCACCACGCTGGGGTCGCTCACGGCAACGTCGTCCAGCACCGCGTACTCGAGCACCCTCTCGTCGGCGGCCGTCCAACCGCTGCTGGGAGGTACGGCCTCGCTGACGATCTCCGGCACCTCCAGCGACGGGATCGTGCTGATGTCGCGGAGCCAGACCGACGTGGCCGGACGGCCCCAGCTGGTGCTGACCTTCAGCTGAGCGCCAACGGCTCCGCTGCCCGAGAAGCGCACCTGCGAACCGGCCTGTCGGCCGCACCACTCGGGTTAACGCTTGGTAGTCACTCCTTCCGGGAGGAGGCTGCGTAGTACTGGAGGTCGTAGTACGGGAGCGACGCCACGACATGGTGCGGCGAGGTGACGGCGGCAACGACCCGACCGGAGCGGGCCGCACTGGCCGAGACGACGCCCTCCTGGAGAGGCACGAGCAGGGTGCTGACACCCGCGGCCACCGCAAGAGCCGTTTCGGTGTCACCGACGCGTACCGTGATCGTCGCCGGAGCCCTCAGCAGGGCCAGCACCTCGACGGTGTCCCGGGGCTCGACGCTGGTACCGGAAAGGGTGGGGTCCATGCTGCCCCGCTGCACTGTCGGTGCAGCCGCGTAGCTCTGGATCCGGTGAGTCACCACCAGCTCGTCACCGGTCAACGCTGGAGGCTCCCCGCTCTTGAACTGCGTGAGGTAGTAGCCGTTGATGTCGAGGAAGCTCCACCCGTGGGCCCGTGAGGGCGCGAACTGGGTCGACTCGCTGTAGTCATTCCAGGTGACCAGCTGCACCAGGTCGGCGTCGTCGGAGATGGCCCGGCTCCAGGAAGCGCGAAGGGTCCCCGTGTTCTCGGCCTCGGCGTAGCGCAGGAAGTGGTGCCGGACGTCCTGCACGGCCACGGGTGCCATCCACTTCACACCCAGGCGATGGGCTATGCCCGCCTGGTCCGGCGCGTTCTCGATGCTCTTGGGCGTCCGGAGGCCCCAGACGCTCAAGGCGTAGCTGATCGGCGCGTACTCCTCCAGGTTTTGCTGCGAAGCGTCCAGCAGTACCGTCAGCAGGGCCACGTGGATGCCGTGCCGCTGCGCGAGGTCGCGCGTCACCGTGGTCCACCACTGGACCGATCTCGCCTCTGCCTTGAAGGAGGACAGCACGTACCGTCCGTCGGCGAGACGGTACGCAGCGGGCGAGGAGAAGAACTCAGCAAGCCTGTCGGAGATGTAGCTCGGCTCGGCGTCGTCGGCGTTGGAGGCCAGATCGAGGTTCGGGACGACGACGAAGTCCTTGCCGCTCTCGGTGGCCGCGACCCCCATCCGCAGCGTGCGGTCCCAGAGGGCACCCGACCAGTCGAGGATGTCGATCGTGAAGCCGTCGATCCCCGCGGCCGTCGCTTGGTCGATCTCGGTGCGGGCGTCGGCCAGCTGGTAGTCCTCCTCCAGCGGATCCCGAGGCAGGGGCCGGTCGCGCAGCAGCCCACCGACCGCGCGGTACTGGCCCCCTTCACCGTCCGGGTCGAGGTAATTCCGGGTGTAATAGTCCTTTCGGGGGTCGTCGTTGTCGAGCGAAATCGGGTAGGGCGGAAAGTAGTGTGCGAGCACCTTCTTCACACTGCCACCGGATTCCGCAACCGCGTACGGGCGCTCGTGCGGAGGCTGCCCGCGCTCAGGCTCCCGGCCCAGCGGCACCCAGCCCAGAACCGTCACCAGCAGGGCCAAGGCGAGCGTGAGGGCGACCAGGCGTACCAGTCTGTGGTGTGTGAGGTGACGCAGCCGACCCCTCCAGAGCGGAGTGGAGGAAGCAGCGTCCGGCGAGATCGGTGAGCGTCTCGACATGACACGCCCCTCCGCATCCTGCTCGACTACTGGGCGGTTAGTCTAGTGGCTCAGTCTCCGCTACAGCCTTCAACGGTGTTCCCGTCGATCACCGGCGGCGAGACCAGCGCGCATCGTGGGGACCGGAATTGTTGTCGAGATCGCCAGCACACCCTCCGTCCTGCAGTTATCCTCGATCGCACGTGCGGGCATTTCTTTCTGGGGGAACGGTCTGTGAGCACCATCATCGGGTACGCGCCGGGCGCCTACGACCTCTTTCACGTCGGTCACCTGAACATCCTCAAGCACGCGAAGAGCCAGTGCGACGTCCTGATCGCCGGCGTGGTCTCAGACGAGCAGTGCCTGCGGACCAAGGGGATCACACCGTTCGTTCCTCTCGTCGAGCGAGCGGAGATCGTTCGCCACATCGTCTATGTCGACGAGGTCTACGAGGAGCACGTGGCCACCAAGCTCGACGCGTGGCGCGAGCTGCGTTTCCACCGCATCTTCAAGGGTGACGACTGGCGGGGGACACCCAAGGGAGACCGGCTGGAGCGCGACTTCGCCACCGTGGGAGTCGAGGTCGTCTACTTCCCCTACACCGTCCACACCTCCAGCTCGATGCTGCGCAGGGCTCTGACGCGTGCCATCGCCGGAGACACCCTGAGCCCGGCCCCGTCCGAGGCTTGAGCTCTCCTCCCCCCCCGGGACGAACGCGCACCGGTTCAAGCCCGTGGAGGGCCGCCAGCGGCTAGTTTGTTGCGGTGAACAGTCGAGGCATTGCGCCGCAGGGGTCGGACGCGAGCTGGATCAAGAGGTTGCTGGGCGGGGTGGTCAGTTTCCCGGACTCCTACACCGACGCGATGGGGACGAGCAACCGTGTCCTGCGCCTGGGGTGGCTGATCGCCGCCCTGGCGGCCGCGACTCTGCTGGTCGGGCACTACTCGAACTTTTTCCTGCTGCCTCGGGCACACGAGACGCTCAACGCCAACTCGGAGCGGACGCCCTTCACGTGGGCTTCCGTGGTGGCTGCCGGGGTCGCCGCCACGGCAGCGATCTTGCAGACCGACCTGCGGGCAAGCCGTCGTCGCTGGCTCGTCCTGCTGGCCGGCCTTCTCGCCTTCCTGTCACTTGACGACCTGATCAAGGTGCACGAGAACCTCGGTGGCCTCGTCGAGCGAGCTCTGGGCCTCTCGGACCTGTGGGTCGCGTTGATCTGGCCGCTCCTCTACCTGCCCCTCATGGCGGTGACCGTGATCCTCCTCGTCGTCCTCGGTCGCTCCTGCTGGATGCCGATCAACAGGACACTGCTGGTCGCCATCGCCATGCTGGGGTTGGCGGTGGTCCTCGAGGCCGCCACCTGGCCCTGGTCGACGACGGACAACCTCGTGCACATCCTCGAGGGCGGAGTCGAGGAGGCGGCGGAAATGACCGGCTGGATCCTCATCGCTGTCAGCCTGACCGCTAGTGGCATATTCGACCTGCTGGCGCCCGGGGCCAACCGCGTCGATGTGCAGCCAGAGCTCGACCGCCAGGCGACGGACATCTCCGACTGAACGCCTAAGCAGGCTCAGGCCTCGCCGGCAAACGGCCGTTGCTACCGGCCTCCTCCACAGAACGCCGCCCCTCGACACGGCTGCCGCGGACCCCTTCTGCGGATGGGCGAACGCCATCGCAAGGGCCTGCCGCGTTCAACGGCGGCACACCGAAGCCATCAGTCTGATCATCGAAAAGAGGCAGACCCCTCGCCCACGGCTTCCTTGATTCCGATGACTGTCGGTTCCGCATCCTCTTCGCCGCCTCAGGTTGGCGCGCCCCACCGGCACCCGCACACCCACGGTCAATCGAGCCGACGACTCCGCTGGAGCCCTAACCAGGTGCCAGGTTGCGAGCCGGAGAATTCGACCTACCCGCCCAAGCGACGGATTCCGCTCGGACAACAGGAATTGCGGAGAAACACATTAGCGCGCGGTGTCAGGGACTTACGTCCCGGGCGGGGAGGACCTCAGTCAGGAGGTCCAGCACCTGCATAGAGAAATTTGTCGGACCGGAAGTCCTCAACAGCCGGGGACTTTCTGTACTACACGGGCCGATCAGACGTGGATTGAATAACTGCATGAGCGGGACGGTGTTCTCGGACACTCCCTGACTCGTAGCTGGCAGCCGGTCGGGGACCGGTGTGAGTGGCAGTCGGAGCGTCGTCGAGTTGACGGAAAGCCGCGGTCACCAATCCCTTCGAACTCGGGTTCGTCCTCAGGAGCTCGTTGTGCCCAGCCCCCGTCCCCGCCCCATGCAAGCCCACTCGCACCGCCAGACCACGGCTGGTGCGCCCGTCCCGCTTCCTTCTCACGCCGCTGGCCACCCCGCCGACACCGAGCGCAGGCTCGAGCAGACTGCGAGTCGCAGGGGGATCCGATACGGGCTGGCTGCCCTGCTGAGCCTGTCCGCCGTTGCCGGGATCGCCGTCGGCGGTGCTGAACCCGCCGCAGCCGCCAACGTGAGCTCCGCGCTCAAGCCTCAGGCCATGTCCTTCAGCGATGCCGCCGCGGTCAACACAAGCTTCAGCTCCCTGAACGAGACGAGATTCTCGAAGAGCCGTTACAGAACCTACGTCAAGTACGACACCTCGGCGGTGGCGGCCAGATCGACCGTTGTGTCCGCCGAGCTCGAGCTGACCGTCACCAAGTCGGCAGCCACCAAGCCTGGCGTCGAGGTGCGTAGCACCGGCACTGGTTGGACGGCCTCGACCCTGACCGCCTCGCTGCACCCGACGGTGGCCACTGCGCTCCTGAACCCCGGCAGCACCGCCATCCCACGAGCCAACACCAAGATGGTCACGAAGTTGCCGGGGCTGGCCGGCAAGCCGGTCACCTCCGCCATGAGCTTGCAGCTCGCGTACGCCATCGCCGGCACCCAGATCAATCTGAGCAAGAGCACTCCTCCCGTTCTCCGGTTGGTCACCGCCCCGCCTGCCCCTCTCGCGCCGGTGAACTCCAACCAGCTTCCGTACACCAACCCCAAGGTCAGCGCCACCGAGAAGAAGGTCTTCGCGCACTACTTCCCGCCATATCCCACCTCTCTCGACAACCAGCCGACGAGCTCGGACTACTACACCCGCAACTACCTCAACCCTGCCGGCGAGGCCGGGAAGTTCCAGGCGTACGGCGGCCTGCTTCGCGACCGCCCGATCGGTCGGCCCGTGCTCACTGGTGACTACGGGTTGGCGGACGCGGTGACGGAGGTGCACCAGGCCGTTGACGCTGGCGTCGAGGGGTTTCTCACCGACATCATGAGCTTCAACTCACGATCCTGGACCGGCTCACTGCAGATGTCGGAGGCCGCAGCGAAGTCGGGTACCGGATTCGTCGTGGCGCCGAACGTCGACATGACCTCCCCCATCAAGGACGCATCCGTCGCGACCATGGCAGCCAACCTCGCCACGTTCTACAAGACCCCGGGTGCCTACCGGCTGCCGGATGGCCGGTACCTGCTCTCGACCTTCAAGGCAGAGGCGAAGCCGGCCACCTACTGGAAAGCCGTCATCGCCGAGCTCGCGACCAAGCACAACATCAAGGTGGCCTTCGTCGGCATCCTGCTCAGCATCTCCGACGCCCAGGTGCAGGAGTACGCACCGATCAGCTACGCGCTGGGGGTCTGGGGTGCTCGTGACGCCGACCTCGTGATGCGGATGCGCAACCGGGCGGCCGACGTGCACAAGCTGGGAGTGAAGTGGATGACTCCGATCGCTGTCCAGGATGTCCGCCACACCCAGCTGAAGTACGCCGAGTCGAACAACACCGAGCTGCTCCGGGCCTCCTGGTCACGGGCGATCAGCGACGGAGCCGACTTCGCACAGCTCATCACCTGGAACGACTACAGCGAGTCCACCTCCTTCGCTCCGTCGATCTCCCACCGCAGTGCCTTCCTCGACGTGAACGGCTACTACGCCAACGAGTTCAAGGCCCGTACCAAGCCGGCCCTCAAGGGTGACGAGCTCGTCGTCACGCACCGGATCCAGAAGACGAGCCTCAAGCCGCTCATCCAGACGACGGTCATGAGTCCCACCCAGTCGGGCAGCAAGACACCGCCGCGGGACACGGTCGAGGTGCTGAGCATCCTCAAGGCCCCGGCCACCGTCACGCTCAAGGTCGGCACCACCACCAAGACCGTGGAGGCTCCCGCCGGCGTCTCGCAGTTCACCCTCCCCCTGACCACCGGCACCGTCTCGGCCAGGGCTACCCGCACCGGGCAGTCGGTTGCCGCGGTGACCTCACCCCACAAGATCGTCTCGTCGATCAACTACTCGAACCTGCAGTACTACGCGGCGACCTCGCGGGAGAACCCCACTCCCTGACCCAGCAGAATGCAGGTGCCCGCCGACCACAGGTCGGCGGGCACCGGCACGTCAGGGCCTCGCTTCAGATTTCCCGGCGGCCACCTGGGCCGCCAGCAGCTCGGTCAGGGTTGAGGTGCCCCTGGCCGAGCTTCTCCACGCAGGTCTCGAAGCCGCCGTGGCGGGCGGGCACCCCAGGGTGTCGATCAGCGCAGCTTCAGGGTGTCGCGTCCTCGTCGGAGGGGCGCGGGCGGGTGCCGACCAACGGGTCAGGAGGATCGGGTCGAGGGTGAAGCATCAACCAGAACACCACCGCCAGCAGCACAGCCGACCACGGCACGTCCAGCAGCCCCCACCCGGGCGAGCGGACCGCGACGATGTGACGGGGGCCCGCCGACCAGAGCACGAGCACCAACGCCACCGCCGACAGCCGTACGGTGCGCACGTTGACCGCCCGGTGGACGTACACCATCACCGGCAGCAGGACGACCAGGTCGTAGGTCAGCACGTGCGGGGACAGCACCACCGTCCCGAGCAGGACGACCGCCCACACCCGCAGCGTGTCCGTCTCCCCCCACAGCCGAGCCGCCACCAGCACCGTCCCGGCCAGCAGGATCGGGTACGCCACCCAGTGCGGGGCGCCCAGCTCGGTCAGCATCGAGGCCACTGACTGCATCAGCCACGCCTGGCCGCCCTGCACCGAGGACTCGAACTTCGGCGAGGACAGCACTGCCAGCCACGCGCGCCAGGCGGCCAGCCCGACCACGGGAAGCGTCGCCGCCACCGCAGCCACGCTGAGGCCGGCGCAGATCGCGGCGGCCTTCCACCGCCGCTGCACCAGCAGGGCGACGGGGGCGAGGACGAACATGTGGGGCTTGAAGACCCCGAAGGCCAGCACCGCGCCGGCTGCGGTGTCCCGGCCCCGGAGCAGGAGCCGGATCGCCGCGACGACGGTGAGGAGGACGCCGATGCTGTCCTGGCCGGTGATCAGCACCTCGAACACGGGCGGGGACGCCAGGAACGCCACCGCGAGCACCCAGTAGTCCCGGTCGTCGTCCGGCAGCAGCCGCCTGGCCAGCAGCACGGAGGCGGTGAGCATGGCCACCAGGGCGACGCCGCGCAGCGCAGCGGCGGTGCTGTAGGAGAACAGGGCGTACGGCAGGTACAGGATGGCGGCCGAGGGTGGGGACACGAACCAGGACAGCCCCACCGAGCCGGGGACGAGGGTCTGCTGCAGCTGCCCCTGGACGTCTGGGTCGTAGAGGTCGGCTACCCGGCCGTCGAGGAGGAGCCGGGCACCGGTCCAGCGCGCCTGGAAGTCGGGGAAGACCACGTCGTTGCCCCCCGAGATCGGGTAGTCGCCGACGGTGAAGTACCAGGTGGTGGCGGCGGCACTGAGCGCGAGGATGATCCAGGAGTAGTCGCGGACGCGGCGGCGGATGATCAACCGGTCGAGAGCGGCCAGGACGTTCGGTGGGTGATGCATGACTGCGTGCCGCCCGCCCTGTCAGGGCCGAGCCGGCACCGAGGCGTCGAGGGCGACCAGCACGCCGCTCCACCAGGTGGCCGGGGTGGGAGAGCCGGACGGGCCGGGGGCGGTGGTGTGGCTCATTGTCGATCAGCCCCGTCCCGCCGCGCCGGGCCGGGGGATGGTGCCGTGGTGGGATGCCGGCGCGTGTGCATAGTCCTGCTTCTCCTCGCCGTCCACGCTCCGGGGGTCGGCGCGGGCGGATCGGCGTCGAGGGCGGACGGCGTATGGCCGCACCGTCGACGCGAGCACCCAGCCTAGGCCCTCGTCTCGCGGGCAGCGTGATCACCAGCGGTGCTGGTGTCCACCGTTGCCCGATCTCCACCGTCACCCGATCTTCGCCGTGCTGTCGAACCCGTTTCCTGCCGGGCTGACCTCCGGTTGCGTAGCACCGGCCAGTGCCACCCCACGGGGGCCACCCGCTCAGCTGGTGTGCTCGACCAGGACGTCCGGGGGCGGACCGGCGGCGCCGTCGCCGAGCACGGCGGCGTTGACGAGGACGGCGTTCCGCTCGTCGGTGCCCTCCGTCCGGGCCGCGGCGTCGGCAGGCGTGTGGCCGTAGCGCTCGTGCCGCAGCCGGAGCCGGCGGCGGCGTTCGGGGTCGTCCAGGTGCACGAACCAGGCCTCGTCGAGCAACGGCCGCACCGCGTCCCAGGGCGGGTCGCCCAGCAGCAGGTAGTTGCCCTCGGTGATCACCAGGCCCACCTCCGGGCCGACCTCGACGACGGCGGCGAGAGAGTCCTCGATCTCGCGGTGGAACTCCGGGGCGTAGACCGGCTCGGTCGTCTCCCGGATCCGCCGCAGCAGGGCGACGTAGCCCGAGGCGTCGAAGGTGTGCGGTGCCCCCTTCACCCCCGTCAGGCCACGCTGCTCCAGCAGACGGTGGCCGAGGTGGAAGGCGTCCATCCCCACCACGACGACCCGGGAGGGGAACTCCTCGGCCAGCTGAGCGGCGAGGAGCTCGGTCAGGGTCGACTTGCCCGAGGCCGGCGCCCCGGCGATGCCGAGGACCGCACGTCCGGGAGCGACCAGCAGGCGCCGGGCCCGCTCCCGCAGCAGCTCCTCCTCAGGACCAGGCCAGCGCAGTCGTTGCATCCGAGCACGCTAACCCACCTGCTGCCGAGCCCCGGTAGGGACAAAAAACGGAGAAACTTGAGGCTGACGAACGGCCTAATACAGTGACGGAATGAATGACCGTTGCTCCCTCACGCTTCCGTGCCGGTGACCGGCCAAGCGGCGGACCTCGACGAGCTCGTGGTTCTGCTGGCCGACGACGGCACGCCGATCGGCACCCGGGCCAAGGCTGACGTGCACGACCAGTCGACCCCGCTGCACCTGGCCTTCTCCCTCTACCTCTTCGACGCCGACGACCGGTTGCTGCTCACCCGGCGGGCGCTGGGCAAGCGCACCTGGCCAGGCGTGTGGACCAACACCTGCTGCGGCCACCCCGGTCCCGGCGAGGACGCCGAGGACGCGGTCCGCCGCCGCGTCGGCCAGGAGCTGGGGATCGAGCTGGCCGAGCTCACCTGCGTGCTGCCCGACTTCGCCTACACCGCCGTGGACGCCAGCGGCGTGGTGGAGAACGAGATCTGTCCCGTTTTTGCCGCCCGCACCCTGCATCCATACGCGGACCCGGTCGCGAATCCCGGGGAGGTGATGGACTGGAGGTGGGGGCAGTGGCAGGACATCGTGGGTTCCGTGGCGGCGACGCCGTATGTGTTCAGTCCGTGGTCGGTGCTGCAGGTCACCCAGCTGGCCGAGGTGCTGGGCGCCCTGGCGCCCGCTCCAGCGCGTTCGGTATGAGGTCCGGCCGATGAGCCAGCAGCCGACCACGGCGAGCGAGGCCCCGCCCCGGCGGCGGTCCAGCGTCATCTTGCTGCCGGGCCGTCGGGCCAGCGCTCTCAACGAGGACTTCCTCTGCGCCGTGGACGCCCGGCTGACCGCGGTGGTCGACGACCTGCAGCGGATCTGGTCCGAGGAGCTCGCGCCGGGGCAGGACGACACCCAGGTGGACATCCTGGCCGACCACGACCTGCCCGAGCTGGTGCGCGGGCTCACCGGCCTCGGCGGCAAGCGGATCCGGCCGAGCATGTGCTTCTGGGGCTGGGTCACGGCCGGCGGCCGGGAGTCCGAGCGGGGCACCGAGGAGCTGCTGCGGGTCGCCACCGCCCTGGAGCTGCTGCACATCTTCGCCCTGATCCACGACGACGTGATGGACGAGTCGACGTCGCGCCGCGGCCAGCCCTCCGTGCACACCCTGGCCTCGCAGCTGCACCTGATCAGCGGAGCGCACGGCAGCGCGGGCCGGTTCGGTGAGAGCATCGCCGTCCTGGTCGGCGACCTCGCCCACGCCGAGGCCGACCACCTGATCGCCTCGCTGCCCGAGCCGATGCGGCGGATCTGGCGGATGCTGGTGATCGAGCTGGTCCGCGGTCAGAGCCGCGACCTGCTGGGCAGCGCCGCCGGTCGCCGCGACCTCGACCACGCCCGGCAGGTGGCCCAGATGAAGTCGGGCGCCTACACAGTGTGGCGCCCGCTGCAGCTCGGTGCCGCCGCGGCGGCCGCCGACGTGGCCACGCTCCGGCTGCTCTGCGACTTCGGCACCGAGGTCGGCGAGGCCTTCGCCCTCCGCGACGACCTGCTCGGGGTGTGGGGCGACCCGGTTCGGACCGGCAAGCCGGCCGGCGACGACCTGCTCTCAGGCAAGCCCACCGTCATCCTGGCGCTGGCCCACGACCGGTTACAAGGCCGGGCCCGCGACGTGCTGGACCGCGTCGGCACCCCCGAGCTCAGCCCGGCCGACGTCGCGTTCCTGCAGGACGCACTGCAGGCTGGTGGCGTGGTCGACGCGGTCGAGTCCCGGATCAGCTCGCACGTGCACGCGGCCGTCCAGGTGCTGGAGGGTGCCACCGCGAGCGGCGCCGACCTCGACCCGCAAGGGGTCGCCGGCCTCACCCAGATGGCCTACCGGATCGCCTGGCGCGACCGGTGAGCTCGCGTCGCACCCCTTCGTCCTCCGGCACGGGCCCTCGCCCGTCCCGACCTCCCGCCCTACAGGAGCACGTCCGCATGCGCGCAGCCGCCCTTCGTCCCGCCAGCTCCAGCTGCAGGGCCTCGTGAACTCCGTCGTGGTGATCGGGGCCGGCCTCGCCGGCCTTTCCGCCGCCTGCCACCTCACCGGACAGGGCTACGAGGTGACCGTGGTCGAGCGGGAGGACACCCCGGGTGGCCGCAACGGGCTGATGCACCGGGAGGGCTTCACCTTCGACACCGGTCCGAGCGTGCTGACCATGCCGGACCTGATCGCCGACGTGCTGCGCGCCGTGGGGAGCGACCTGTCGGCGCTGGGGCCGCTGAAGCGTCTGGACCCTGCCTACCGCGCCTGCTACGCCGACGGCAGCACGATCATGGTCCGCGGCAACCGCGAGGCCATGCGGCAGGAGATCGCTGACACCTGCGGCAGCGTGGACGCGGCCGCTTTCGAGGGCTTCGTGGAGTGGCTGCGCAAGCTGTACGTCGTCGAGATGCCGAACTTCATCGACACCAACTACGACTCCCCGCTCGGGCTGGTGAAGAACCCGTTGGCCGCGGCGAAGCTGCTGCAGCTCGGCGCCTTCCGCCGGCTCGGCCCGGCCGTCCGCTCGCACTTCCGCGACCCCCGGCTGCACCGCCTGTTCAGCTTCCAGGCCATGTACGCCGGCCTCGCGCCCGAGAAGGCGCTGGCCCTCTACGCCGTGATCACCTACATGGACAGCATCGAGGGCGTCTACTTCCCCGAGGGTGGCATGCACGCCGTCCCGCTGGCCCTGGCCCAGGCGGCCGAGAAGGGTGGGGTCCAGTTCCGCTACGGGGAGTCAGTGGAGTCCATCCTGCGCTCGCCCACCGGCCGGGTGGCGGGCGTGCGGCTGGTCGGCGGGGACGCCGTCGCGGCGGACGCCATCGTCTGCACCCTGGACACGCCGGTGGCCTACGAGAAGCTGCTGCCCGAGCTGTCCGCCCCCCGGGCGGCCCGCCCCGGCAAGGGCGACTACTCCCCCTCCGCGGTGGTCTGGCACGTCGGTGCCCGGGGGGTGCCGCAGGCGCCCGTGGCGCACCACAACATCCACTTCGGGAGTGAGTGGAACACCGCCTTCGACGCCCTGCTCGACCGCGGTGAGCTGATGCCCGACCCCTCGCGGATGGTGACCATCCACTCCCTCGACGCCCCCGACGTCGCGCCGGAGGGCAGCTCCACCCTCTTCGTGCTGGAACCGGTGCCCAACCTGTCCGGCGGGAAGATCGACTGGCTGCGTGAGAGGCCGGCCATGCGCGACCGGCTGCACGCCTTCCTGGGCGCGAACGGCTATCCCGACGACGTCGTCGTGGAGGAGCTCGTCGACCCGCTGGAGTGGCAGCGCCAGGGCATGGCGGCGGGCACGCCGTTCGCGCTGGCCCACACCTTCCCCCAGACCGGGCCGTTCCGGCCACCGAACGTGGAGAAGCGGCTGCCGGGCATGTTCTTCGCGGGCTCCAGCACGGTGCCCGGCGTCGGGGTGCCCATGGTGCTGATCTCCGGCAAGCTCGCTGCCCAGCGGGTCGCCGGCTACCTTCCCGAGCCCGCTCGGTGAGCATCCGGACGACGAGCACGCGGCGCGGGACCCGTGCGAGGTCGGAGGGGGCTCAGCTCCCCGCCGTCGACGACGGCATCGAGCGGAGCCCGCTGCTGCGCGAGGGCTACCGCCGGTGCCGGGAGCTGACCTGGCGGTACGGCACCACGTACTACTGGGGCGCGGCGCTGCTGCCCAAGGCCCGCCGTCAGCACGTGCACGCCGTGTACGCGCTCTGCCGGCTGGCCGACGACATCGTCGACGACATGGCTCTCTTCCAGGGTCCGGCAGCAGCGGGCGGCCCCGAGGCGACGGCGGCCGCGCTGCAGGCCTTCGGCGACCGCTTCCGCACCACGCTGAGCGGCCGGCGCGCCGGCGGCGGGCTGGGCGACGACCCGGTGATGGCCGCGGTGGTGAACACCGTGGTCAGCTGCGACATCGAGCCCGAGTGCTTCGACCGCTTCTTCGCCGCGATGGCGATGGACCTGACCACCAGCACGTACGAGACCTGGGACGACCTCTGCGGCTACATGGAGGGCTCGGCCGCGGTGATCGGGGAGATGATGCTGCCGGTCCTCGAGCCGAGCGACCCCGCCGCGAAGGACCCGGCCCGCTCCCTCGGGCTCGCCTTCCAGCTCACCAACTTCCTGCGCGACGTGGACGAGGATCTCGACCGGGGCCGGGTCTACGTGCCGCAGGAGGACCTGCGCCGGTTCGGGGTGGACCTCAGCCGGCGTGAGGCCACGCCTGAGTGGAAGGCCTGCCTGGCCTTCGAGATCGCCCGCAACCGCGAGCTCTACCGGCACGCCGACACCGGGGTCGCCCTGTTGCCGGGCCGCTCGGCCCGCTGCGTCGGTGCCGCCCGGGTGCTCTACGCGCGGATCCTGGACCGGATCGAGGCGGCCGACTACGACGTGTTCTCCCGCCGGGTGCGGGTGCCGACCTGGCGCAAGGCCGCCACCACCGGCCGCATCCTGGTGGCAGGGCCTCCGAAGCGGCCCGACGAGCTCGCTGCACGAGGAAGGACCTCCGACCATGTCACTCCGGACGTCGACTGAGCCCACGTCAGGAGCCGGCGAGCCGGCAGACGACACCCCCGTCCAGCGCGGGGGCAGCCTGATCCCCGGCCTGCCCATGCCGGACTCGGTGCGCTCCAAGATCCCGGTGGAGCGGGTGCCCCAGCCCCGCGAGGACCGGATGACCTCGACCTGGCGGCTGGCCAAGCCCCGCAAGATCGGGGCCGCACTCGCCGCCGCGCAGGCGCAGAACTCTGGTGGCTGGTACGTCGCCGGGGCCAGCGGGGACGTCGGCCGGAGCGAGTCGGTGGCCCGGACCATCGCGGGACGTGAGGTGGTGTTCTGGCGCGACGAGGAGAACCGGCTGGTGGCGGGTCCCGGTGCCTGCCCGCACCTGGGTGCGCTGATGGACCGGTGTCCGGTGTTCGAGGGCACCATGTACTGCCGCTGGCACGGCCTCGCCTTCGACAAGGACGGTGACGCGGTCTGGAGCCCGTACCGGGCCCTCGACGACGGCGTGCTGATCTGGGTCCAGCTGGCCACGCCGGGTGAGGAGCCCACCGACGCGCCCACCCTGCCACCCCGGCCCCCGCAGCAGGGCTCGGTGGCCGCGGTGATCGCCGAGCCGGGAACCTGCGAGCCGCAGGACGTGATCGCGAACCGGCTCGACCCCTGGCACGGCTCCTGGTTCCACCCGTACGCCTTCAGCCACCTCGTCGTGGACGACGCGGCGAGCGACGAGCACCGGATGCTGGTGGATGTGACCTTCCGGCTCAGCCGCACCTGGGGCGTTCCCGTCCGCGCCGAGTTCAGCTGCCCCGACACCCGCACCATCGTGATGCGGATCGTCGAGGGCGAGGGCATGGGCAGCGTGGTGGAGACGCACGCGACCCCGCTCGGCGTGGACGCCGAAGGCCGGCCGATGACGATGATCACCGAGGCGACGATCGCCTACTCCGACCGTCCTGGCTTCGCCGCGGCCCGCTGGGCGGCGCCGGTGCTCAAGCCGCTGATCAAGCGGACGGCCAAGCGCCTCTGGGTGGACGACCTGGACTACGCCGAGCGACGCTACGAGCTGCGCCAACGAGGCGAGTTCCCCGGCTGACCGCCGCTCCCTGAGCCTGTCGACGAGCACAGTCGACACCAACGCGCCCTGAGCCTGTCGAAGGGCAATAGTTGTCCACAGATGTGGCGCCAGAGTGAGTCGGAGCCGGCAAGGAGCCCACATGCTCCTGAGATGCCCTGGACCTACCTCCTGCGCTGCGCCGACGACTCGTTCTATGTCGGCAGCGCCCGGAACCTGGACGAGCGAATGACCCAGCACTCGATCTTGACGGCCGGTTCGTACACGAGCACCCGCCGGCCGGTGACTCTGGTGTGGGCACACGAGTCCGAGCGGATGGCGGGGCCTACGTGCTGGAACGCAAGATCAAGGGCTGGCGGCGCGCGAAGCGCATAGCCCTCATCGAGGGCCGCTTCGCCGACCTTCCCGGTTTATCGGTGAGCGGCTCCCACCAGGGGCACGGCCATTCAGGTTCCGTTGCCTGAGCTTGTCGAAGGCCCTTTGACAAGCTCAGGGCGCAGAAGCAGGCTCCGGAGGCGGTGCCCTTCGACAAGCTCAGGGCGCGGCCCTTCGACAGGCTCAGGCGCGTGAGGTGGTCATCAGACGGCGGACGCGTCCGGCTACCGGGTGGCGGCTGGTCATGGGGACCGTCCAGAGGTCGTGTCCGGCCACGCCCTCGGGGGCGAGCAGGGCGTTGGCGGCCAACCAGCCGGTGGTCGCCGCCCTCTCCATCAGCGCGACGGGGTAGTCGCAGCGGATGCCGTCGCCGGCCAGGACCACCCGGGGGTCCGGGGTGGCGACCTCGGGGCGCAGCTGCCAGGGGGTGGTGCCGGCCAGCGGGCAGTCCTCGCTGAGCAGCCATTCCTCGGCGAGGATCGCCGCGTCGGCCAGCTCCGGGTAGAGCACGTGCAGCTGGTGCAGCAGCTCGGCCTTGACCGCGGTCTCGGTCGGGTCGGGCGGCAGGGCGTAGGCGTGCAGCTCCACCACCGAGCCGCCGGTGTGCTCCGACCACCGGCGGGCGCCGTCCTCGAAGCGCTCGATCAGCGAGATGTTGTCCAGCGG